>JACCEA012520596.1_pt1 | contig 62787 bp, 57 predicted proteins | sample 7449851 | NCBI WGS metagenome assembly JACCEA01 (sample SAMN15323453, study PRJNA562643) | freshwater metagenome | isolation source: river surface water | place: USA:Blue River Watershed | collected 2017-08-18 | reverse complement strand
GCTTGAACCTGGCTGGCGGCCCAGCCGGTGAACCAACGGTATACAATGATGGGTTTTACCGCCTTGCCAAATTCGCGATACATACCAATGCAATGTTTGTAATGGTTGGTGAAGTCCGTTTTTTGAAGGAATTTCAACCAGTCGAAGTGAATGGGTTCTTCCGTGCTTTCGTCGAGGGCAATGTCAACCCTGCGGTGGATGCGGTCAATCGGAAAATGTTGAATGTTTTCAGCCTTGATTTCGCGACCAACTTGTATCCCCACCAAATAATAACGGTCGTCAAAAGTGCGAACTTGAAATGGATAAACCCTCCTGTAAACGATGTCCTCATCGCTATGTTCTACAGCACCTTGGGTGACTTTGTAGTAGTTAAATTCGATGGCCAATTGCTTGTGAATGCATCCCAAAATATCAACAATGCGTTGAATTTGCATGGGTTTCAATTTTTGTGCATTATTTCCAATGCCCCAACTGAGTTGTTTTATTTCGGCTTCGTTGAGTTTGTGCACTTGAATCAGGTTGTTCAGCAGGGCACTTACCGCCGGAAACTGCTCATAAGGTTGGAGAATTGAAAATAATAGGGGAAGGGTGCCTCGTTCGTTGTCTTTCAAACTGTGAATACTAAATTCATTGTCGTTTTGAAGGGTGTATTTCCCTTCTATTAATTTGATTGACAATCGATTGTTATTAAGTCCTTCCGTGCGAAGAAAGTGCAAATCTTCCCTCAGCATTCTTGTTTTTATGGGGGACAATTTTTCGGAAATCACCGTTTTCAACTCCTCGAAGGTGGGTTGCTGTCCCTCCCTAAGCAAATTTTGAATAAACTGAAGTCGCTCAATCCTCGATAAGTGCATATCACAAATATAGTGCAATATTTTATTGCATTTGTGCATTATTTCTTTGATGGACATTGACTGAATTTTGCATCAACAAAAACAGTAAAACTATGGACAACAGAGCAACAGCAATGAATTATTTGGCGCTTCGTCAAACCATCCAAGGAAAAATGATTGTCATTGGAAACGCGCCAGCGGAAACCGAACAAGAAGAAAATAAAGTTTGCAGGATCATCCAGGGAGCACCCGTTTATCACATTTCATCGGCCTATTTAAACTTTGACCGGTTATTTATGGGAACCACGCCTCCGAAGTTGTGGGCGAGTTTTTATCATCCATTTTTAATGATGGGGATGCCCGACATCGGCGGTGAAGTGAAGATTTACATCGACACGCGTTTTGAGGGATATTACGTCATGACAGCCGCCGTAAAACTCGACGCATGGGCCAACGGTACAAGCAAGAGGGCCTTAGACGTGGTATGTTGGACCCCCAAACAACCCACCGACACCATTGCCATTGCAGGTCAACGTCTCATCCGTTCTCTCATCTACAACATGGACGGCCTCGACGACAACGAAACCACCAATCCCATTTTCGAAAACGAAAACTGGCAAGACGAATGGAATCCAAGTACCAACATTTTAGGTGCGTTTATTGAGGTTAGGGGGGAGGGATTGGCAAAATGAAACCTTCAATTTAATAATCGTCTTCTATCAATTTCGGCTTTAATGGCAATGATCATGGATGCATTATATTGAAAGCGTTGATTGAAATAAATTTTGAGCAATTCTTCATCTGTTTTGTTTCTGGTTAATTCGGTCCATTTATCGCTTTCTGAAATTGCAACGTTTTTTCTTTGTTGTTTTACTTTTTCTATTAAAAAATCAATTTCACTAATTCTAGATTTTCTCTCATATTCATCGATTTTACCACATGTAAATAATTCTTTAATTTTTAATTTTGCTATGTAATTTTTAATTTCATCTTTCCGAATAATTAACTCATAATTACAATGTGCGCATTTCAGTCTATACGGAGCCATTATTAAAGGTATTACAGGAATAAAAAAGATATTAATGTGTCTATCAATCCTCAATAAATTCCAATCAGAAATTTTCAAACAATAAGGACATTCAAATGTATCAACAATTCCCAATAAAACCGGGGTTTCTTTAAGCGTAAAGTGAATCATGGTCTAACAAATTAAGCAAAAAAAAATATTTGACAACATTGAGGGCGTAATTTATGAAGAATTTTAAATTTTGTCGATAACTTATAAAGCATTCCATTTCAGCATTCACTAACTTGTACCTCATTTTGTATGGATCCCTTGTTGCAAAAAACCTTTCGGAAAGAATATTTAAAGATGGCTAGGCCCGTGCCGAAATTTAGGATTAAAACGCTGAAGGATTACTATTCGTATAGAGATGATCTCCTTGATTATCAATACAACGAAAGGGTAATGCTCGATTTGATTCAATTGAATTTGGACTGCTTTGATGTTCCTAAAAGAATCGATAGACATGGAATGCTCAAGATTACCATCAATTGTATAATTGACAATGTCCCGAATTTTCGGTTTAGTAGAATTTTCGAAACTGAATTAAAGGCTAAGCCTTCACAAGCAGTGAAAAATGGGATTTTTCAAATATTTCAACGGATTACCACGGATCAGGTGCATCTTGTTGTAAATGAAAAGAATAGCAAAGGTGTGTACTGGTTTTATGTTAATTTTCTAACCAAAGTTAAATTAGATCATGAACAGTGGGATTGGGTGTTGGCGCAAGCTATAGAAAATGAATACGTTCGACCACTTGTTGAAACGACAACTGTCCCTCATGAAAATATTGCGAAATGGGTTGAACAACACGCTCAATTGGATTTCGTTACGGCACAAAGAGCCCGTTACACCGCCCATTTGATAGATTGGAATCAAGATTTTGAATTGACAAATGAGCAAATTTTGATGGACTGCGACCGTTTGAATATGATGGATCAAGCGCATATCGACAATATTATTGATGCCTATAATCAGCAAAAATTATTGGATAGTATTTGGGAGTCTGATGATCAGACAGATTTATTAGATGATTTCAATAAGGTTCCATATTTTGAATATTCTAAGGATGGAATTCTTAAAAATCGCGGTTACCGGAAAATGAGTCCAGAGGAAGAGGAGGAGGAATATTCTTTGAAAAGATGCAGGAGTTTTTCGGAAAAGTATGGGAATCAACAAAAGTCGGATTTCTGCGGTTTTCATTTGAATTACTGCTTTTTACCGCATTCGCGTCGATTATATCCTGTTCCAATAAAAACAGAAAAAGTGGGTCGTGTGTTTTTCCCAGACTTTGAAGCCGCACGAAAATTACTAGAATCAAACATTGATTTGGTGAAAGCTAAATACATGCTTTGGGCTATCGCTGAATCGCGATTAACAGATGCTGCGAAGGCAAAATTAATGAAGAAATATTGGCACGAAGATTTGGCAAAAACTTGGTTGCACATTGCCAAAGTAAAGAAAAATGCAGAAATGCTGAAAGGATTGATTTAAAATCAGATGAAAAAGAAACCAATCACCCGAGAGTTGCTGGAAAATCTTCCCTTAGAAAAAATCGTGTATGCCGAATACGGGGAATTGGGTGCCATGGGCGCCCAAGGAAAAGTATATTGCTATGTTATTGAAAATGATGAACTTGTTCAATACTACACTGATATAAATGAACACGATGAAGACTTGTTTTTTGAATTTGTAGAATTATTCAACAAACACACCGACACCACTTACTATCACTACATTGCGATGAACAAAAATGTGCCTCAACTTGAAAATCACATCCATTTTTATGGCATTTATGGCAGTTTAGGAAATCATGTTATGTTCAATCGGCATTTGCCAATTTCTTTTACAGATACTGGCTATTTTATTGAGATTAACAACAAAAGGTTTGAGTTCAATTCATGCATGTACTACATTTATGACGTTGTAAAGCCCCAAATCATGAAGGTATATGAGTTTTTGGGAAATGGGGTGGGTAAATGTGAGGTGTGAATGTATTATAATACTCCCTAAAAATTGGACCAGAAGTTTAGTTAAAAAAACACTTAATTTGACTAAACAATATGACCAAACAAACCCGACGCAAATTCACACCTGAATTCAAGGCAAAAGTTGCCCATGAGGCGGCGAAAGAACAACTAACATTAGCACAGTTGTCACAAAAATTCGAGGTTAACGCCGTAACAATTTCTAAATGGAAATCAGAGTTAATAACCAACATGGCTGCTGCTTTTTCCAACGTAAAGGAAACTGAAAACAGTGAGCCAGAGGTGCCAGTAGAGAAGCTTTATGCCCAAATTGGCAAGCTCAAAGTGGAGCTAGACTTTTTAAAAAAAAGTGCCAAGAAATTGGGGATACCCGAGAACGAATGGAAGCCATAAAATTAAAGCGAAGTGCCATTTCATTGCGCCGACAATGTGAATTGTTATGTGTTCCTCCTAGTTCACTTTACTATGCGCCTATTCCTGAAAAACCTGAGAATCTCAAGATGATGTCTCTGATGGATCAACATCTTACATCTCATCCAACATAGGGCGTTTTATCAATGGATGAATGGCTTCAAGAACATGGTTACCCAGTAGGTCCCAAGCGTATTAGACGGATGTTTAAACTGATGGGGCATGAAACTATATATCGAAGAAAAAATCTTACTAAAGGTGCTCTCAAAGCATACATCAAACCCTATTTGTTGCGTGGCTTAAAAATTGAGCGAGCCAACCAAGTGTGGTGCACCGATATCACATACATCCCCATGTCTAAAGGATTTATGTACATGACCGCCATCATTGATGTTTACAGCAGAAAAATCATGGGCTGGGGCATCAGTAACTCGATGAGCAAGCAATGGTGTATGGATGTATTGGAAAATGCAATTGCAAAACATGGTGTTCCTGAAATCATCAATTCAGACCAAGGATCACAGTACACCAGTCCTACTTGGACGAACTATTTGGAAGGTCAAGAATTCAAAATATCGATGGATGGAAAAGGCAGAGCCACAGATAATATTTGGATTGAAAGGTTCTGGAAAACCATCAAATACAACCATATTTATCTGAACCCATGCGATACAGGTCTTGAACTATTTGAAGGAGTTCAGACCTATATCGAGTATTATCATCAGAAAAAACATCAAAGTATTGGAATGAAACCAAATGACGCTTATCATAAATCTTTAAACAAAAATGCTGCTTAATTCAATTTTAAATATTAACTTAGCAATACTAAACTTTGGTCCAACAACTGGGGAGTATTATAAAACGCTTAAAATATGTAAAGTGAAACGCTTAAAATATGTAAAGTGAAACGCTTAAAATATGTAAAGTATGTTTAATGAGCACATAAAGTGATTGTTAAAATTACTCAGAAATTAGCTTCATCTAAGTTTGTCAAAATTCTAATATCGGATCTTCAAAATATACCCAATTTCGATACTCGAAGAGAATAAACCAGTAAATAAATTAAAGCCCATGTTGATGGGTTTTGACAGTGGATAAACGCGTCGGAATTTTAGGAAAAATTAACAATTCCCTAAAATTGTTTTGTGAGGGTATAGTACTCGATGTTTTTTTGGAGTTGGTACAATGTTTTAGGGATTTTACAAATAGTCATGTCATGTAATGAAAATGGTCATTGGTATTATTCAATTGAAAGCTGTAAATTTGTATATTATTCACCATGAGCTCAGTACCGTATGTAAAATATAATCATGACCAAATTGAGAAAATTGGTTATACTATTGTTTACTTGGCTGAGAAGATTGAATATCTTTCAAAAACCAAATTATTAAAGTTACTTTACATTTTGGATGAGATATCTATCAAAAAAAGTGGTATTCCATTGTTGAATTTAAAGTATAAAGTTTGGAAATTTGGTCCAGTTTCTGAGGAATTGTTTGTTGAATTATCTTCAGAGATTACATTGTTGGATAAATTTATTTCAGTTGATTCAGATAAAAAAGAAAGTTATATTGTCTCTAAGATAACTTTTTGTGAAGATGAATTTTCCGAAAACGAAATTGAGTTAATGGACTATGTTGTGGAGAAGTATGGCAATAGAACTGCAAAAGAATTGGTTGGATACACTCATCGTGTAAATTCTCCATGGTTCAATACTGCCAAAGAAAATTCTGTTTTGGAATTGTTGGAAAATGAATCGATCAACAATACTGAATATCTGATAGATATGAGTATGATTATTGCCCATGATGAACGAAAATTAAAAATTTATTCTGATTACATTGAATCTCACTGATTATGTTGGATATCAGGAACATAATCCGTTTTGATCCATTTTATTTCAAAAATGGGAATACTGCTAAACCGAAATATTTTCTTGTATTAAATCTATCAGATAACAAAACTATTTTGGCTTCCTTGCCAACCCGAAAAGATACAATACCCCAAGATAGTTTAACTAAAATTGGATGCATTGATATTCCTGATATTAATTTGAACTGTTTTGTAATTTCCGAAAATGAAATGGTAACAGAATGTGGTAAAAAATTTGATTTTAAAACACATCTATACGGTCATCAAATAGATGATTATTCTGTAGACATGATGAATGAAATTTATCCTAATGAAGGCAGTGATTTCGAAATTTGGGGCAAAATGAAACTCGAAATTTTTAATGAATTAATTACGTGCTTTCAAAATTCTAAATCTGTAAAATGGAAATATCGAAAGCAATTACAAATATTAAGTAAGTAAAAAAATATTGAATAAGATGTGAATTGAGGGATTTTTGGAAACCAATATCCCTCAATTCCTTAAAATTGTTTTGTGAGGGTATAGTACTCGATGTTTTTTTGGAGTTGGTACAATGGAAGCGTCTGCATGTAAGAAATCACTTCTGATTCATTTAGCCCTTTGAATATGAGGATAGCACCGTTACCTTGTCTTAAAATAAATTTTCTAAAATTCCTTCGGCTTTCCAGAGAATACGCAGTGGTTGTGACGTAAAATCTATGAGGTATCCCTTTTACGGACTTACCAAATTGATGCTCACATTGAAATACAATGGGTTGGTCAACTTATTTTGCATTACATAAGGCTCTTTTGAAAGCAATCCGAAAGCTCGTAATATTTCATTTCCATTGCTCAAACGATCAACATCGTAACGATAATTGATTCTGTAGCCAGCTTGAACCGACATCCACAGGAAGTCCTTCAACGAAAATTCATACACCAATCTTAAACGAATCTCGGCCCGTCTGATTTCTAAATCTTGGTTTCTAATGCTCTCCATTCGATAGAGCCTGTACGATTGTCCCTCCAATTCATACCCAGCAAATAACATATTCCTAGAATTGATGGTTCTTCTCACGTGTGCTCTGGCAGGAAACAAGATTTCAGAACCCCATTTATTGGCAGCGTCGGTGTAGTTGAATAAGAAAATTGGAATATAATTCAACTCTCCAGCTCTATAGGTACGCGACAATCCAAATCCCCATTGTTTTCTTTCTGAGGGACGTTTTCCGTAAATTAGAGCTGCCGAGTATTTCAAATACTTGGTTGGCATCAAATTCCAGTCATAATCGCCACTCAAGTCTGAAGACCCCTGGAACAATAAAAAATTCTTGTCGTTCAATGGCTTAAATATGGTAGTGTTAATGCCCAATGTACGCAAACCGTTGTTTCTAAGTGATTGAAGCATTGGGTTTTCTACGTACACAACAGGTTTTGTGATAACGTCGTTGTTGTTAAAGCTGTAACCGCTTTCCCAATAGTTTGCGCCTAGCTGCCAAACCAAAGAGGTTTTTGAAACTACAGGGATATTGCAGGCAAAACGCATACCACTGGTGGTTGCCGATCCGCTGTTCTCTGGGGAACCTTGATTGATATTGTTGTTAAACGTATCCAGCGTCATTTTATACGGACCTTGGATGTCGAATCCGAGGCTCACCAATTTTGCCGGGCTAAGTCCCTCAATTTTAGGAGAGCAATATCGTTTAGCCCCTTGATCCGCGAACCCAACTTCATCATACATGGAAAAATCTTCTTCCTCGGTTGATTTAGGCCCAATAGCGGTATCGGTTTGTGCAGTTAACTGCGAGCACAAAGCAAAAGAAAAGCAAGCTACAAGTGTAGCTCGCTTTAAAAATGTAGAATGCGTCATGGGTTATTTTTTCTTAACTTCTAATCGCTTCCAAATATCGGTTCTACCCAGTGCCGAAACACCAATATATCCGCGAATTTCGAGGGTGTTTTTATCGGTCATTTTGATGGTGCAGCTGTAAGTGCTGCCATTCAAAGGGTCGTAAATGGTGCCTTCATTCCATTCGTCTTTACCTGAGTAAACAAAATCCTTCAACATTCTGTATCCTTTTAACGGTACATTTTGAAGACTTGGGTCTGGGTTGTTTTTATCTGTTTTTGGTTGCTTTGTAACAGGATCGTTCGATTCTTTAAGCCAAACGATTTTTCCATAGTATTTTGCACCAATTTTTTCAACTTTTACGCGTGCTCTTCCATTAGATGGCTCCCAAACGCCAATAAGTCTATCTCCAGCGTTGTCTTGGTAAACAAATGAACTCAAAATGGTGCCGAAGAATGCAGCAATTGCAATCAGTAATAATTTTTTCATATTTGTTAATTGTGTTTTAATGTGAATTTAATTTCTCCTTTGAGTTGAATCGACTCCTCAATGTCTTTGTTGAGTCCAATGTCTAAAACAATGTAATATTGTTTTTCTTGGAAATACTTGCCTGCGTTAGACTCCGCTGAAGGCTTGAGTGAAGCTGTTTTGGATTTTGGATCCACAGGATTGATAACCCCCAACGATAACATTTTAAGTTCGGGATTGTCTGATGCCACGCTTAATACCATCGATGAAATTCCATCCAAGGAATTTGTATCAACAGAAGAAACAGTAGCTGCTGAGAGTGTAGCGTCGGTAATTTTTACACCTTCGTGATATTTATCTCCCAATAAGGCCTTTAAGTCTACAGGATAAACCAATTGAGCAGGGTTAGAGCCTTCATACAGCGGTCCTTCGAATGTAAACGTATCAATTACAGTGATTTCAGTAGATTTGTTGGAGCCATTGCATGCAAAAAATAACGGTAGCGCAAGCATTGAAATGATGAATATTTTTAATTTCATAAACGGCAATATAAGTTGAAATTTGCTTTTATTGCAAATAAATATGCCAATTCCATCAAAAAATGACTGTAAAATTCAACAAAAAAGTCTCATTTAAAATAGAATTCGCCAACGGAACAAAATTGAATGGTTTCAATTGCAGAACTCTTTTATTTGAATTTATCAAACCGCATTGAATGTACAGTTTTAAGATATTTTCCAATAAAAACATCTGGATTCGATATAAAAATGCAGCAATATTAAGATTATTGTTTATCATTGTGATATCAAATGAAAAATTACAAATGGACACTTTTTATCGTTCTTTTTTTGTGGGGATGTGGATCTAAAAATGGAAACAATGCAAGCAATGTAATTCCGGATTATACCTTGTTGAATTTTATTGAAATGTACGGCGGAAAAGGAAAAGCGGGGTATGTGCTAATGCCTACGGCCTCTCGGAGTATGAGTGCAAAGGATAGAGAGACCCTTCTAAGAGAAATTTTGAAAAACGAAGGTTGGGTTTATGTGGCCGCCTTTAATTCAAAACTTGCATACCAAGAAAGAAATTGTGATCCTTACGAGAAGCGTAAACCTGCATACAAAACGGGATTTATAGGAGTTGTCAATCAATTTGGACAATTCAGCGATTAAGGGGAGTTTGGGTTAAGCTTCAAACTCAATCATCCATTCGATTCCATATTTGTCGCGGAACATGCCAAAATAGGTGTTCCAAGGACTATCTTGTATTGGCATCTCAATTTGACCACCAATCGAAAGTCCCCCAAAAATATGATCCGCCTCTTCTCGGCTGTCGGTTTTGACCACAATTTTACTGCGATTTTCATTTTCGTTGGTTGTTCCCATAATCGCAGGAACATCGTTTCCCATGATGGAACAGCAATTTCCAATTGGCAATGAAATGTGCATGATTTTATCAAATTCCTCTTCCGGAATCGGATAACCAGCATTAACCATATCTTTAAAACGGACTACTTTCGAAAATTCACCGCCAAAAACGGATCTGTAAAATTCAAATGCCTCTAGGGCGTTTCCATTAAAATTGATGTGGGGATTGATTGTGGCCATGATTGATGTTGTTGTGAACGAATCTAAACAATTTATTTAGTTATTGGCGTAGAAAAAAAATTAAAATTCAAATTTCATTCCGCCAGTAGGGAAAATTGCCAAACCGTCGTAATAGTTTTGACCAGTCAAATAATTAAAGCTTTCATTATTTGGTATCTGTTTGTTTGATACATTTACAATATCCATAAAAATGGTGATTGCCGAAGATTTAAATTTAAAATGATAATTTGCCCTTAAATCCAAACTGTTAAAATCTGGTAACCGCAATTCATTTTTACCAATGATTTCTTTAGAATATCGCATGGACTGACTACCAGCTAATACATTTTCATGAATCAAAAAATTGTCTTTAGGTTTGCCAGTGGCATAGCGGTATCTCATGGAAAATGTGAATTTTTCGCTGGCTTTGTAACTGAGCATCAAATTAAATTGATGGGGTTGACTAAATGCAAATTGATATGTTCCATTTTCATCGTGATCGTTACGCATGGTTTCCATCCATGAATAGCTCAACTGCCCATGAAACTTTTTCAACAAGCGTTTGGTCAAGCTAATATCAAGTCCTTTGCCCGTTCCTGTTCCATTGTTGTTTTTTAAGACGGTTCCCGTAATGGGGGTCGTCACCATATTTTGGAAATCTTTGTACCAAATTTCAATGGTGAATTTTAAGTCTGCACGAATATTTCGCCTAAATCCCAAAATATACTGTGTAACCTTTTCCATTTTTAAGGTTTCTCCTTTGGGTTGATCCGCAAAATCTGAATAAACAGGATCTTGGAAATATAGGCCATACCCCCAATTGATTGATGATTTTTCACCAAAAAAATAACTACCGCTCAGTCTCGGTGAAATTGAATGTTGCTCCGAAAAACCAGTGAAATCATATCTTAGACTTGCATTTAATGAAAGTTTTTGTCCAATTATAAAGGAATAATTTGCAAACCCAGATACATTCTTGCTCCAACCACGGAATGTTGCATTTACCATCGACGGATAAATGACTTGATATTGTTCATTTTGGTTTATCACATCCGTCTTTCGGTAAACATAATTTGTGTCGTTTTGATGAAAAATACGGTCATTTTTTAATTCCAATAAGTCTGCTTCTAATCCCAAAATGAGTTTGCTGCTATTGCTGAAGTTTTTGGTGTATATGGAACGAATTCCCCATTTGTTTTCGTTATAATTTTGAGTTTGAATGTTCGATCTGTAAAATATCTCGCGATTCATTAAGTTTCCTGCACTGTCGGTTTCCGGATATGCTTTCCCAACAATCATATCCGAGGTAAACGAAGTGTAATATAGAACATGTTTTATGTAACTTTTTTTGCTCATGAGGGACATTAAATTCAATCCTAATACAACCTTATTTCTTTTGAAATTTGGCAAATACAAAAGGTTTAACTTTTTATCAGCGTAAACATTGTCAATGTCCCTCACAAAACTTTCAGGACAAATCATGGCTAAAAACGAAAGTTTGTGTTTTTGTGAAAGCTGTGTTGTAGATTTAAAAATGAGGTCTCCGTATATGGGCAATCCGATATCTTTCAAACCTATTAAATTCACCAGCCCATAGAAATTTTGATATCTGGCGGATAAGAAAATATTTGTTTTCTTATGAAATTTAATTGGGCCGTCGTAATTCAGAGTGATACCCAATAAATCTACTTGACCATCAATGATGGCATTTTTGCCATTGCCTTCTTTGATGAAAAGACCCAAAGACGAAGCGCTTCTTCGGCCGAAATCTGCACCAAAACCACCACCTTGAAATTGAGCATGATCAATGACCCTTGGAGCAAAAATGCTAAATCTTCCTCCATTGGGATCGTTGAAAAAACTATTTCCTTCTAAATGTCCAACTTCGGTTAATGGAATATCATCTACCATGTATACATTGTCTCGAACACCTTGTCCTCTAACCGAAATTGCGGAATATATTCCTCCGCTACTTGAAACACCCGGTAACATTCCAATGGCGCGAAATATATCTCCTTGCGAGCCCGGATTTAAATTGATTTCCTCCCTTGAAAAATTGTAAGTTGAAATGGGTGTGCTTCGACTGTTTTCGAATTTAAATGTTTTAATATCAACAGATTTGCTGGACTCAATTGAGCTGTTCAACAAGATTTCTCGGGATGTTGTTTTATTTTGGATAATTCGGACATCTGTGTATATTTCGGAAACATAATCTGGATGCTGCGCAATAATTGAATAAACACGAACTTCCAATGAATCAAAAACAAACTCACCGAGTGAATCAGTTTGTACACTCATTTCAGTTCCAAGGATTGAAATTACTACATGAGAAATGGGTAATCGATTATTATTGTCAACGATTTTTCCTGAGAATTTCCCAAAATTTGCATGTTGTGCATTGGCATCACCAAAAATAAAAAATGCAACAAATATGAATATATAGATAGGCGATTTCACGGTTCGCAAAACTACACCGTGAAGTGTTTTTAAAAATTGATTTATGTCAATTTTTAGAGCTTATTTCTGTCTGGAAAAAGTTTCATGAGAAATACCCAGATAAGAAGCAATGAGCTTGTCTGTTAATTTTAAAAAGAATTCAGGTTTGTATTTTCTAAGCCATTCGATTTTCTCCTTGGAGTTCATGGTTGTAAATGATGTGATTCTCATCATTGACTCAGAGAATTTTTGTTCGATAATTTTCATATATGCTTCAGCAAATTTGGGAACTTTCACTATGAATTGATCAAAAGAATCTTTACTGAGTATATGAATCGTTGAACCTTTTTTTACACGGATGTTGAGCATTGACGATGATTCCGTTTTGAAGCTATTGATGTCTGTAAACCATTGATTATCGATCACGATATCAATAGTAATCTCATTTTGTAATTTATCAGAAGTAGTCACATGCAACATTCCAGTTTCTACAAAAAAAACTGATTTACAAATTTCACCTTCTTTCATAATGAAATCATCATTTGAGTAGGTCACTTTTTTAAATTGAACCAAAACATCGTCTAAGAAATCCGGATTCTCGCCGACAATCTGAATTATGTTATCTTTTAGTGTTGTCATTTTTATTGTACCAAGCAATTGAAAACTTCTTTTTTTACAATCTCACTTCTTTCTAATCGGAATCCTGAAACATAGGTTGCCAATCAAGGTTTTCTTCTCACTGTTTATAATTTTTTGGTGTATTTATCAACTTTAATTCAGCACGCCAAATTTACCATCGTTAAAATCTTCGAAGGCTTGAATCAATTCTTCTCTGGTATTCATTACAAATGGGCCATGTGCTGCAATTGGTTCTAAAATTGGTTCTCCACTCAATACCAATACAATACAATCTTCACTGGCTGTAACTTCAAACGATTCTCCGTCGTTGGCCATCAAGATGAAATGGTTTGTGGGGATGTTATTGGATTGATTCACAGATATTTGTCCCTCAATAACAACCATACAAGTATTGAAGTTTTTAGGGAAATTCATAGGTGCCAAACCGCCTTTTTTAAGCTTCAAGTTGTACATGTGCATTGGGGTGAAGGTGGTTGCTGCGCCTTGAATTCCTTGATAATTTCCAGCAATAATTTCAATTTCACCAAGCTGATTTTCGAGTGTAAAACAACCCATGTTTTTGTTCTCAATGGATTGATATTTTGGTGGACTCATTTTGTCTTTTGCGGGGAGATTGACCCACAGCTGCACCATTTGAAATTCACCACCTGTTTTGCTCCATTCTTTTTCATGGAATTCTTTGTGTAAAACACCACTGGCAGCCGTCATCCATTGAACATCACCTTCGCCAATAACACCGCCACCGCCACTGCTGTCGTGGTGTTCAACCCTACCTTTGTATGCAATTGTCACGGTTTCAAAACCTCGATGTGGATGAACGCCAACGCCACGTGGGGTTGCCGACGGAGAAAAATAGTGTTTCGAATTGTAATCCATCATGATAATAGGATTCATGCGTTGCATGCTCAATTGATATACACTGGGTATGAAATTGTGTACCCTAAATCCGTCCCCCACAAAATGCGGTTCTGCGGGACTCACCACCAATTCAACGGTTCTTTGTGTCATTTTAATTCGATTTTAAAGGAAAAGTCCGATGTTTTGCCTTTCTTCAAAGATACAACAATTCAAGGGTGAATTGTTTGGCGAAAAATGCAAAAAATTATTTATCCGTTTAAGGATAATCCGTAAAATTCATCTTGTATTTGTCAATAATCACTCCAATTTTCAACTAAATTGCGGGCATGAAAAAAATACAATTCGTTATCTATTTTATTGGTGCAGTGTTCTTAACATCATGTGGAAGCCTTTGTAAGTATACAGATACACAGGGCTTTGGTGGAGGTCACTGCGGAAAAATGGTAATAACGGGTGAGAAAATATTGAAGGATAAAAATGAAATATGTTTAAATAATTCGGTTACGAATGATCAACCAGTTGGTGAGGAAAGAAAAGACAGCAATCTAAAACATTATTTGATACAAAAGATTGCATCGAATAAAACTTTTGAAGCAGATGGCGAATTTCAGAAAAAGGATTTAACCCTTTTGGTAGAAAAAACCTCAGGTAATGAAATTTTTAAATCTGTTGGCTCTAAGTCAAAATTGAAATTTCCAAATTTAAAGCATGTCAAACAGAAAGCAAAGAGAGTATTTAAAAGTGATTCAGATGTGGGTGTCGGTGCGATAATTTCATTGATTTTGGGGCTTTTGGGTGTGTTGGTCGGTTTTTTTATTCTTGTAGCTGGCGGCAATAGCGGTAATTATTATGCGGTTGCCATGTTAGGGGGTTTGATCCTCATTGCTTCAATGATTTTATTCATGTTTGGTATGTATAAATTGAGTTATCATCATTTGGGAACATGGGGTAAGATCGGTTTTTGGTTAACGGCATTAGCCCCCATAACCCTAGGAATGGGCGCCATCATTGGAATTCCGTTATGGATTATAGGTTGGATTCGGGGAGTGTAATTTCCCCCAAAACCAGTGTTGTTTCTCGTTGTGAAACATGAGGTGAGGTAAATGCTTTAAAATTAATCCATTGGGATTTTTTAGAAAAATTACACCCAATTATGGTGTTTTTGTGCCTGATTATTGATTGTGAAACTTAGTAATTGCTCAAGGCCATGATTTGATCATTTCAAATTTCATTTCAATGACATTCCACCGGAGGAGTTTGATGCGCAAAATGTGCTGTGATAAAACACTTTGATGCAACAGAAAATGCATGTGCCCGTCGGGAATGGGTTCAATGCAGGAGTAATCCGTTTCTACAGCAAAACCTGGATAATGGAAGAAAATGGGGAGTCGATCTTTTTCCCTATCTATAAAATCGAGAATTGAAACCCTGTCCACCAACCAAAATGGGTAGTGGAAAGGGATTTCTAATTCTTTGGAATTGTCATCAATGAGCATTTTCATTTTGAAATTGCCATATTCCGGGTCGAAAATATACCCAAAAAAACTTCTTTGGGTTGGATCAAGCGATGTTAAATGCAATGGTCTTCTATTACTCATAATGAATGTTTCTCTCTTTTATTGATTTCATATTCCAAGGCTGATTTTTGTGCTTGAATGAAAACGTTGAAGTACTTTATCTGACTGTATTTGATTCTCAGTAAATGCAGCTGATAATCTGAACACTTTTCCAAAATTTCAAGATATTGGTTTCGGAATTCCTCATAGTTTACATATTGATTGTTGTTATTTACATGAGATACCCCTTGAATGGAATTCAAAAGGTTTTTCAATTCTTCATCGTGGTTGCATTCATTTTTCATGGATTTTCTATCCCACAATAGTTTCTCAAAGCGGTAATTTTATCAGAATCAATCACTTCCCAAGGGTAGTTTTCATTGCCAAAATGACCGTAGCTTGCTGTTGGTGCATAAATAGGCTGTTTTAATTTCAATACTCGGATGATGTCATTGGGTTTTACAGGGAAAATTTGAGGGACAATTTCGTGTAATAACTCCAAGTCTACCACTTCCGTTCCAGCCGTATCAATAAAAATAGAGGTGGGTTCAGCAACTCCAATGGCATAAGACAATTGCACAGTGCATCGATCTACCAATCCTGCTGCCACCAAGTGTTTGGCAATATAGCGTGCTGCATAATTGGCACTTCGGTCTACCTTACTTGGGTCTTTCCCTGAAAAGGCACCGCCACCGTGAGGTGCGCTACCCCCATAAGAATCTACGATGATTTTTCTGCCAGTGAGTCCAGTATCGCCAAACGGTCCACCAATGGTAAAACTTCCAGATGGATTGATCAGATATATTGGGGAAGCATTGATGTCTAAATCCTTTAAAATTGGTTCTACAACTTTTTGAATGATTGTTTTGCGAATGGTATGTTGGTCAACATCTTCGGAGTGTTGAGTGGAAACCACTATTTTTTCGATGGAAACAGGTTTCCCATTTTCGTATTTGGCAGTGACTTGAGATTTTGCATCGGGCCTCAACCAAGCAATTCCGCCATTGTCCCTCAAAACATGAAGCGATTTTACAATTTTATGGGCTAGTGAAATGGGCAGTGGCATCAATTCGGGTGTTTCATTGCAGGCATATCCGAACATTATGCCTTGATCACCAGCGCCACCATCGGAAACAGAATGGGCAATTTCGGGACTTTGTGCATGGATGTGGTTGTTGTAAGTGGCTGTTTTCCAGTCGAAACCAACGCTTATGTCGTTGTACCCAATTTTTTCAAGCACATGTTTGGCAATTGCAATTTCATCGAACTTGAAGGTGGACGTGATTTCGCCTGCAATGACCAGTTGGTTGTTGCAGATGAGGGTTTCGCATGCCACTTTTGCATGCGGGTCAACTAGGAGATAGGCATCGAGAATTGCATCTGAAATTTGATCGGCAACTTTGTCGGGGTGTCCCGCAGAAACAGATTCGCTAGTAAAGAGATAATTGTGTTTTTTCATGATATTTTGAGTTTAAGTTTTTGCTGAGGAAGCACGAAAAACTCAAAATGGCCTGTTGCGAAAATGCCAAAACACAAAATAGCACGGTAAAAAACTCGATGGTGAAATCGATGTTCAAAACACTGCAATGTAGAAAGATTGTTTTCATTTCCCTTTGTTTTTGACGTTTTGTCCGCATCATTTTACCACCGTAGCAGGGTTAGTGCTCGGTTGGTGACCTTTTGGTCTCGTGATACTGCTGCAAATTTAATGTGAATTTTTGGATAATCTCCAAATATTTTTTGATATATTTTTTAAGGTATTGAATATGAAGTGTTTGTAAAAAAAAAGACTCCCGTTTTGGCAGGAGTCTTTTTTAAGGAATTGTCTTATCGTTTATTCAATGATGATGTTCTTTTGGAAAATCGTATTGTCTTTGCAATAAACTGCAGGTGAAGTTGTTTTATATCCCATGCTCAAATCTGAGGTCTGAATCACATTGCCATCTAAAAAGTATTCCAGCTTAACAGTTCTGCAAACTTTGTCGTAATAGTTTAATAATTTTACTTGGACCAAAATGTTTTGTTTTTTTGTAACTAAAAAATAATCTGAGGTCATTTCAGATAAGGCTGAAGTCACAGAGTTACTGAACCATTCTTTCGTGTAATTTCCAACAGTTAGTTCGAAATTGTTGCTTCCATTAACGCTACTTCCCGATTGGAGAGCTGGACTCACTGTTGCACGAACATAAAATTTGCCATATTCGGGCTCTACATTTTGCTTCACAATGACTTGTGATTCTTTTGCACAACCAACGATAACAAGGGTTAAAATCAAAGCAGCTGAAAGCTTGGTTAAAAGATTTTTCATGTGGCGAAAATAGGTTTTTCTCACTTATTTTTTATCGTTTTGATTTTTTTTCAACATTTCTATGTCATTTTTGAGTTCTTTAAGCAGTTTAATTTCCTCAGAGTCTTTTTCTTCTTTGGCGAGCGAATTCATTTGATCAATAAATACACTGTTGATCAATGAAAGTCCTAAAATGCTGCCCGTAAAGACAATAAAAACAAAGTAAAACTTTGCAAATGATGTAAAAAGGGGACTCGCATTTTCCTTGACTGCATTGACAACATCAGAGAAACCATCCCCCGAAAAAATTTTGAAAATGGTATAAAAGCTTTCGAAGGCATTTGCAAAATATTCAGGTGCATAGCGTTTAAATAAACTCAATGAAACCAATGAAATGATGGTGGTGTAAACAAAAAACGAAAACATAATAAACCCAACGCCTTTGAATGCTTTAAACATTTGTTCGCTGATTCTTTTGCCATTTGGAATGTATTCAATGATACGCAATAGTTTGAAAATTCTCAGCGAACGCAAAACAGTAAATCCTGCAAACATTTCTAAATTATGCACGAACAAAGCGCCTAAACTAGGGAGTGACAATAAAATAGAAAAGAAATCAATTTTATTCCAATGATCTTTGAAATAATGATGTAATTTTTTTGATTTAAAATTGTTGATTTTAATGATAATCTCCATGCAAAAAAACAAAGTGAACAAAGAATCAATGATATCCAAAGCAAAATAGTATGGGCCAAATGTTTCAAAAGAATGCAGGTAAATCACCAAAACATTGAGAAGAATGAGGATGTAAATGATTCGATCGTTAAAAACTATTTTTTTCATGTCTTTATGTCAATAGCGTAAATTCAAATATATGGTTATCGTTAAAAACATTGACCAAAAATATTTCATACTTTCATTCATGAGATTCAAATTTTTGTGTTACATTGCTTCACGAATATGATGAATATCAATAGATTTATTTTTAAAGCGATTTTGGTTGCGCTTGGTTTGTCGAGCTGCTCAGTTTATTACACAACCTCCCAAGTAGATCACTCACTTAAAAATTCAATCAACCAAGCATTCAATAGCATCGGCGGATTGGAAAGTCAAATTGTGAATTTTCAAACAAAATATAAAGAGATTCAATGCAATCAAAAAACACCAGAAATGCAAAATGCTGACCGGATGTTTCAAGATGTAAATGCTGATTTATCTAATATTAACAATCAAAAAGCAGATTTAAATCAGGAATATACTCAATTTCAGAGTTACACTCAAGGTAAGGACAAGATTATTTCTGGAACCCCTGAATATGAAAAACTCAAAGCTACCCGCAACAACATCAAGTCTAAAATGGAAACATTGCAATCAAGTTGCAATCAGTTGGTTTCGAAAACATCAGCAGCGAATGATTATATTTCTAAAAATGTAGTGCCAAAGATTCAAATGGTAAACGTTAACGATTACAAAATTAAATTTGAAAAATCAATCGTGGATTTAAATCATAAAATTGATGTTTTCCATCAACAATTGACAGAATTTCAATTGGGCGCCCAAAAGTTCGCGAGTGAAAATCCCAATAAAAATGTTGAATTGCCAAAGCTGATAGATCAAGAAATGAATCAGTTGAATGCATTGTCGATGCAATTAGATAAAACCAAGGGCGATTTACAATTGGCATATAATGATTTCATTACAAAAACACAAGGCAGAAACTTTATTGCTTCCTGCAGCAATGAATGGCAAATGATGCAAGACACAGAAAAGTCTTTGGTGAAATGTCAAGATAATCTCAATACAATTTCAAATAACGTGCAGGCTTCAGCCAATAAAATTCAAAATGCAGTGAAAAAATAACGATTTAAAAATGTTGCACAATCATCCAATAAAGGGGCATTCCGATTGTGATATTAAACGGAAATGTTACCCCCAAGGCCATCGGTAAATATAAACCAGGATCGGCTTTTGGCGCAGCTAGTTTCATGGCTGCCGGCACAGCAATATAAGAAGCACTCGCTGCTAAAATTGCAAAAACAAACCGGTTTGCAATATCGTGTGTGACAATTTGGCTTGTCCATGCCACCAAACTTCCATTAAAAGCAGGGACGACAACAGCAAAAACACTAACATACCAACCATATTTTCTAAAAGCTCCAATTCTTCTTGCGGTAACCATGCCCATTTCGAGTAGGAATATGGCCAAAAAACCCTTGAAAATATCGTTCGTAAAGGGTTTTATCCCTTCTGCTTGCTTCGCATCAGCAATAAGGCCAATCACCAAGCTGCCAAGGATCATCAAAACACTACCATTTGTGAATGAATGCTGTATGATGTTTTTTAAATTGATTATGGGGGACATTGACTTGTCCTTTTCAAATTGCTTGAGCAATATTACCCCCACAATAATTGCGGGCGACTCCATTAAGGCCATGACCGCCACCATATGTCCCCCAGAAGAAAGCTTTTGAGCCTCTAAAAAAGAAATTGCAGCAACGAAGGTAACCGCGCTAACCGAGCCGTATGAGGCGGCTACAGCGGCAGAATCACTGGTGCTTAATCGTTTTCGTAATACAAAAAATGTGTAAAAAGGAATCAGAGATGCCAATGCCAATCCAAATATTAACGAATATATAATTTCTTTGTTGACGCCGCTGTGCGACAATTCTTGTCCGCCCTTAAATCCTATCGATAACAATAAATAGAGCGAGATGAATTTGCTCGTAGATTCTGGGATAAACAAATCGCTTTTTACCCGGGTGGCAATGATGCCAAGAATAAAAAATAAGAGGGTAGGATTGGTGAGGTTGCTGATAAGGATTTCAAATTCCATGATTAGCTATTTGCATCATTAGAATTTGAGTTAAAGTGTTGGTGAAAACTTTGTGATTTTGCGGCTAAGAGTATACTAATGACAGCAATGGCACTGAGCAATTGCGATAAAATTGGGTCGTTTGAAGTGGCGAAATAGCGATAAATTGCGAAAATGGCAAGTGTAAAAAAGAAATCGAATGCAAATTTTTGTTTCATAGCTGATAACGAATGTTCTGCAAATTTCACACGAATGTTTTATAAATTATTATTTATTGTTTTCATGTTGATTATAATGAATGTTTATGAATATGGAAAAGTGTGATTCACATATTAACTTTGAGCCGATGAAGCAATTTTTTAGTGTAGGACTTTTTTGTTTGGGTTTATTGCTCACTAATGGAGCAAAAGCGGTAGAGGAGAGCCGTTTAAAAATTGATTCTGTTGGCAATGCTACATCAAGAATATTGAGAAATAATTTGGTTGAAATTAAAATTCAACTCGACGGTATATTCGTGAATTTTGAGATAGTTTCGAAGAACAAAAAATTCAAGGTTCAAATAGCAAGTGAACAAGGGAAATTGGCATTTACCAATAAACAGTGCATCATTGCATATCAAGGAAATGTGCTCAATAAGGTATCGCACGTGATTCAAAAATCTGATTTTTTACTGATTCCTTTTGAAGATGTCAACAAACAATTGATTTTCTACAGAATACCTTTGGATTTAAAGAATGGTGAAACGCATTCAGCTCTGCCATTCTTTTTGCTCAAAGAGGCGTACTGTTTATTCAATCTCAAAACTTCAAAAATGATTGTTTATGAGGAAGCGAAAATTGAAAATATCAAAAAAGGCAAAACATCATATGTTACCAATATCAGTGTTTTTCATTTAGACAGAACCGATGATCAAAGTTACAGGGAGTTTTTTAGCCTTGAAAAGGAGGTGAAACTCTCAGCTCAAGCCGCTCCTGTGACTGTGAAAAATACCCTAATATCATTGATGCGAGATTTCTATGATAATTACACCATCAATGCATATTTCAAATAAAATATAAAGTTGAACGATTATCGTTTAAAGTTCTTCTCTTAATCCCTCTAATCTCCCTAAACCGGCTAATCTTCCTAATCCTTTTGATTATTTGCAATTTTCCATAATTTTTTTTGATATTATTAATTCCTATTTCAACTATCATATTGTGTATAATCGGAATGATTTTGGAAATATAAACCTAACCCATAGAATACTCGCTAATCCCATTAACCTTCATCATCCATACTAAGGCAACATATTGACCCAAACACTTGTCTACGTAATTGAATGTCCTTGGCCGCCCTCAAAAAAATCATTTTCTTAATTCTAGCACTTTTGACTTTTCAAATGGCCAAAAGTTCGCATGTTTTAGGTTGTGATATTACTTACAATTATATAGGGAATAAGAAATATGCTATTCAAGTGAATCTGTACCGAGATTGCAGGGGAGTGGCTTTCAAAGTTGGAGACTTTTCTTATTACCGTGCGTTTGCAACCAAAACGAGGGGTTCTTTTACCTATTACTTAAGAGCTCTCAAATTTGTAAAAATTGAAAACATATCAGAACGATGCCAGTATACTGCCATTCCATGTTCACAAACGAATACATACAATACAGGTTATGGGATAGAACGCCATGTATACGCAGATACAATTGATGTGAGTGATAGTATCACGAAATCAATGATTGCCTTAAATCGATGTTTGTTTATTCCGTGTATACGAGACAACACTTCGAGTATGTATTCTCGATTTTTTTACAGCGAAATTTCATTGTGCAATCTTTCAAGCCCTAAAATTGCTTTTAATAACAGCGGATATCATCATTCCATAAATAAATTAAAACTTGCAATTAATACAGGACAGTATTTGTCGTTTGGCGTGAATGATCCAGATTTAGATTCAATTAAATATCAGTGGACTAATTCAGTAGGTACTTATCCCAACGGATCAAATTCTTATGAAAAACGATCAAATTCTTCCTATACCTTTCAATATCCATCCTTCTCCTTATGTACTCCGGTTACAACATTCAAATGTATACCAAATCCAACCGTTTATCCTCCAAAAGGAATGTACTTAGATACAGTAACAGGAGATGTTGTATTTACTCCAACCGTAAATGGAGACGCCGTAACATTTGTAGTAGAGGCGCTGCAATATCGAAGAGATTCTATTGGGAAGTGGGTTTATCTAGGGAAAACCAGACGGGAATTTGATTATTGGACTTATACGGCTCAAAACAATTTACCACCGTTAATGACCGACAAACGAGGATATAGGGTTTGCGCGGGTCGAACATTAAACTTCGATTTTACAATAAAAGATAGCACTTGGTCTGGTTATCAAACAGCTCCTGATACTCTTACTACAAAGTTTTATGGAATTCCCAATGGGGCTCAAATTACCCTGTTACCCGGATCTTCTACCAATGAAAAAAAATATAATTTCTATTGGAATACCCAACTCAAAGATACCAATAGGGTTACATACAAACTGCGAGTTGAAATGAATGATAACGATTGTTCACAACCGGCCATTACCTACAGAACTTTCCATATTTTGGTAGATTCAAAATGCTGCGACACCTTTAAATTTCCAAGAGTAAATCCCTCAAAAAATTTCACGTCAAAAGTTGGGGATTCAATTACCATCGCTTCAGATACAATCAAAGGATACAAACAAGTTTTGCTTAAATGGATCGGAAAATCTCCGGGTTTCGATTGGGCGAATATTTTTGAAAGTAGCTCATTTCGGGGGACATTGACCAATAAATTAAAAATCCGTAAAGTCGATTTTAACCACCATGGAACTCAATTGAGGTTGACTGGGAATACCGACATTTGCCGCGATTCTGGTTCTATTTACACAGTGAAAATCGCTGATACCTGCTTTTTTGTGCATGTAGATTCTTTAGTCCATATTGATACAATCAGACACCATGTCCGCGACACTACATTTTACGAAGTATTTGACACCTTTAGAATTGTTACCCAATATATTGATTCTGTTAAGATTGTTTATAAAGATACATTGAGATTCAATGTTTATGATACAATTAGAACGAAAATCAATGATACTACGTTGGTCAGGCTTATTGTTACAGACACCGTGAGTATCTATAAGAATATTCTTGTACAAGATACTTTAAAGTTCACCATCAATGACACCATAAATTCTGGAATATTAACTGACGAATTCAGCATATATCCAGTTCCATCTAATCGAACTTTATTTTTAAAAGTTGGTGATTATCAAAAGTTTAAGGGTTTTTATGTCCGGATTTATAATGTTGTAAACGACTTGATTCAAGAAAAGTACATCATGTCTGAAAAAACAGAGTTTCAATTAGATAAATGGGGTAGTAAAGGGAATTATACACTTCATTTATTTGATGTTAATCACAAAAGGCTAGCAGTGAAAGTGATCATCTATCAATAAAGGCTGTTGAAAGTTTTACCTAATCCCTCTAATCTTCCTAATCCCTTCCTGAGGATTGCAATAATCACACAGATTTTGTATCTTTGAAATCATGAAATCTTTGAGAACTTTTTTTCTCGCGTTTTTTACATTTTTCACTTTTTCATTGTCCGCTCAAAATTATGCAGTGAATTTCGACGGGGTAGACGACTACATTGCTATTCCATCAAATATTTATTCTTCAGCGGTAACCAATTTTACCATAGAATGCTGGATAAAGCCCAATTCTGGTTCATTTAATAGTGCATATCATGGAATTATAGGATATCAACTAGGATCTACGAGTTCCGATCGAAATCCAGGTATGTGGATTAATAATGGGTATTTGCATTATGATATGTATCAACCCACAACGAATACGAGATACACAGGCAATACCAATGCTGTGATTACTCAGGATAAATGGAATCATTTAGCAATGGTGAAATCTGGAACTTCTCTATCAATATACATCAATGGAAAATTAGAAGCGAGTGCTACCGTGTCGAGTACCGTTAAAGTTATCGGGAATTATTTAATTGGCGCTATTGATAATTATTTCTCAGGTCAAATTGATGAAGTAAGATTTTGGTCTATTGCCAGAACACAGCAGCAGGTTATTTCCACAATGTTTCGTTCTCCAGCCTATAACGCCACAGGTTTGGTAGCGTATTATAAATTGAATTCTGGTTCAGGGACCACTGCTATCAATACTTGTACCAATACATCCAGTATCAACGGTACCCTCACCAAAGGTCCAACATGGAGCACGAGTAGTTCATTAACATTCTCGCCCAATTCAATGAGCCTTGGCGGTGTTTCAGATTATTTACAGGCAGACATCAGCAGTGCTGGTAGTAATAAACTCACCATGGAATGTTGGATTAAATTCAACTCACTTACAGGACAACAGAACTTTTTAGGAATGTATCAAAGCCTTGGTGCCACATCTTACTGCAGGGCGATACCCTACAAAAATTCAAGCAATTATATCGATTTTTACATTTCAAACACATCCGGAACAGCCACCAATACCACCACTTCTTTCGCTGTATCTGCTGGTACTTGGTACCACATGGCGTTTGTGTATGACAATTCAAAATCATATGTTTACATCAATGGTTCTTTGCAAGCTTCGAATACCTCTGCCGCAACCTATTCGTTGGATGGCTCTGATGTTTTAGCTGTAGGTACAGACCGTACTGGCGCAAATTTCGCCTTTAATTCGGATATCACCATTGACGAACTTCGAATTTGGTCAACAGCACGAACGGCATCTGAAATTGCTGAATACAAAGACAAATTCATCCCCGTTACCACCACAGGGTTATTGTCGTACTATTCTTTTGATCATGGGAACCCTTCCAATTCCAACACAGACATTACTCAAGTTTACAATGAAATGAACAATGGAAACTTGTTTTTAAATAGCGTTTCTTTAACGAGCACTTCATCTAACTTTGTTTCACAACCAACGTCAGTTAAAACAAATTTTGTGTGGAATGGAAATACCAGCACGGCTTACAATATCTCAACCAACTGGGCTGAAGAAACAGTTCCCCCAGCAGGCTCTCATGTAGAAATATTTTCCACTCCGTTATATTACCCAAGTTTAGATCAAAATAGAACTTTAGGCGACATTTTGTTGCCTTCTGGTACCAAATTTACTTTGAACGGATACACACTTACCGTTGGAGGGAAAATTAGTGGTACAGGAACGTTGGTGGGAGGTTCAACATCCTCGTTAACTTACAATTCAAGTTATACAACGTCTACAGTTTATTTTGATGCTACAACAAATTTAACAACAAATTCATTGTCAACCTTAACCATTATGCCGGGTGTTTCTGGTGTCTTAACCTTAGGCAATGCTTTGTATATCAATTCTTATTTAGATATTCCTTGGGGTAATTTAAATACCGGTGGATATTTGACCTTAAGAAGTTCTTCTACGGGTACTGCAATGGTTGGAAATATGTCAGATTTGCCTACAATTACAGGAAATATTACGGTTGAGCGTTATATACCGGGAAGAAGAGCATTTAGATTGCTTGCCTCTCCTGTTACCACATCAACCACAATTTATCAGAATTGGCAAGAGGGTGGTAGTTCAAATGGTGGTTATGGAACACACATTACGGGTTCCAGTTCCGGGAGCAACGGATTTGATCAAACTACAACGGGTAACCCTTCGTTGTTTACATTCGATAACAGCACAAGTTCTTGGTCGGCTGTGAGTAGCACCAACAACTCCACAAATGATAAATTAACCGCAGGAAATCCATACAGACTGTTTATCCGTGGCGATCGAACAATTAGTTTATCGAGCAATGCTCCAACAGCTACAAATACAACTCTGCGGGCTAGCGGTGAATTGTTTATGGGCACTAAAACATTTTCCGGATTGAACACATCAGCTGATGCCTTTAGTTTGGTGGCGAACCCATTTCAAGCTGCGGTGAATATGGGAACACTGCTGTCGTCAACTTCCTTCAATACAAATCTGAATACCGTTTATTATTATATTTGGGATCCAACCGTTGGTACCAGAGGAGCATATGTGACCGTTGATGTTGTAAACAATACCAACAATGTATCTGGCTCCATGGCAAATAAATTTTTACAGCCATGGCAAGCATGCTTTGTGAAAACAAAAAATGCTGGTGCTGCAAGCCTTAAATTTTCTGAAAATGCCAAAACCACCACGACCTCAGCAACTTGGAGAGAGTCGTTTGATATCGCAAGATTGGACATGAATCTGTATCAAACAGATTCCTTTAAGTCAAAATCAATGCCTTTAGATGGTTTGCAAGTTCGTTTCGACAATCAATTTAATTCCGAAATCGATGATTTTGATGCCTCTAAACCGTGGAACCAAGATGAAAACTTCTCAATAATTTCGCATAAACAAAAATTAAGCATTGAATCAAAAGCATATCCATCCGATCAATTCGATACTGTTCAATTGTTGTTGGAGCAAACGAGGCATATACACTATACCATTGTGAGTTTTACTCAAAATATTGAGGGACATCAACTCATGCTAAGAGATGAATTCATTGGCCGTTCAATCCCTTTGGCGAACAATGAAAAGAATGAATATTCATTTACCATTGATCCTCAAATTGAAGCAAGTAAAAATCCCAATAGATTCAAAATTATCACCGTAAAGTCTAAATCTGATGTTCACAACGTCGATCAAAACTTGGTATCCTCTTTCCCGAATCCAAGCCATAACAACGTTAATTTGTTGTCGATATTGAGTATGAAAAAAATAAAGGTCTATTCTCTTGAGGGACAATTGGTTTGGGAAAAAGATTTGCAAAATTGCAATTCTATTCGCGTTGAAGATTTGCAAAAAGGCGTTTATTTGTTTGAGGTAATGTTAGAGAACGGACGAAAATATTATTTGAAACAAATTGTCCTCTAATCTCCCTAATCCCTCTAATCCCTCTAATCTCCCTAATCTTTCTAATCTCCCTAATCTTTCTAATCCATCTAATCCCTCTAATCCCTCTAATCTCCCTAATCTTTCTAATCCCTCAAATCTCCCTAATCCCTCTAATCCCTCTAATCTCCCTAATCTTTCTAATCCCTCAAATCTCCCTAATTCCTTTTTCTAACAATTTTGTATAGATAAAGGTCCTCTACTTTTTTTCTGGCCCAAGGTGTACGGCGCAGGAATTTCAGACTCGATTTTATACTTGGATTGTCGATGAAACAATTGATTCGGATATGATAACTCAATTCTTCCCATCCAAATTTTTCATAAAGTTCGGTGACAATTTTTTCTAAGGTTATACCGTGCAGAGGATCGTTCGACATATTTATTTGATTGAAAGCAACAACTGTAGATCGCTTTGCACAAAATTAGTGAATCCTTCATGAATTTTAATTTTTTTAGTGAATTTCACGATTCCATTGGTGAGCAATCAAGTGTAAAGTAATAATTACCAATAATTTGGTATAGAAGTTCTTTTTGAGATAGATATGTTTGCAGCATATGAAAAAAGGATTACTTTTCACCCTTGTATTCTCTGCAATTGGCTTGTTGTCGGCACAAAAGATGACTTGCGAAGAATTGAAATTGTATAGAGATGTTACTTTACTCAGTATTTTAGACAAAGAAACAGCGAAAGCAAAGCAACAATATGATGCATTGATGACCGCCAAAAAAAATGCTGAAAATCAAATCAAAGCACTTCAAAAAGCAAAATCGAACAGCGAGGTACAAATGGCGATGATAGCTTTGAAAGGAGCTTATGAGCAAGCAACAAGTATCTTATCTGCATTTAAAGCAGCTAAAGGGGCAATGAAAGTGGCAGTATCCGTGGCTACTGTAGCAGAAAAAATCAACCAAGGTAAAGGTAAACTTGATGTATTACTGGCCGATAATGAAAAAGCGGCATTGGTTACAGCAATTGAAAATGAAGTCATTGGAGCAATTCCCGTTGTAAGTAATGTGTATAACCTTTATAAAACAGTGGTAGACATCAAAACCTTAAACACCAAAAGAAATGGGTTAATTGCTGAAGTGAATAAGGCTAATGCCAATCTGGATAAAGTCTGTAGCAAACTTAGTTCCGTCATGAGTGGTGTGAAAAGAGTGAACGATTATCAATATTATATTTCTGATTACTTAAATAAATATTGTAGCAGTAAAAAGAAATAAACCCAAATTCTGAGTTCAACTATCTTTGCATTATCTTTGTTGGCATTATTTGTAACCAACTTACGGTATCGATGCACAAATTTTTAACCACTTTAAAATCCTTTTGCCTCCTCTTCTTTTTGTTCGTGAATTTCCATTTGGGATTCTCACAATCGAAGATTCTTGTAAAAGCCCATAAAGCATTTCAACAAAAAAAATGGTCTAAATTTGATCGCCTTTTTGCAAAAAACGCTGAAAAAGACAGCACATCTTTTGATGTTTCATATTTAAAATATCTCAAATTTTCCCCAAGTTCCCCCAACTTTAATGCCGAAAAAAACTATATCTACGCTTTTAAATATGATTCTTGTCGTTCCGTTATTCCGGCAAAAACAATTCAAGGCTTCGACCAAAAATTGAAATTAACCTACAATCGGTCTAAAACAGTTGATTCAGCGCTTGGTTTGTATTTAAATCAACTACTTCAATTAAATGATACCCTAAAAATTCACAAGTTTATTATTGCTTTTAACGATGAAAGATCAATTCCAGAAGTTCAAAAATTCATTTCTCATTACCTTCAAAAATACATTTCAGTTGAACCGAATAGAACCATTCAAATCTTAGAAATTAAACAAGCATGGCTTGATGCACTAATTCAACACGAACTCAATTCCATTTTGATGTTTCGCGATAAATTTCCGAAATCCTATTGCGACGATTATGCCTATTTTCTGGAAGCAAAGTTCGCTTTTTTGGCAGCTACCAAAATTCATTCGGAAGATGAATACGCATTCTTCAAGCAAAAGTATCCCAATACCAATTTCGCCATTTCTGCCGATAGTGCAATCGCTGAAATTTACTTTAATCGAATACCGAACAAATACAAAATCGCAGATTTACAACAATTTAATGCCAAATTTAAAAATAGTAGACTCAATAATTTGGTCGCCAACAGGTTAATTGGTCTCGAGAAAATAGACAGTGCGATTCATGTTGTGAATTTGCAATTGACAGGAAGAGAACCCAAAGTACCAGCTCATGTTAAAATTGATCTTGAATCAATTTCCATTCAACGTAAAAAAAGGTTTCAGTTTGATTCAAAACGCAAAGACGGTCGAAAATTGGTCTACAGTTATTTGCAATATATGCCTTTTTTTGAAGGACATATTCTTAAAGCCTCCGATTACCAGAGCGATGAATATGTTTTTGTGAATGAAAATTCTGGTAAAACCTTTGATTTGTTAGGTAAACCGCTGTTCTGCATGAGAATTGACTCAACCGTTCAATTGGTGACCGAAAATCAACAAAAGAATGTTGCTGTTGGCTTTCAAATTCTAACTTCCCACAATAAGTTTATCAAACCTGTATTTACCCAAATTTTTGATTCTTCCGATAATTCTCAATTGCTCGATAAAATCAATATCGAAGATGGGAAAATTTTGAGTAAAATTTCAGATTATATTGCCAAAAGTTCACTCACTGTGCCCATTGGAACACAAGAATTTAAATATATCGATAGTCAATGGACAAAAGCCGAATTTTTTCCTGAAATAGGAGATTATCAAAAACCGATTACGGTGAGTTTTATCGAAAATTGGATAAAATTAAAAATGCCATTTTTTATACATGCTGGTTTTACTTCCCTTTATAAATACAACGATTCTAATCAATTACATGCGGTTAAAGACAAAGCGGACGGGGTGATGTTCCCAATTTGCACAATAAAAATGGATCAGCATGATTATATCATTTGTGTTGCGAATCCATTAAAAGGAAATGCATACAACAACCTTGATAAATACAAGCAGCTAGGAAGAGAAAAGGATTTTGTTTATATCAAAATTTCACAGGCCATTGAAAGCAATGAATTGAGTGCATTTCCACCTACTTTTAAATCCAATCAGCTGTTTTCCACTGCTTATGCATTGGCATTGTTTCAGCTTCAGTACCCCATGAGTATGGTGGATGAAAGTTTTTGTAATCTGTTAAATAAAAATTATTTAGGACTAGATCAAGAAATTACAAAACCCGTCTTTAGAAATTGGGCCGTGAATTTTGTGCAATATAGAATGTCTGTTGAACCCTTGCTCGACGATATTTTAAAAATGCCCTTATACTTTACCTTTAAGGTGAAATTGGAGGAATACAATTCCAACAACCAAAGTTTTACGGTTCGTGGCGATAAAAACATGGAACCAGAATTTTCATTTGCAAATCAATTGAACTTAGAACATCAATTAATTGACCAAATGAAGTCGATGAAATCCATGTGTCCTATCACTTCATTGTCGGTTGAGCACACTCCAACAATGGTATTTAACAAAGGTTCGGAAAGTGATTTTACCATCCATGTCAAAGAAACAGATGCATACAAAATACTGAAATTGACGGATAAAGATCAATCAATTTATATGCGCATCAAAGTTCAGCCCATCACAAAAGCGTTAGGTAAAGAATGCAAGGTTTGTGTGAATGGAAATTGCGATGAATACAAGCTTAGGAATTGTAAAATATCATTTCAAGCGGAGCAATACGAATTTTCTGCCACTCAAGACTTCAAACAATCCCTCATTTTAAAGCAATAATTAGGCTTTTTTCACAAACTCGCTTTTTAACGCCATTGCACCAAAATCTTTGATTTTGCAATCAATGTTGTGATCTCCTTCAACCAATTTGATGTTGGTTACTTTGGTGCCAACTTTGATTGATTTTGAAAATCCTTTTACAGGGAGATCTTTGATAATGGTTACAGTATCACCGTCTTGCAACAGATTTCCGTTAGAATCTCTTACAATTAAACCTGTAGATTCACCGCTTGATTCATCTTCCGGGTTAAACTCATGTCCGCACTCCGGACAAATCCATAACAAACCAGAAGGGTAAGGATATTCGCATTTACATGCTGGGCAAATTGGATCTTGTGACATATTAGGGGTAGTCTTATTGGGTGCAAATGTAGCAATTATTCGTGGAAAGCAGTCGATTACTTTATTTCTTTTGAGGGATTCCGACCTTCGAACCAAAATGTTGGTTTTTGGTGAAATTCAAAATTCTCCATGTTTCAAATTACGGAAAAACCTTAAAACTATTCAAGCGATTAAGGATTTTTGCAAAATCTATTTGTTTCTTTACTCATTAACTTCGTTCAACGAATAACTAGGATATTAAAGCAGATATTTTCTTTTTAGTTGTGTGGTTTAGTTAAAAGGCGAGGGGATTTCCCCTCACCTTTTGCTATAATATATCTTTTAAATCTTGGTAACTTGAAATCTGATTATTTGCGAAAATTTGATTGAGTTTGGTTTTTAAATTTCTCACATAATCATAACTCAAATCCAACATCGCTGCAACTTCTTTCGGTTTATAGCCCTGAATGCTCAAAATGAGTACTTTTTTACCGTTGACACTGAGTTGGTTTAGATCTGGATATCGATCAAATATAGGCTTATAAATAGCGTCTGTGCTTAACTCCGTTTTGGTTTTTTCGAATGTGTTGTCAATTTCTGCCAACTTTTCTAAACCCCTTCTTATTTCTATGATTTTAGGATTCTTTGCAACATCTGATTGTTTTAATTCGTTCGCAAATTGAATTGACTTTTCAACAATGAGTTTCGATAATGAAAATAACTTTTCATTGAGTCGGTTTTCGTTCATTTGTAGTCGTTCCGACTCCGTTTTAATTGCCAACATTTCTTGGGCAGTTTCAAGTTGACTTTTATGAATACGACTGTTCTTCCTCCATGAATATACAATAATCACAAGCAACAAAATTGTTAAGATTAAAATAATGTTCGTAAGAATAATGTGATTACTCTTGTACTTGTTTTCTGATTTTAAGGACTGAACAGAATGGTCGAGTTCAACATTTTTAACGGCCAAGTCGATCTCACTTTCCGCGTTTAATTTTTGCTTTGAGTTCAATTCATCAAGCGCTTTATTTGAAAGATCTTTGTATACATATGCCATTGAGTATTGTTGATTGTTGATGGCCAATTGCGCTAAGATTTCATTTTTTTCGTAATCAAATCGGTTGTACTCAGCTCCTGTTAATTCAACTTCTGAAAACCCAAGATCTTTCAATATGTTGGGTTGATCCTTCATAATTCCTTTCAGTGAATTTTTAAAATAGTCCATGAGCGCAATTCTCATTTCTCGATTAATCGGTGATTTTAACTGAATGAACGACTTTAATTGTGATTTCCCTCTTAATTTAGCTTGGTTCAATTCCAAAACAAAAAATGAAGAATTCAAGGCTCCATTGATAGTCTTATTTTTGTAAGAATCAAGTATTTTTTGACTTTGATCAAACTCCTGCAGATTTTGATACGCCATGGCCAGATTAAAATCCAATAACTGATTATTGTAATCGTTATTGCTGGAGTTATTTTTTATTTCGTCTAACAAGGTACGCTTTGCTTGTAAATAGTTGCCTTCAGACATATAGGCCGTGGCCAAATTTGAAATGAGCACAGGATTACTTACCTTATTTTCCTTCATGATTACAAGCGCTTTCGATAAATAATAGCGGGCATTTCTAAATTGTTTCATTTTCATGGCTATACTTCCCAAATTATTGCATAAGCGCTCTATGTATGGCTTGTTTTGAGTGGCCAAAGCCAAATTATATGCCTGTAAGAAAATTTTATTTGCGCTGTCAATCTTGTTTTGAAAGAAATGAAAAGAGCCATTGTAAGTCAAACATACCACCGTGTATGCCGAGTCGTTGATTTCTGCACTTAAATCATTGATTTTTTTATAAATATCTTGACAACCATCTTGGTCAGGATTCGATAAACACCGATATCCTTTGTCGATATAAAAATAGAATGCAATTTGTTTTTTTGGACTCTTTTTGACATATTCCTTTGAAAAAGAATCTAGTTTTTTTGCCTCTGGTAACTGATTTTTAACCACTAACTTTTGTATGTGGTAACTCAAATAAATAGGATTAATATCGGCTTCATGGGTTGTAAAATATTCAATTAAGGAGTCTGCCGATAAACAATATTTCATTTCTACTGTATCATTGTTGTTGGCTTTTTTCTCAGAACAGCCTACAAAGAACAATAGCAACATCAGTGCTGTTAAAGTTGATTTTTTTGAAATCCAGATAGTCATTGATTCAAAATTAGTAAGTGACATTGAATGTTCTTTTTTTTACAAGGAACAATTATGTCACAATTGCATGAATGACGCATTTTTTCAATGATTGACATGCGATAATAATGTTTTGATTATTCACCTTATCTCAATATTTTTGAAAAATATAACAATTCTATCATTTGTAAATAATGTTACTCAAAAACCCAATGATTCGTATCGCTGCATTATGTGCGATTTTTACCCTTTATACCGTTCAAATTTTTGCCCAAAAAGCCGGAGATACCTTGTCTGTGAAAACCTGGCATTATGGAACCAATAACAGAGACACGGTGATTCAATTTCCAGACGGCAATCTCGAATTTGAAAAAATCATCATGCGTTATAGCATGCGCTGTAAGAACGGACTGGTTTCAGATCAAAATAACAGAAATAAAGGTTGTGGTGAATGGGATTACTCTTGCAATACCTTTGTAGTTGATTCAACAAAAATTGAAACTATCGCCCAAACAACCCCAAATTACACCGTAACAAATTTTACAGGATCTTCTTTTAAATATGCGAAGGCACCCATCTATGATTATTATGATTATTCACAAGACAACATCGTGGTATCTGGTGTTCAAAACGAAACCAATTATTCTTTAGTGTACACCCCAGGTGGGGCAAACGCTTCTCTACCAACGAATAATTTTTCTGGAAAATCACAATTTATGTATTCCGCCGCTGAATTAAAATCAGCTGGTTTGGATTCTGGTTTTATCCATGCATTGTCATTGTACGCCCAGAATACAGCTTCAGCCAATTTTTTAAAGATCCGACTAAAACATATTTCCACTGTAAATTTGACCCCACAAACCGTTCATTTAAATGGTTTTACAGAGGTTTATCACGCCTCTACCTCTTTTGTTTCGGGTCAAAATAAAATAGTCTTTGCCAACCCTTTTCTCTGGGATGGTAAAAGCAGTATTTTGATTGAATTTTCTTTTACAAATTCAAAAATTTCCAATGCTCTTGTTTTAGATGGTATCACAGACACAAGCACTTCCGCGATTTCTGCAACAAATAATTTCTCAATCGATTTCTCTAATAATGGACATATTGAATTGGATGCCAATAAATTAAGTTCCATTTCTAAGGAGATTTCAATCTCTTTTTGGGCCTTTGGTGATCCTAAAAGTTTACCCACTACAACTTCCGTGATCTATGGTTACGCCACGGATAAAAATCAACGTCAGCTCAATATTCACTTTCCATGGTCTGATGGTAGTATTTATTTTGATTGTGGATTTTCTGCTGGTGCTTACGATAGAATTAACAAAGCTGCCACAACTTCAGAGTATGAAGGTAAATGGAATCATTGGACATTCACCAAAAATGCAACTACAGGCAATATGTCCATTTATCTCAATGGAACTCTTTGGCTATCGGGTACTTCCAAAACTAAGTCTATGTCCCTCATGAATGTAATCTTAGGTAAGGATCAAGTGTTTAACAACAATTACAAAGGAAAATTATCTGAATTAAGTATTTGGGATAAATCATTGTCTGCCAATGATGTGAATGCCTTAATGTATGCGTCAATTGACACTTCATTTGCAAATTATTCGAATCTGGTTGCATATTATCCTTTTTATGAGGGACAAGGGCTTCAAGTTGGCGATTCGAAGTTTGGAAAATCTTCAACCGGCTCAGGAATATCTTGGACATATGAAAGAGGGATCGATATCCATCGATCATTTACTGCATCGAATATCAAGCCGGCAATAGATTTCATAAGAGGTGATTATACCTTCACTAATGCCAAGAGAATCGTTCGTGATTCAATTGTGAGAAATCCGAACGCCATTAGTCAATATTCAATTATTTCAAAGAAAAATGGTTCAATCGTTGAACATGATGTCATCAATACCGATACCATCTGGTATGCTTATCATGCCACAAAATCTAAGGTATTCAACGGAGATAAAGGTATATTAAAAGACTCCATTGCCAATCAAACCGACGGAACTATTGACATAAAGAATTTAAATTTTGAAAAACGTTTCCCTTGGTACAACGAAATTATGTCGTTTGTAACTCCTTATGGTTTGGGACTGGATCTTGGAATAGCAGGTAAAAGTTGGTACTACGATATGTCTGATTTTGCACCTTTATTGAAGGGAAGAAAGAGAATGATGATGACCATGGGCGGACAAAATCAAGAGCAAATGGACATTGAATTTTTATTTATCGTAGGTAAACCTATTGCGAAGGTTTTAGATTTTAACCAATTGTGGCAGGGTGGTGCAAGGTTAGGGGGGCCTGGAATAGGTAGTATTTTGAATAATTCTGTTTTTGCGCCTGTTCTTGTTAAGCCTCTCAATGGTAGTCGATTTAAAATGCGTAGTTCTACTACAGGACATGGTTCTGATGGTGAATTTGAGCAAAACGGAGGTCCAATTTACCATTTTCTCAATGTTGGAGGGGGCAGTGCCGAATTCACTTGGAGTGCAAATATTGATTGTTCAACAAACCCAATGATTGCTCAAGGTGGAACTTGGCTTATACCGCGTCAAGGTTGGTGCCCAGGCCTAAGAACCAAATTGTTTGAATTTGATTTAACACCGCATTTAGTCCCAGAACATCAAACTTACATAGATTATCACATTTCTGAACCAAACAAAACAGGTGGTGATTATCGATATATAGTTGCAAATCAACTGATTACCTATGATAAGCCCAATTTTGATTTGGATGCCAGAATCTTGGATATCAAACAACCTTCATCCGATTATGAATATGCAAAATCAAACCCAATTTGCAATCAACCAATCGTTTTAATTCAAAATTCAGGAAAAAATACCATCAATAAAATCACATTTGAATATTGGGCAAATCAGTCCTCCGTTAAACAGAATTGGACATGGACAGGTACTTTAGAGTACATGGATACTGTAAGTGTAATATTGCCTTCATGGGGGTTGTGGGACAATGGCATGTTGCCAAGTGACAATCGTTTTTATTGCAGTATAAAGTCGGTGAACAATCAAACGGATGATTATGTTCAGAACAATATCATGTCGTCGAAAGTAACCATTCCGGATGTCATTCCGGGCTCATTCAAAATTGAGCTTCGCACCAACAACAATCCGTCTGAAAATTCTATGACATTATACGATGTAGATGGTAAAATTGTTGTGAGTGAATTGTATACGGTTGCCAATAAAATTCACAGTTATCCATTGGAGTTAAATGGTTGTTACAGATTGGTGGTAACCGATGCTGGTATCGATGGATTGTCGTGGTGGGCCAATACCGCTCAAGGTTCAGGTTTGGTAAGAATTAGAAATGCAGCAGGGAATATCATTAAATCTTTTAATGCCGATTTTGGGAGCTTTTTTGAATATCAATTCACCACCAATTATGCGTTGAATGCAGATAAATTGACGTTAAATCAGTCGGTTAACTTATATCCAAATCCATCTGTAGGGAAATTTGCATTAGAAGGCAATGAACTTTTGAATGCTTCGGTTAAGATTTTAAGCGTAACCGGTCAAATCATGGAAAATTATTCGCAGATATCAGAAAATAAATTGGAAATTGTTACGCAAAATTGGCCATCTGGTGTGTATTTCGTAGAAATCAACAAAGGTCATTTAAAAGCTGTAAAAAAGGTAATGGTTCAGTAAACCACCAAATTGTTACTCAAAAATGCAATAAAGGCCAACAAAAATTATGGTAATTGCAATGCTGGTTAGTCCGTACAAAATATGGTAGTATAGGTCGGGAATCGGGTTAGTGATGCTCAAAATACAGCTCAAAAAGCCCAGAAATGCACCAATGAACAAGCAATTAAGACCTGTTTTACCTCTGCGTTTTAACTGAGCTGTTTTTTCAGATGAAATTGTTGGAGTAGTATTGTGATTCATAAGCATATAAATTTGAACGAATTGTAAATCAAAAGGTTTTTGTTTACAAATCCAAATTTTGATGCCTGTGATACCCTTTATTTATTTTTATCTACAGGTCTCCACACCTTTTTTGGTCGGTTTGGTTGTTCCTGATTCTGAGGTCTTTGGTGAGATTGGGTTCTATTTTGATCACCAGATTTTGGCTGATTTCCCGAACCTCTAAACTGACTGTTGTTCTTTTCCTTCTCAGCAATTTTTCGCTCTATTCTTTGTGGGGGACGGTTTTGTGACTTGCTTTCTGTGTCGTCTTTTACCTGTGTGCCAGGTCCAAAATCATGATCATCGTCTCTTTCAATTTCCATTTTGATCAATTTTTGAATATCGCGAATAAAAGGTACCTCTTCTCTGTCTACAAAAGAAATCGCCACGCCGCTGTTTCCAGCCCTTCCAGTTCTACCAATTCTGTGGACATAGGTTTCTGGAATGTTGGGAATTTCATAATTGATTACGTGAGTCAGCTCATCGATATCAATTCCCCTCGCCGCGATATCAGTTGCCACCAGTACCCTAGTGGTTCTATTTTTGAAGTTATTTAATGCACTTTGGCGAGCCGCTTGACTTTTGTTACCGTGAATGGCTTGCGCTGTGACTTTAATTTTTTCGAGATCTTTCACAACCTTATTTGCTCCGTGTTTTGTGCGGGTAAAAACAAGTACAGAATCAACTTCTTTGAGTGAATTCTGTAACATGTCTTGCAATAAGAATTTCTTATTCTTTTGATCTACAAAATATAGTTTTTGTATTACTTTTTCTGCGGTTGTACTCACCGGAGCTACCGCTACACGAACTGGGTCTTTTAAAATTGATTCACTTAATTTCACGACCTCGTTGGGCATCGTTGCCGAAAAAAATAGCGTTTGACGTTTGGAAGGTAATTTAGCAATGACCTTTTTTACATCGTTGATAAATCCCATGTCCAACATTCTGTCTGCCTCATCCAATACGAAATGCGTTATTCCCCTAAGATCAATATAACCTTGTTGCATCAGATCTAACAGCCTGCCCGGAGTTGCCGTCATGATGTCCATGCCCCTTCTAATCGCTTCAACTTGTGAAGTTTGTTTCACTCCGCCAAATATAACCACATGACGTAGTTTGGTGTTGACAGAATAATCGCGGATGCTCTCATCGATTTGTAACGCCAATTCCCTCGTAGGAGTTAAAATTAATGCCTTTATCTCAGATCTTTTTTGATGCTGAATCTCCATCAAATGTTGGATGATGGGAATTGAAAAGGCCGCTGTTTTACCAGTTCCAGTTTGTGCAGTTCCCAATAAATCTCTATGGTTTAACGCCGGAGGTATGGCTTGTTGTTGTATTGGTGTGGGGGTTGAATATCCCTGGGTGGCAAGAGCGTCAATAATTGGTTGCGCAATGCCGAGTTTAATAAAATCTTCCAAGACTACAAAGGTACGGCTTTATTTCATTGTTGCTACTCTCGTATTTTCAAAGTCATGATTCGCCCTTTTTCAATTAACTTTGTGCCATGTCATCATCAGAAGAATTGCATGAGTCTCCAGACGATTTTGTGAAAATTGTCTTCCGTTTTTATTCGGAACTATTTGAAAAAGACATGATTGAAACAATGTGGTGCAAGCCTTTGGATGCCGAACTGGGCATTTATCAAATCGATAATATCCCATTTTATGCACCCCTGATAGCCGCCGATGACGTTATCCTTGCGGAAAAAGATGAAAAAGAAGGAGGCATGCTTGCATATAAGCAAACTGTAAAGGAATCTGGAAATTCAACCATTCACATCGTGCGTTTAAACGATCAAGTAGATTTGAATGGGTTGCTCAATCAATTGGTTGACTTAGGGTGTAACTTCGAGGGACTGAATGACAATTATGCGGCCATTGACGTGCCGTGCGATGTTCAATATAAACCCGTTCGAGACTTGCTCGATTCTTTTGAAAATGATGATGTTGCAGGTTTTTCAGAAGCATGTTTATCAGATTTGCACCAAAAACAGTTGTAAATTGTTGGTTACTTGGTCAACGTCCCCCAAAAAGCCAAATTTTCTAATTTTAACTGTTTCATGAAGCTTTTCTGTTCACTGTAAATTCCTTCTTTTCCAGAAAAGAAGTTGGCAATAATTGAAACGAAAATAAAATAACCAAAATATTCGATTCCAAAAAGCTCTATTCCCATGATAGAACTTGCAACAGGAGAGTGAGTAGCAGATGCAAACACCGCCAATAATCCCATTCCCGCCATTAAATCTGTGGGTAATCCTAAGTATCCCGATAACGCACTTCCCAAAGTGGCACCGATGAAAAATAAAGGGGTCACTTCGCCTCCTTTGAATCCAAACGACAAGGTAAAAGTGGTCAACAACAATTTTACCAAAAAGTCACTGTCCCTCGAAATTCTAAAAAAGGAATCTTCAATGCCTTTTATTCCCAATCCATAAAATGGCTCGCAATTGAAAATCGAGTAAATGAAAATCAGTAAAATTCCAGCAATTACGGGCTTTAACCATGCTGTTTTTGTAATAGAAGAACCGATTTTCGAAAAAAGATTTGCAGAAATCACAAATAAACGGGCAGTTAATCCAAATAAAATACTTGCAATGAAGATTTTAAGTAAATTAATGAGGGATATTGGGGGCGTTGAAAAAATATGATATTCTGTGTGATGTACCGGAAAAAAGGTGATACAAGAAAGGTGGGCAATCCACGCAGTCAATGCGGTTGGAAGGATGAATTTCCAGTGAAATTTGTCTTTAAATAAAAGTTCAATAGCAAATACCGCACCCGCAAACGGGGTTCCAAAAACACCCGCAAATCCTCCTGCCACACCTAATTTGATGAGCAATTTTCTGTTTGCAAACCTTGAGAATTGAAACCTAGAGAATTGATCTGCAATGGCCGCCGACATTTGTACCGCGGTGCCTTCTCTACCAGCCGATCCTCCCAATAAGTGGGTGAGAATCGTGGCCAAAAATACCAATGGCGCCGTAATGAATGGCAGTAAGGTATTGAATTGTTGGTATTCTGTAATGATGGCATTGTTCCCCTTTTTTGATGCCTCAGGAGATTTGCTGTAAGCCAATCCAATCATTAAACCACCGATAGGTAATAAGTAAATCAACCACTTATGCGATTCGCGAACCTGTGTGACCCAGTCTAAACACAGAAGAAAAATTGCAGACGAACTTCCTGAAAGTATGCCAATTGCGATACATACGAGACTCCAAAGTGCGAGGTTCTTAAGCATTCCTTCAACAAATCTACGACTTTCGACTTATATTCGTGTTTCAAGGAACATGAATATGTTGAGTCAATTTGAATATCAGCCTTTGGTTACGGCATTGAAGCATTTATATGCGCTCAAAGATGATTCAACTGATGCAATTTTAGAAATTACCCAAAGGGTTTCTTTTAAAAAAGGTGAATTGGTACAAGATATTGGTCAATCGTGTAAGAATTTATATTTTATTGATTCAGGATGTTTGAGGATTTTCTATTTCAAGGATGGCCGAGATATAACAGAGAGCTTTGAGTTTGAAAACTCATTTGTGGCAAGGGGTGAAAGTTTGATAACCATGAAACCATCGAGCAAAGGCATTGAGGCCATTGAAGATTCTCAGTTATTTCAAATCAATACCCCAAAATTATTTGCACTTTTTGCAACATTTCCTGATATAGAGAAGGTGTTTTATAAATTCATAGAGCATGCATATATCCAGCAGATTAATCGTTTAGAGAGCTTGCAGTTTTTAACTGCCGATGAACGCTATGGGCAGCTGTTGTTAGAGCAACCTCAAGCAATTCAGAGAATTCCACTGAAATACATCGCATCTTATTTGGGAATTACACAGGTGAGTTTGAGCAGAATTCGGGCTAAGAAGTAAACACATTATTTAACATTTGTTAAAGAATGCGCCAGAGCGTAGTGGGAACTTTGTGTGGAATTGATTTGTCCATGCAAGAAAATCAGATTAAACTCGGCCTAAAGGAAAATTTACCCCAATTCATGCTACTTGTTCTTGTGAATGCTTTTGTTGGTGGAATGGTGGGAATGGAGCGCAGCATCATGCCACTTTTTGCTTCAGATGTATTTCATATTCAGGCAAATGCTGCAATTTTATCCTTTATTACCGTTTTTGGTGTCGCCAAAGCTGTATCGAACTATTTTTCTGGAAAACTTGCCGGAAAAATTGGTCGAAAAAATGTGCTTATTTTGGGATGGATATTGGCCCTGCCAATTCCATTTTTAATGATTCATGCAACTTCTTGGACATGGGTTGTGTTTACCAATGTGCTTCTTGGAATCCACCAAGGACTTGCTTGGTCAAGCACGGTGGTCATGAAAATTGATCTGGTAGGCGAGAAACAACGGGGATTTGCAATGGGCTTGAATGAGTTTGCTGGTTATTTGTCAGTGGCTTTTGTTGCCATGCTTACGGCATTCATTGCACAACGTTATGGGGTTAGACCTTACCCTTTTTATATCGGTATTGCTTTGTCAATTGTTGGACTTTTAACCACTATTTTATTTGTAAAGGACACCACCTTACACAGTCAGAAAGAGTCCGAAAAATCGATGATTCCTCGACTTAAGAATGTATTTTACCACACTTCTTGGAAGCATCCAATTTTAGGATCTGTTTCTCAAGCCGGGTTGGTCAATAATTTGAACGATGGTATGGTGTGGGGACTTTTACCTGTGGTATTGGCAAATCAGGGATTTCAAATTAAAGAAATTGGCATCATTGCAGCAGTTTATCCGGCGTTTTGGGGTATAGGCCAACTCATTACAGGAAAATTGGCCGATTTATATTCCAAAAAGTTACTGTTATTTTGGGGGATGTTTTTACAAGGTTTAACGCTGTTTTGTATGTCGTTAAATCCGATTTATATCGTGTGGGTGGTTTTAAGTGCACTGTTAGGAATTGGTACAGCCCTGGTTTACCCTACATTTTTGGCTACAATCGCTCAATATACCCATCCAGCCGATAGGGCCAATTCTTTGGGCGTTTTTCGATTTTGGAGAGATTTAGGATATGCAATTGGTGCCGTGATTACAGGTTTAATTGCCGATAAATTTGGAGTTGCCGCGTCAATTTATGCTATTGCTGCAATAACTTTGCTGTCGGCATTTGTGATTCAAACGAGATTTAAAGAAGATGGAAAATAAAATAACAATCAATGAATTGAAAGAAATTCAAGCTATAAACAATGTTATGGTTTTGGATGTAAGAAAACCGAATGAATATTCGGAAGGACATATTCCAAATGCCTTGAACATACCTGTAGACGATTTAGAAAAAAGATTGTCTGAAATTCCTGAAGCAATGTTGATTGTAACCACATGCGGTAGAGGAGGAGGCAGAGCTCGAAGAGCCCAAGCCTACTTACAAGAAATTGGTAAAAATGTAAAATGGTTGGAAGGTGGTAGCTTAGGATATTTAGACACGCTCTCTGAAAATCCTTGATTTTAATTGAGTTGCATTGGAACTTCCATTAGTAGAATTTCTGATGCCTCTGAATCTGATTTTATTGTAACCTGAGATATATCCCAGATTCCCATTCCGTCTCGGGTGTTAAGTGTTTTTCCATCAATAGAAAAACTTCCTTTTAAAACAAACGCATACAGACCATTTCCAGGTTTTTTAATCAGGTAGTCCGTTTGAAAATCTTGATCAAATTTACCCAAATGAAACCAAGCATCTTGATGTATCCAAACTCCGGCATCGTCTGGGTTGGGAGAGAGGATTTGTTGTAATTTATTGTGTCGATCTTTTTTATCTAGCGTCATTTGGTCGTAACGAGGGGTTACGTTTCTGTTTTTCGGGAAGACCCAAATTTGTAAAAACTTGACCAAATTGGTTTGGCTTGCATTGAATTCGCTATGTTGGATACCAGTTCCGGCGCTCATCACTTGGATGTCGCCATTTTTAATGATAGCTGTGTTTCCCATGCTGTCTTGGTGCTGCAAATCTCCTTCCAACGGAATTGAAATAATCTCCATATTATCGTGAGGATGTTTGCCGAACCCCATACCTGCAGCAACCGTATCGTCGTTTAACACCCTGAGTGCACCAAAATGGATGCGTTCTGGATTGTAATAACTGGCAAAACTAAAAGTATGATAGCTATTTAACCAACCGTGATTGGCGTGCCCACGGGTTTCTGCATTGTGTATTACGAAATTGCTCATTTTATTTGTTTAAACAAATTTACAGTGTATTTTTAATTTTAACGTAAGATATTCGACAAACCCAATAGAAAATGCTTTGAATTTTTTGGGGGAAATTCTTTTATGGATGCAAATAAATGATACCGTTACTGGTCGATTTCAATTTTACTGACTCCGATTCGTCGCTATCTAATCTTAAGTCTTGGTTTTCTACCTCATGAATAATGGGGCTGCAACTTTTGTCGATAATTAAGGTATAACCCTCAGGCACAAATAAGGAAACTGTAACTTCTTGAATTCGCCAAGGGATGTTCTCACCAAGCGTGAAATAATTGCTCAAAATCAATTGATTTCCTTCAAAAGTAACTGGATAGTGAATTCCTGTTGCATTGTTAATTGCATTTTTTCTGGATCCACGGCTGAATTGATTGATTTTTAAATACGGCAGCTTTTCCGAAGTTCTAAAAATTTTGAGGGACACATTTTCGCTGAACTTGTTGTTCATAAAGTCCATCAAATCTGGATCTTCAACCACAAATTCTTGGTTGTTCTTAACGATTGAAAATTCAGAGGATTTGATGTTTAATATGGAATCTTTTGCAGGTGACTTGATGTTTTCAGTTCGAGTAATAGAATAACTTGAGTTGAAATTTCGACCAAGGGTTACGGCAAAATAGAACATATAAAGAATGGATAGGATCCATATCGAATTGATCACAATTTTGATGGCTTTTGGCATTTTTTGTCCCTCAAAAACAATACGAATCAAACGATAAACGATGAGAATAACTGGAATAACCACGATGAAACTTGTTGCCATCAATGGCAGCACAATGCTTTGAATGTCAACAAGAATAAACCTTTGGAAAGATTCTAATACCAAAGAAATGACACCTGCAGAAAATATCAAACCAAAAATACTTGGAATGATTACAGACAACAATGCCACCAAGAAAAAAGTCGCCAAAAGTTTGACTGTCTTTGAGTTATGTTGGTTTTTTACTTCATTTTTAAAGGTGTTAAAAGTGTCTTTTGCATTGTTCTTTATTGTATTGTTGATTGATTGATAATCGATTGGTTCTCCATGCATTTGCGCTTTTTCAGTTTCAGAGTTTGCATATGGAGTGAACAACGTGATGACAAAATACAGGAGAATCCCAACTCCAAACCAGATAAGTAGTATGAAAATGATACGAATCAGTCGCACATCTAAATTGAAATAAGCTGAAAGTCCGCTACAAACACCAAATAGTTGTTTGTTTTCTCTATCTCTAAAAAAGGATTTTGAGGGGATGGAGGTGAAATTGGATTTGGATTTGGATTCTGTATGATGGTCGTTTTCAGGTTCTTCAATGTCGCTAATTTCTCCTATTTGTGCAATTACAGCATTCAAATCATCGTCTAAAATAGCAACTTTTCCTTCCTGAATCTGGATGCTAAATAATTCTGCGATGCGATTTTCAATATCGGTAATGGTTTCTGGATCTTTGATTTTTTTATGTAATTCGAGCAAATACGATTTGAGTTTTTCGTATGCAAGTTCATCGATTGGGAAAATAAAACCATTGATGTTGGCGGTGATTATTTTGTTCATGGTTGAATGATTTATTTGGGGTGATTTGTGAGTATTGTTCTAACGGCAAAATCTAGATCTGTCCAGGTTTTGTTGAGTTCATTTAAAAAGGATTTCCCTTTTTCTGTAAGTTCAAAGTATTTTCTTGGTGGTCCAGATTTAGATTCCTCCCATTTATATTGAAGCAGCTCTGCATTTTTTAATCGCGTGAGTAGCGGATACAATGTCCCTTCCACCACAATCAATTTGGCAGCTTTTAGCTCTGAAAGAATGTCAGAAGAGTATCTTGATTCAGTAGAGATGATTTGTAAAATACAAAACTCCAATATCCCTTTTCGCATCTGTGATTGAGTATTTTCTAAATCCATGATGCAAATATATGGCTAAAAACAGTACTTTGTATTGCATAGTACTAAAATTATTTTTTGGCCTGCGGTTTTTTTGAATTTCGTGTGTGTGTTGCAATGATACGTTTGCTTTCTTCTCTCACCGCCTCATTTTTGCGTGCCCCCCATAGCGCTTCTTTGTGACGGGGATTAATTTCTGTTGGATTGACAATTGGGTTTGGATAATCGATACCCCTTTGAAATTGGTACATGATGCAATCCATATCAGTCATTTTCCAAGGTTCATGGATAAAAGCAACAGGAAGGTGCGATAGTTCTGGAATCCATTTTTTAATGAAGGTTGCATCAGGATCATGTTCCAAAGAATTTTTCACCGCATTGTAAACCCGTATGGTATTGATTCCTGTAGTACCAGCTTGCATTTGAAACTGAGGGTAGTGTATACCAGGTTCATAATCTAAAAACAATTGAGCCAAATGATACACCCCAGATCTCCAATCTAAGAATAAATTATGTGTCAAAAATGAAACAACCAACGCGCGCATCCTAAAGTTTATCCATCCCGTTTGTTGCAAACACCTCATGAGCGCATCTACCAATGGCACCCCAGTTTTTCCATCTTTCCATGCTTGCAAATAGTCTTCGTTTTTGTTCCAGTCCGTATTTTCATATCCTCGGTTGATACAAGTGGTTTCATATCTACATTCTTGTTCGAATTTTTGTATAAAGTGACAATGCCAATGTAAACGCGATATGAAATTCTTGAAGGGACCTTTGGGCTGAACCAGCTTCATTTTCTGCATAGTTGCTTGGTAGACCATTTTAATGCTTAAATTTCCCCAGGCAATGTATGGTGATAATCGACTGCAACTCATTCTACTGAAATGAGGCTTTGATATATGTTTGCTATATGAAAAACCGCGATTTTCGAGAAAACTATTTAAATATTTATTTGCAAAAAATTCACCTGGAGGCTGCATTTCAGAGCTATACTCTCGCCAGCGAACACATTTTTCTGGCGTTAAAGCGAACGGATGATTCAATATTATTGCCCCTTGTTTTTGAAATTGATTTTGAATAATGGGTTCATGCATGGTTTTGAACCATTGCTTATCCCAATCTTTTCGATTGTGTATGCCTCTTTGAATTCCATCTCGTTGAAATTGATTCCATTGAATGTTTTTTTCTTTGAACCATTTCCACATTCGAATGTCGCGGTTATACGTAATTTGGATACCGCTTTCTTGATATCCAAACACTTGGTTGATTTGAAATTCTTGACTGAGATATTGGAAAACATCATCAACTTCAGCTTCAAATATTTGGATTTCTTTGTTATACAACTTGAGTTTTTTATTCGATTCTAAGATAGACAAATATTGAAACTGCAAATGCCTCAGAGAGCAATCAGCGTGGTTCATTACAGATGGCTCGAAAATAAATATCGGGATATAAGGTAAATTTTCTTTTTCTGCAGCATCAAATGCAGCGTGATCCCATGTACGAATATCTCGTTTTATCCATACAATATTGATCGGTGGTTGATGTGCCATCTTGTTCGATTTAGACTCCGAAACAATAGAACATTCGACTGTTTAAAAGGTTTCATTTTAAGGAATAAAACCTTTTTGTTATCTTTACAACAACATGATTCAAAATCCAATTAAATTTCTTTTGGCATCCCTTGGAATTTTCTTACAACAACATGCTCTTGCACAAACGTATTCTAGGGTCGAGATACATTCAACATTTGCAATAATTGATTCGAATAAATGGATTGGAAAGCAATTAGATACCATTGGTTTTCAAATGGCTTCCCAACCTTTGGAATCAGAAATTTCGATTTTTTTGAATCCTCAAAAAAAGCATCAAACCTTCATTGGAATTGGTGCTGCTATTACTGATGCAGTGGCTGAAACCTATGCAAAACTTTGTCCCTCAGATAAAGAAATTTTATTAAAATTGTTCTTTGATAAAAAAGATGGATTGGGATATCAATTGATACGAACCAATATGAACAGCTGCGATTTTTCCAGCGAGAGCTATACCTATGTGCCTGAAAATGATTCGAATTTGACCTTTTTTTCCATAGCGCACGATCAAAAATACAAGCTTCCAATGATAAAAGACGCGCTAAAATTGAGTGGAAAACAGACAAAACTTTACATCTCTCCTTGGAGTCCACCGGCTTTTATGAAAACCAACGCATCCATGCTTCACGGGGGCAGTTTGAAATATAATTACTATCAACCTTGGGCAAATTATTTTGTAAAATATATCAAAGAATTGGAGAAAAATGAGATTCCAGTTTGGGGATTGACCATACAAAATGAACCAATGGCAACCCAGATTTGGGAATCATGTATTTATACAGCCGAACAAGAACGCGATTTTTTAAAGAATCACTTAGGTCCAACGTTGAAAAAGTCGGGTTTGGGATCTAAGAAAATTATCATTTGGGATCATAACCGAGATTTAATATACCACAGAGTAAACACAATTTTATCCGATCCAAAGGCGTCTCAATATGTCTGGGGTGTAGGATATCATTGGTACGAAACGTGGACAGGAGCTCCGGCTTTGCATGAAAATTTGTCGAAAGCTTGGGCTTTAGATCCTTCGAAAAAATTATTGTTCACCGAGGGATGCAAAGAGAAATTTAACAAAAGTGAGCTCAAGAATTGGCTGCTCGGCGAAAAATATGCCACCAATATGATCGAAGATTTCAATCAAGGAGTTGTAGGATGGACCGATTGGAATCTTTTTTTAAATGATGAGGGGGGACCCAATCACGTAGGAAATTTTTGTTTTGCCCCCATACACGTGAAAACGCCCAATGAAATTGGCAAAGGGAAAGCAGAAATATATGTAACAAACGCCTATGATTATATCGGTCATTTTTCGCGATACATCAGGGAAAACGCTCAAAGAATCGAATGTTCTGTGAGTCGTAAGAATATTCTCACAACGTCTTTTATCAATGTCGATAAGACATTGGTAGTGGTTGTTTTGAACGCGAATAACAAATCAGTGAAATACAATCTATTTGTAGGAGGTCAGCGTGCAATGATTGAGATACCATCTCATGGTATTCAAACTTTAGTATTGCGTTAGGCGGTTGCAGTCTCATTGATTTCGGCCAAAACACCATTCCAAAGTTGAATTCGTTGTTGGAGTGATTGTTTGGTGTAGATGAGGGCGTCATCCCACTTTTGTTCATCAGAACCACAAAGTTGATTTGTCATCTCTAATGCTAAGTGGCTGTGATGGTCACCATCGACTTCAATATGTCGTTCTAAGTAATATTTGAAACCTGAGATACTGTTGGGAATTCGCTGATAAATGTCTTTCACCATGTTTAAGAACATCCCGGGTATTAAATCTTCTCTTCCAAAAGTAAATACTGCTGCTTGGATATGAGCTTTCTCTGTGTGCACAACATCAAATGTGAAATTCACAAAAGACGATATTGAACTACGAATATTCTGTTCCGACAATGCTTGCTTCACTTCAGTTCCTTGTTTGAGCGATTCAATGAATGCATGAATTTGTGTAGTATCAGCACCAATTTGATTCATGGCCTGCAAATAAAGTTCAAAATGACTCATTCTTACACCATTTTCATCAACATCTGACTCCTCGCCAACTACAATTTCATTGATTAGAAATCGGGTGTTGGAATCGCCAACGGGAAACCAAGGAGTTTGAACACACGTGAGATTTTTTTGGAGGGACTTGAGGAGCGACATAAAATCCCAAACAGCAAACACATGGTGTTTCATGAAGATTTTTAAGTGTTCAACGGTTGATATATGTTGGTAAAGAGGATGGTGAATGATTTGATTTCTGAGATCTTGAATTTCTTGCTGAAGACGGTTGATTTGAGGATTTGTTTGCATGGTAAATCAAAATGAATAAGAAAACAACTGAAACGAAACAAGGTTTTTTTGTGTGAGATTAATCCCAAAAAAGTTCAATATTTTGTTCAATGTCGGGGTGTAGGCTCTTCGAAACAGGACATGATTTGACAATTCGTTGTAGTCCTTCTTTGTCTCTTTCAGACGCATTTTGACTGACTTTTATATGGATGGATGCTTCTATTTTAGCAATTCTTCTGGGGTCACTCGCCATGATTTTGTTGGTTTCTGCTGAAATTGAAATGATTTCAATATTTTTCATATTCGCATAAATACCCATGGTTGTAATGATGCAAGTGGTTAAACTGAGCGCACACAAATCTGTTGGAGAAAATGCAAGTCCTTGTCCTTGATTGTCGGTTGGTGCATCGGTGTGAATGATTGTATTGCTCTGATTATGAATGTTTTCGCATCTTAATGTGCCAAGGTAATGGGTTGTAAATTGTGCCATGATGTGGGTTTTGAAACTTTTCGGGTACAAATCTATGCTTTTTCCCAATTTTTTTACTATCTTTGCACCGCAAATAACCACCTCACTTTAAATCGTTATTTGCTATGTCTCAAACAAACAATTCCCCAAAAATTATTTTAGAAGGTTTAACGTTCGACGATGTTCTCGTTGTGCCACGCCATTCACAAGTATTGCCTCGCGAGGCTGATACGAGCACCCAATTTACAAAAGGATTGAGATTGAATGTTCCAATAGTTGCTGCTGCTATGGACACTGTGACGGAGAGTAAAATGGCGATTGCCATGGCGAGAGAGGGAGGAATTGGAATTATTCACAAGAATATGACCATTCAGCGCCAGGCGGAGGAAGTAAAAAAAGTGAAAAGGTCTGAGAGTGGAATGATTTTAGATCCGATTACTTTGAGTGCCGATTCAACATTAGGTCAAGCGGTTGAACTCATGCGTGAAAACAGAATTGGAGGAATTCCAGTTGTGGATTCAAGCAATAAATTGTTAGGTATTATCACGAACCGCGACTTACGCTTTGAGAAGGATTTATCGAAAAAAGTGAGCGAAGTGATGACCACTCAGAATTTAATTACAGCGTCGCATGGAACCGATTTGAAAGGAGCTCAAGAAATTTTAGAAAAACATAAAATAGAGAAATTACCGATTGTAGACGATCATAATGTGTTGCAGGGATTGATTACATTCAAAGACATACAAAAAGTAAAAAATTACCCTAAAGCTGTGAAAGATGCACATGGACGATTGTTGGTTGGTGCGGCCGTAGGGGTTACCCCGGATACAATGGAAAGGGTTGCGGCTTTGGTAAAAGTAGGGGTAGATGTTATTGCCATTGATACGGCTCATGGACATTCTAAAGGAGTTTTAGACCAAGTGAGTGCAGTGAAAAAAGCATATCCTGATTTGCAAATTATAGCTGGAAATATTGCTACAGGTGCGGCAGCTAAGGCACTCGCTGAAGCTGGAGCAGATGCTGTAAAAGTTGGAGTTGGACCAGGTAGTATTTGTACTACAAGAATCATTGCGGGCATTGGAATGCCTCAGTTAACTGCTGTGATGGAAGCTGCTGAAGCCTTAAAAGGCACTGGAGTTCCAGTAATTGCCGATGGTGGTATTCGCTACAGTGGCGATATGGTTAAAGCAATTGTTGCTGGTGCCAATACAATTATGGCCGGTGGATTGTTCGCGGGTACAGAGGAAAGTCCTGGAGAAACTACATTTTTCGATGGTCGTAAAGTAAAGTCTTACCGCGGAATGGGAAGTATTGAAGCAATGAAAGACGGTAGTAAAGACCGTTACTTCCAAGATGCTGAAGACGAAGTTGCGAAATTGGTTCCAGAAGGTATTGTAGGGACAGTTTCTTACAAGGGACATTTGAGCGAAGTGGTTTATCAATTGGTGGGTGGTTTAAAAGCAGGTATGGGATATTGTGGTTCGTCTTCGATTGATCATCTCCAAACGGCAAATTTTGTGAGAATAACAAACGCGGGCATGCGAGAAAGTCACCCTCACGATATTGCAATTACGAGAGAAGCTCCAAACTACAGCCGTTAATTCTCTATTTCATTTTGCGAAAACCGCGGTTTTCCAAAAAAAAGGCGGTTATTTTCGCATTTTTTGCGAATCTTTGTGTTATTATTTAATCCCTATGAAATATCTACGTAACACGCTTGATTTATTTTTGCACCAATTGAAATCGCAATCGCTCTTTATTCAGTTTAGTTTTAGTTGTTTCGTTATTTTCATAGTAGCGAGCTGCGGTTCTTTTAAGAGTAAAAATGCTAGTCAGGGCTTGGAAGTAGACCCCAAAGTAAATGTCAGTCCACAGTTCCGATTAGCATTTTATAATTTAGAAAACCTTTTTGATACCATCGATGGAACAAACGATGATTCAGAGTTTTTGCCTCTTGGTAAAAATCAATGGAATACAGAAAAATACCAAAAGAAACTCAAAAACATGAGTCGCGTTATCGACTCCATTCAGCCAGATATTTTAGGTTTCTGTGAAGTTGAAAATGCCGCTGTATTAACAGACTTAATGAAGCATTCAGCTCACTATAAATACAATTCATCTTTCAATCATTACAGGCTCGTACATAGAGAGTCGCCCGATAACAGAGGCATTGATGTTGGATTGATTTACAATTTGCAAAAATTTAAAGAAACTGGCGTGTATGAAATACAAGTGAATTTACCAGACAATCATCCAACAAGAAATATTTTAGCTGTGCATTTATTCAATTATCAGTCAAACGACAGTTTGATTGTATTTGTGAATCATTGGCCATCAAGATCTCAAGGGGAAGAAAAATCTCGAATGAATAGAATTACTGCTGCAAAAGCTTTAAATCAATATCTCGAATCTAAAGAGCATTTACCATCAAATTGGGCGGCTGTGGGTGATTTTAACGATAATCCTACCGACAGTAGTTTAAATGTTTATCTTAAAGCAGGAGATGAGTATTCAGGCGCAGTAAATTTGGCATATATGATTCGGATTAATCGTACCGACATAGGTAGTTTGAAATACAACGGGAAATGGGATTTGTTTGATCAAATTATTTTGAGTCGCTCTTTATATCATATCAACAGCCATCAAGGAATACCGCAGCAGAAAATTTACGACGCCAAATTTTTAATCCAGGCCGATGGTCGTTTTGTTGGATATCCATTCAGAACATTCGGTGGCAAAACTTTTTTGAACGGTTTCAGCGATCATTTGCCTGTATATACCGATATGGTTATGGTAGATAGGCATTGAGGGAAATGTTTATGAAAGTTTATGAAGGTTTATGAAGGTTTATGAAGGAAACCAAAACTTTAAACGATAAACTTTCAACTTTAAACAAAAAAAAGACCGCAAAAGCGGCCTTTTTTTTATGAAAAATATTAACTGTATTATTTCTTGTTGTAACGCTTCATGAACTTATCGATACGACCTGCAGTATCTACTAAGTTTTGCTTACCAGTGTAGAAAGGGTGTGATTTAGAAGAAATCTCTAATTTGTACAAAGGGTACTCATTGCCATCTTCCCATTTGATTGTTTCTTTAGTATCAACACAACTTTGAGTGATGAAACTGTAATCGCAACTCATGTCTTTAAATACAACTTTGCGGTAAGTCTTTGGATGAATATCTGGTTTCATTCTGTAGAAAAATTCGTTATTAGGGCTGCAAATATAGTGAAATAGATTTATAATATCAAGATAATTTCGAAAATAATGGGTTAATCTCCCAAACCATCAATATTTAGACTGCTACCACCGAAATCAATTCTATCACTTTTAGATTTTTTACAATCAAACATCGAAGGGTCGTAGTTTTGAGGTGCGTCAATCATTTCAGCTTTGTAGGAAAGCTTGGCACTTTTTTGTAGATCATGCATGAAGTATCCATAAATTGGCATCGCCATTTGTGAGCCTTGTCCCATCAATGCTCCTTTTACCCGCACACTCGGGTCATCAGCTCCAACCCAAGTTGCGCAGACTAAGTTCTTCATAACCCCCATAAACCATCCATCAGCAGCACCCTGTGTGGTTCCCGTTTTTCCGCCAATATGTCCTGCTATTTCGAATCGACCTTTTAAACCTGCAGCAGTACCATTATCGACTACCTTTTTTAACATAGTAAACATGATGAGTGCCTTTTCTTCACTCAAAACTTGATCGTGCTTTGGGGTGTTAAACTCCGCTAAAACATTGCCGTCTTTGTCTTCAATTCTTGTAATAAATGAAGGCTCAACCCAAAGTCCCTTGTTCACAAATGCTGAGTATGCTGATGCCATTTCGAAAGGACTTAACTCAATGGTTCCCAAGCAAATAGATGGCACCCTGGGGATTCTGTTTTTTGTAATTCCCACTCTTTCAGCGAATTGACCAACCAAATCCGGACCATCATCGCCCAAGCTTTTCATCACTTGTGCCGTAATCAAGTTGTCAGACAATGCCAATCCCTTAGCCATGGTCCAAATACCACCTTCTGTGCCATCAAAATTTCGTGGAGACCAGGTCTCTCCGGTTCCGGTGATAAAAGTGGTTCTTTCACGCGGGAATTCTGTACATGGAGTGAATTTATTGATATCGATAGCTGTGGCATATACTAAAGGCTTGAAAGTTGATCCAACCTGTCTGCGGGCATTGATGTTTACATGGTCGTATTTGAAATATTTGTGGTCTATACCTCCAACCCAAGCTTTGATGTAACCTGTTTCTGGGTCCAATGCAATGAAGCCCGCGTGAAGTATTTTTTTTACGTAAACCATACTGTCGTATGGACTCATTGTTGTGTCTTTATCACCATTCCAGCTAAAGATGGTCATTTTTACGGGCTTCTTGAGTTCAGCAATAATTTTTTCTTGATTGTCGCCAAATTGTTCCAGTAAGTTTTGATATCTCGCCGTTTTTTTCAGGGCATCCTCAATGAAATTGGGAATTACTTTTCTGTCTGTAATGTATCTCCAAGGCTTTTCCTTGCCCCAACTTTGCACAAATTTAGTTTGCAATCCCGACATATGTTTTTTAACAGCATTTTCTGCGTATTCCTGCATTTCGCTGTTAATGGTGGTGTAAATTTTTAAACCACTTCTATATAAATCGTAGTTGTGTTCTTTGCACCATTTTTTCATAAATTCCCCGAGATATGTCTTGAAATAGGGCGCCATTCCATCAATTGCAGCCGTTCTATACTGTAACTTGATTGGTTCTTGCTTCAAAAGTTCCAAACTATCGTCCGACAATAAGTCGTATTTGTTCATTTGATTTAAAACCGTATTGCGTCTATTTTTTGAATTTTCTGCGTTGTATTTGGGATTGTATTTCCAGTTAGCTTTGAGCATTCCCACAAGAACAGCAGCTTCATTTGTGCTTAATTCTTTCGGGTGTTTATTGAAGAATTCTTGAGAGGCCGCTTCAATTCCAAACGATAATCCAGAAAAAGGAACCGTATTTAAATACAAAACCAATATTTCTCGCTTCGTGTAACGTCTTTCTAATTGAACTGCAATGATCCATTCTTTGAACTTTTGCATGATTCGACCAATTTTACCAGATGGTTTTTCGAATCGGCTGAATAAATTTTTTGATAATTGTTGGGTGATGGTTGAAGCCCCGCCATCGGTACCTAAAGATGCAAATGCCCTCAATGTTCCGCGGATATCAATCCCAGAATGCCCATAAAAACGAATGTCTTCTGTGGCGATCAGAGCTTTATAAACTTCGGGACTAATGTCGTTTGGACCAATGTTGGTTCTATTTTCGAGGTAAAACTTGCCGATAATCACACCGTCTTCACCATAAATTTCTGAACTCAGAGCATTTTTAGGATTTTCTAAGTCTTCAACATCTGGCATATCGCCAAATAACCCGTAACCAACTCCCGTAAAAAACAGCATGATAAATACAATGCCGCCCAAAACAAAGTACCAAAACTTTGGAATCAATTTAAAATTAGAATCACTCATAAATGCCTTACAAATATAGGCTGTTTTTTTGAGCTTTAAATTTTACCTTCTTTGAATAATTGGAGATAATCGTTCAGGTTTAAATTACTCAGCAGTAATTTCAAATTTTTGTCTGTTATCCAAGCAACGTCAAATTCAAAAACACCTTTAGATGCAAAGAAATCCGTTTGCTTCGACAAGAATTGCTGATAGAATTTGGCTTTATCAGGAGTGGAAAAATTTTGAATGATTAAAATATATTTACTTCCAATGTTAATCGACGAACCCACTTCTATTGCTTCTAAAGAATATTCCTTTTTATTGAGGTCACTCACATTGGCTTTGATCATATTGATATTGCTTCCTTTGGGAATGATGAGAATACAATTCAAGTTTGATTTTCCGTTATGCACCTCGAATGAATTCGGATCTTCTTTTTTAAGCATTGTGTCACTCGGTAGGTTTTTACTGGCGTTTTTATTTTTTTCAATGGCCAAAATACTGTGTGCCCGTTCTGCGATATCAGTATTCGGATAATCTTGTGTGATTTGTTCAAAATACGACATTGCTTTTGGGTCATTTAATTTTGTACAACTCAGGGCATATACAAAGTCAAATCTCGGTTGCATTGAGTTTCCTGCAAATTGCCTGTCGGCCGATAGCTTGATTTTTTTTGCAGACTCAAATTTCCCTCCTTTGAACGCAACAATCATTGAATCATAAAATTGAACAATTTCTTTGCTGCCTTTGATTCTGTCGGTATTTTCAGTTTTACCAAAATTGGGGTTGTCAAGTAACTTTACATATATGCTGCTCGGAAATTTTTGTCGCAACAAACCTTGATATAGTTCTGCATCGGCTTCATTTAGCACCAATCTCGATAATTTAATCAGCTCATAATATGATTGTGCCGTGTAATCACTGTTGGGAAACCTTTCTAATAAAGTTTTGAAATATTGAATGGCTTGCTGATTTTCTTTCAATCGATTTTGATAGATCTCCGCTGTTTGAAAGATTGACTTTTCCGTCTCTTTTTGCTTTTCATCCTGTGACTTCGAACTCAACGGCAATTGGGCATAAAACCGTTTTTCTTCTTGAGGGACATTGACCAAAAGGGTAGTATCGATGTTATTTTCGTTAATTTTGGTGTTTGTGTCTGAATTATTGTTGACAACACCACTTTGTTTTTTAGATGACAAACGCCAATAGTCTTTGTTCTCTCTTTTTCCCCAAGTCTTTATGAATTCTTGTTCTCCTTTGCTTCGGGTCATCATATTGTAAAAGGGAAATGAACTATTCGCATTCATTCCAGTCATACCACTAGGTGCATCAGGATTTCCTGGCATTGTGATTGTATTCGGAACTTTAGGTTGAGGCAATTTTGCTTGTGCTTCGGCATTTTTTTCTCTTTGAATGGCTTCTTTGATTTTGATTTTACGCCAATCCTTATCGTTTGCCATTCTTATCAGCGAATCATTCGTTTTGATACGAATCAAATTTTTCAACAGGTCACCAAAGATTTCGTTTTTCGCAATTATGGCATCGAAATCTGGATGTTTTTCATCAATCGACTGATTGGCAGAGTCGTAATAAGTTCCTGCCAATTCATAGCGTTTTTGTGTGTAATAAATATCTCCAATCGATAAATATGAAGTTGTTTTTTGCGCAGGATCATTTTTTGATAAAAAAATTGATGTTTTATATTTTTCAATTGCCTGGTTGATTTTCCCTGCGTTAAAATCGTTTTTTGCAATTCTAAAATATATTTGTCCCGTATAATCAATGTTTTTGTCGTCTTTGAGCATACTCATGAGAATGGAGTTCGCTTTTGCATAATTTTTTTGCTTCACTGAAAGGATTTCAACCCTAGAAATTTGAGCGTTAAAAGTAATTTCGTAAGGAGGATTGAAGCGTGGAATTTTCGCATAGTTTTGCTCCGCTTTATCGTATTCTTCAATGGATTGATAGGCTTGTCCCAAAGCAAAAAAAGTGCGGTATTTATCCATTCTATCAGAAATATATGGTAGTGCTTTCTCGAGAAGTTCAGCTGATTGTTTGTATTTTTTTTGTTTGTGGTAGATTGCTCCCAAGGTAAAATTTGCCATTGGTGCAAGCTTTTCAGGAAGCGCTTTGTCTGCCAAAACTGATTGTGCCGCGGCCTCAGCTTCTATGATCTTATCTTTTAAAAGCAAAGCCCTAATAGTCCATAGCTTATTGAGATTTTGCATATATGGATCCTTATATTGTGTTGCCACATAATCGAATAAATCTAGTGCAGCATTGGCATCACCTTTTAATAGGTATGCTTTTCCCATTAAATGATATGCATCATCAACCCATTTACTTTTTGGATGCCGATCTATCATGGTGCTGGTCCGCTTCACCACATCATCCATTGCAGATTGATTGCCTTGTAACGAAGCTAGTGTTCCGTAATTAAACAATTCTATTGGTTTTCTGAAATCGTCTTTGTATGCCTCTCTCGTGGTTTCTAACGTTTCCAGCCATTTTTGTTCGGCATTGAAGAATTTATTGTAGTGTGCAAGGGTATTGTGCCATTGTTTGTAGAACCAGCTCTTTTCATTTTTACACGACCATAATCCGAAACAAAGCAAGATTGATAAGCCTTGTGCGATTAATTTTTCCTTGCGATGATTCATTGTGTATTGACTTAAAAACGATATTTTCGTATTTTTATTCCCCAAATTAACGAAATAATCTTTCAAAATGGTAAAAACAGGTCGCAAAATTATATCCAATCTTCGGAATAAACATCGTTTTGTTCTAATTAATGATACAACTTTTGCTGAAGTGTTTTCTGTTCAGTTGACACCTTTAAACATTTTAATTATCTTGAGCTCTTTGCTGCTCGTGTTTGCAATATTGTTATATCTGTTGTTTGCGTTTACGCCAATGCGACATTTAATACCCTCTAAAATAAGTGCATCTGAAAAGCAAGAACTCCTAGAATTAAACCAGCGATATGAAGATTTAAAACGAAAGATAGAGGTTGAGAATCACAAATCTGAAGTGTTAAAGAATATTTTGTCGGGTAACGAAGCCTTATATGATTCCACTTCTGTGCGTCCCTCCAAAACAGAAGCAAAGAATTAGGGATTGTTTTAATCGATTCATTATGAAAATGTTATCAAAGATTGGGCCTTATTTCTCTTTCTTTTTTGAGGGACAATGATTATATTTGCACCATTGATTTATGCTAGGAAACAACAAAAATAAAGAGAAATCGAGTTCAACTAGTCAAGGGTTACTGAATTTAATAGGTCCAGGCACCGAAATTAAAGGAGATTTGATCTGTGAAGGTGATATCCGAATCGACGGTAGGGTGGATGGTACGGTGAGGGTTGGACAGAGATTGGTAATTGGAGAGAGTGGCATGATCAATGGGAATATCAAGGCGGGGAATGCCATTATTGCGGGTAACGTAAATGGCAATGTGCATTGTCAACAAACAACTGTGTTACATGGAAAATCCTCCGTGAAAGGAGACATTCACACCAGCCAAATCATCATTGAATCTGGTGCTCGATTTAATGGTCGATGTGTGATGGATACCCAAATACAATCTTCTCAACCGGATCAACAAGAAGTTAGTGTCGAAGCCTAATTCAGATAGCAAGTTCCGCGAGGTGGCCGGGTTTATGAAATATTCATCGATGGCATTTCAAATGATCGGAGCCATTTTGGTATGTGTTTTTTTAGGTAGATATCTAGACAAGCATTTTCCTATTTTTAACAATTTTAATAAAGAAGATTTGAGAGAAGCGAAAGTTTTTCCGTTGTTTACTTTTTTAGGGACATTGATTGGGGTGTCATCTAGTTTGTACTTAGCCATAAAATCACTGAAGAAATGAGAGTTTACACTATAAAAATGATTTTTGTGTTTGTTGCGCTTGTTGCGAGCACATTTTTAGGAAGTACCTTTTCGAATTTGAAATTTGGGAATAGCATCTATTTTGCTGCCTTTTTTCAATTCGGAGTGTTCATGTTGGTGCGTTATTTTATTCACAAAAGTGATCTGTCGAACCCAAATTCACAAATTCGTCGCATCATGATAGGGTCAACATTGAGAATGTTGATTATTCTTATCTTTTTGGTAATCACAATGTTAAACCAACCTAAAGTGAATTTACCGTGGACATTGATGTATTGTTTATATTTTCTTTTGTTTTTACTGTTTGATATCTCTGAAAAGCATAGTAACTTGCGCCCCGATTTGAAAATCCCCAATGAAAACGGAAATAGCTGATAATCAATTGTTTTTGAAAAATATGTCATTCATAAAAAAATCTGTAACCACTCTTTTCTGCGCTTTTTTTGCGATTTCTTCATATGCCAGCCAAGAAAATCATGAAAATATTGCAAAAAGTGAGGCTTTAGAATCTCATGATAACCAAAATCATGAATCTCATGGTGTTGTTACAGAGGAAAAAGGTAACCACGATCATGCAGAGGCAAAAGAAGGACATGAAGGAAATGGAAAATTTGCACCTGGCAAAATGATCACAGAACATATTGCCGACGCACACGATTGGCATATGTGGGGAAAAGGACATAGTGCTGTAACAATTCCTTTACCGGTAATTCTATACACCAAATCAAACGGATTGCAGGTGTTTTCATCTTCAAAATTTGAACATGGCCATGCCGCTTATTTAGGATATCGTTTAAATGAAGGTGGTCATATTGTTTGGGACAACGCTTCGAACACTGAGAAAATTTACGATTTTAGTTTTACAAAAAATGTGTTGGCAATGTTGTTGGCAGTTTTGGCGCTTTGTATCATTGTAATTGGAATGGCACGTACATATTCAAAAAGAAAAGGCAAAGCACCACAAGGGTTGCATAACTTAATTGAGCCATTAATATTATTTATCAGAGACGACATGGCTGTACCATTGATTGGCAAAAAATCAGATAAATTCATGCCTTTGTTATTGACAATATTCTTTTTCATTTTCATGAATAACATTTTCGGTTTGATTCCAATTTTTCCAGGCGGTGCCAACGTAACGGGGAATATTTCAGTAACGCTGGTATTGGCATTGGTTGTTTTTATAACCGTGAATTTGAATGGGAATAAATATTATTGGAAACATATTTTCATGCCTGATGTTCCAGTTTGGATGTATGTAATTATTATTCCTATTGAAATATTGGGAGTTATTTTAAAGCCATTTGTTTTGATGTTGCGATTGTTTGCAAACATCACGGCAGGACATATTATCATCTTAGGATTTTTCAGTTTGATATTCATTTTTGGTGCAATGGATGCCAAAATTGGATACATGGTAAGTCCATTGAGCGTAGCCTTTACGGTTTTCATGGGCATGTTGGAAATGTTAGTAGCATTCTTGCAGGCTTTTGTATTTACTTTGTTGACAGTTATTTATATTGGAATGGCTGTTGAGGAACATCATCACTAAAATAAAACTAACCAAAAATAAAATCTAAAATTATGAGTTTAATGAACACTCTTCTTCAAGCTGCCGATGCAAGTGCTTTGGCTGGCATGTACAGTAAAATGGGAGCCGCTTTAGGCGCAGGATTAGCAGCTATTGGTGCTGGTATGGGTATTGGTCGTATTGGTGGTAGCGCCATGGAATCAATTGCTCGTCAACCAGAATCTGCTGGCGACATTCGTGCAAATATGATTGTAGCTGCAGCACTTATCGAAGGTGCTGTATTCTTTGCAATTGTTGTTTGTTTGTTGATTCTTTTCATTTAAGAAAATCAAAGGGACCAACCTCGGTTGGTCCCTTTTTACAATTTTAAAAACTCAGAAAAATGGAATTAGTAACCCCAGAAATAGGATTAGTATTTTGGATGCTTGTAACATTCAGTTTGTTACTTGTAATTTTAAAGAAATTTGCTTGGAAACCAATTTTAAGCTCAATCAAAGAGCGTGAAGAAACTATCACCAATGCTTTGTCTCAAGCAGAGAAAGCAAAGGAAGATATGACCCGTTTACAAGGTGAAAATGAAGCCTTGTTGGCGCAAGCACGTCAGGAGCGCGATATGATGTTGCGCGAGGCGAGAGAAATTAAGGAAAAAATCGTGAGCGATGCAAAATCTTCAGCTGATGAAGAGGCAAAAAAATTGATTGCTCGTGCGAATGATGAAATAAATAAACAAAAGCTTGCTGCAATGGAAGAATTGAAAAAAGAAGTAGCAGCATTTTCAGTACAAATTGCTGAGAAATTAGTTGCAGCGAAATTAGAAGATAACGCTGCTCAACAAGCTTTAATTGCTTCTCACATTTCAGACTTGACAAATCGTCCAACCGCATAAACTATGTCAGATTTTCGAATTGCATCTCGTTACGCAAAAGCGCTTTTCGACAGAGCGGTAGAAACATCTATTTTGGATGTCGTTAAAAAAGATATTGATCACTTGCGTACAATGGTGGCTGAAAGTAGAGAATTGGTTCTCTTCCTTCAAAGTCCCCTATACAAAAAAAGTGTAAAGCAAGATGCATTGAAGAAATTATTTGCTTCCTCAAATGAATTAACACAGAATGTATATCATTTGATGACTGAAAAATTTCGTGAAGCATACATACCAGCAATGGGTGATGCATTCATGACAATGTATAACAAACACAACCAAATTGTTGAAGTGGCAGTGGTTTCTGCTGTTGCATTAGACGAAAAAACGATCATTGAGATTGAGAAGTATGTAAAAGCGAATTCAAACGCAAAAACAATTGAACTTTCTCAGCAGGTAAAGCCAGGAGTAATTGGCGGATTAACAATTGAATTCGGTGGAAAAATTTATGACAACACCGTTTTGAATCAAATTAGAAAAATTAAAAAAGAACTTCAATTAGCATAAACCATTATGTCACAAATTAGGCCAGACGAAGTATCGAGCATATTAAAAGACCAAATTGCTGGTTTTAATACTGCTGCGAGTTTAGAAGAAGTAGGTACCGTTCTTCAAGTAGGAGACGGTATTGCTCGTATCTACGGATTATTCAGCGTACAAAGCGGTGAATTAGTAGAATTTGAAAATGGCGTTCGCGCTGTTGTAT
>JACCEA011113411.1_pt1 | contig 62864 bp, 68 predicted proteins | sample 7449851 | NCBI WGS metagenome assembly JACCEA01 (sample SAMN15323453, study PRJNA562643) | freshwater metagenome | isolation source: river surface water | place: USA:Blue River Watershed | collected 2017-08-18 | reverse complement strand
GATCCATATTGACCAGCAACAGGTGGTTTCTTGCCAGGAACTTTTTTCTGCTGTCCTTTTGGAGTTCCTTCCATTCTCCTCATAGTTTTTGCAACTTGACGATATGCAGGATCTTCTACTCCACCCTTGACTGATAATTTTCCTTTACGAGTAGCAGACATTCCAGTTCTTTTAGCGAATGCAGTTCTTTCATCAATAACATCACCTTCCATTTCAAAAGACGCCCCAATATTTGTAACACCAGACTTAACAGCTTGTTGCTGTGCCATTTGAAGATTCTTTCTTGCTTGAAGAATCTTATTTAATTTTGCTTGAGCGTTTTTAGTTTGTTTTTGTTCAGTATCTTGTTGTTTTGATGCAACTCGATTTCCTTGCTGACCAGTTACAGTTGAAATTGCCTCATCAACAGTTTCAAATTCTTCTTTTACCTTTTTAGCAATTTTATGTGCTTTAGTAATAGTAGATTTTTTTAGAGGTGGTTTATCACCAGTTGCTTTCATTGCAACTGCCATGCCTACAGCATAAGGATTTACTGCCTCTTTTGGCACACAATTAGGAACTTCTTTACCACGCTTTTTCTTAGTTCCAACCATTTCATATCCTTTCCAACAAGGATCTTCACCTTTCATTTTCTTTTCTTCTCCAACTACTGCCTTTTTAACTTTTTGTGCTGCAGTTGCAGTAGACTTAACACCAGAAGCAACACCCTTACCAAATTCAGATGCGGCTTTACCAGCAACTTTTAATGCTTTTCCAGCAGTTGCTGTGGCTGCTCTATGTCGCTCCATACCTTGTTGATATGCCTTAACAGCACCAAAAACACCTTTAGCAATTCTATCTTTTAATGGTTTTTTTGATCCTTGAGAAGACTTTGCTTTCGCTACTGCCTTTTCACCCTTATCTTTGATAATTTTTTTAGCAACTTCAGATTGCTTTTTCAAAGCAGCGGTCATTCCTGAAGAATTTGAATTAGATCCCTCACCAGATCTTGATGCTGCTTTTTGAGCACGTAGACGCTTAATGGCAGAAGTTTTAGCACCACCCTTAAGAGTAGCAACAGACTTACCAGATTTAGTTACTGGTTCAATACGTCCACTTCTTCTTGCTTCTGTCAATTCATAATCTTCAGCAACATAGAATACAAAATCATTGAACTTCTCCAATCCAAGTTCTTCAATAACAATATCTAATCCTACTTCATTTAATCCACAATTATAAAAATAATCCGCTACAAGATTAGATGTCTCAATCAGATAATCTTCAGTGATTTCTTGAACATCTACTAAATGACCACCTATAGACTCAATAGCTTCTTTTAATGGTGGATTAATTACAATTTTATTCTTTACGTTCTTTTCACTAATTTTCTTTTGATTTTTTTCCTTATCTAAAACATCAAGAACTTCACGAAGATCGTTTCTCCAAGAATAAAATTCTTCTTTCATTTGATTTTGCTTTTTAGAAATTGCTTTTTTAATCGCCTTATCTCTTGAACCTTTCCATTCATCAGTTCCACTCTCAATTTTACCATCACCATCATAATCTTTTGTTGCCTTCTTTTCTGGTTTTTTATGTTGAAGAGCAGAAGCAGTTTGCTTTCCTTTTGTTCTTTCACCCTCATAAGGAGTTCCATATGAAGTACCAACCACAGATTGAATTTGTGGATTTGATCTTAGTTGATGAATTTTTGTTCTAGTTGCATATCTACGATATGGTTTACCAAATCCTTTAACAGGAGTAACTAAAACCATTTCTTTCTTATCAGATTCTTCTAAATCATATTCCTCTTTTTTAACTCCACCAAAAACCATTCCTTTTGCCAATTCTTTTACAGGCGCTGGAGCAGAGGAATTTTGCAGTACTTGAGACCATGCCCTTTCTAAAGGAATACCTTCTCTTCTTGATTTATATCGTGTGTCATAAGCAAGTTGTCTTGCTTGCTTTTTCATTTTATCATCTGGTGATCCACCAGCATCACCAGAATCAGATTTTGCTTCTTTACTTGCACCCAATTTTGGTTTTGTTGGTGTCTTGCCTAATTGAGCATCAATTTCCTTTAGATAAACCTCATGAAGGTCTGTTACTACATGTCTTAACATTTTTATAAAGAAAAAACTACTTTTTTGCCTTATACTTATTTATGAATTTGATACCATATGGAGTTTGACCTTTAGCAAGGTACTCTTTATTAGTACCAATTGCACCTGGTGTCATTTTTGCAGCATATTTAAAATATCCAGTAGTACCAACTAAAGTATTTGGTTTTCCAGATTCTCTATTTTCATTATCATTTTTTACTTCAGTATATTCCACAACATCTTTAATCCAAGATTTAAACATATTATTATCTTCAGTGACACAAATTAGGTAATTAGTACCTCTACGTATAATTTTTCCAACCATTCCAGTATTTAAATTTTCAACCAATTCACCTTCTTTAAATATTTCACCAGATATGTATCGCTCTCTCAACTCTTGTTGATATTCCACACTTTCTCTAACTTTAGTTTTAGAGATTTTTTGTGTATACGCAACTTGTTGATTCTTTTGTGTTCTTATTTGTGGTGGATCTTTTTGTCCCAAAATCTGATCCTGATTATAGAATTTTAATCTTCCACCTTCATTTTTAGCAATAAACTCACCAGTTTTTTTATCATACCATCCACCATGCCCATCTGGAACTAATCCCAATCTCCTACCTTGTATTGAGGCAAGAGATCTAGTTGATTCGTTTATAAACTGAGAAAAACTTTTCATATATGTCTTGATATAAAGATATTTATATCAGGTTTAAATTTCCTTAGATTTTCTTCTAGATGTCATGTAACCTTTTGTCCATATTCCACCTCTAATGCCACGTATAGTCTTTCCATTATAAGTTATCTTTCTATATTTTTCACCCTTTCTAGCACCTAAAACTGGATCATATTCTCTAGACAATCCAGATAAATCTCCCTTTCTTACCATTTTCTGAGAGAATGTTATATGTAAAGTTCCACCCCTCAAAGAAAATCTAGGATCACCTTGAACAAAAAAATCTACACTATCATATCCAGATTGTTTTCTATAGTCTTTACCAAAAACAGATTGTTTTTTTAAATTTCTATCATTTATTTTTCTGTATAAAGTATGATAATCTTCAGATAAACTTTCCCAGTTGTTTATAATATCCTCATTAAATTTTTTTACCTCTGGATGATTTGCTACAACATCACCAGATCTATTTGTTATTCCACCATATTGTTGAAAATCTGTTGCAGAACTCCCATCTTTATATGATAAAAAACACACTTCATTTCCATCATAATCTATAGCAACAAAATCTGATTTTTTTGTTCCCACACCACCAACAAAACCAACAATATTTTTATATTTTTTATTCTTTAATTTAATGTCAACTGGTTTACCACCATTACTTTCATGTATTTTGGTGTTAATCAATTTCAATACATTTAATTCGTATGTGTTAGATGGTTGTCTTTTTAATTCTGGATTCAATCTAAAAGTATGTTTATCTAACATCTCATTCCAAATATTATAAGATTTTGAATCTGCTCCATCTGGAAATTTAAATAGTATACGTATTTCTTTTTCTCTTTTTCCAAATTTTTTAAAATCGGTTATTGTTAGACCTGGAAAAGAACTTCCAGAAACTACACCCTCATTATATTTTACGCCTAACTCTGATAATGTCTCAGTAACTATTTCTAGGGTATCATTTCTATCAATAGATTTAACTATTACAAGTGTAGTTTGTTTTGAATTGCTTTTATATGCGTAATCTCCTTTAACATCTATTTTTATCTTATTTTTATTTTTTAAACTTTCTTTTAATTGATCTACTATAGTTTTTGCACCTCGTAATTCCATTTTATGATGGGCAAACTATATTTTATTTAGTTTTTAATATGGAGAATAGCGGACTCGAACCGCTGACATCCTGCTTGCAAAGCAGGCGCTCTACCAACTGAGCTAATTCCCCAGATGGATTAAGTGTGATATATCCTATAAGAATATAACAGTGACTTAACCTCTATCACATTATATAGTATTGCACATTATTTAAAATTTGTCAAACTCCAGGTTTTTTGACTCTTCTTGGAGGATTATTTAAAGGATTTTTTGAATAAGCAGCACGATGATCTTCTGGATTAGAAGCACGTTTTCCACCAAAAGTATCTGCTCTTGGATCCTCACCCCTTTCTAATGATCTACGAATTGTATCCATTTTAAAAGCACGATTTTTAGAAGTACCTCTACTTCCACCAGACTGTGAAGTTGCTTTTTTAGTATGGCGATATTCCTGTTTCTTCATTTTTTCAAAATCAGGTTCTTTCTTTGCTTCAAGAATTCTATTCATCCAGTCTTCACTAATACTTTCTGCCATTAGTTCAGCACTCTCAATAGTATCAGCATATCCTTCTACGAAGAGATATTCTACAACAGACTCAAACATTTCTTTTCCACCTTTTTTGGGAATGGTTCCCTTTTCTTTCATTCTTTGTTGTGCATCTTTTTTTGCTTTCAACTTTTTAGCAAAATAAGCATTGTCTGATCTTACCTGAGCACTATCACGTTCTCCAGGTTCATCCCACCTTTCAACAATTGATACATCTTCAGAAAGATAAATTTCTTGATATAAATCTCTCATTCCATCTGGGTTGCAAAAATCCATTTTTTTTACTTTACTTTTTATAAAAATATTTATAAAAAAACCTCCCATTTAGGAGGTTTAAAATATTTACAGATTTGAAGAAATGTCTTCAATTACTTTACGGATATTAACAATTCGTGGTGGAACACTTGTTTCATCATGCGTATATCCTTTTTGAGCATCGAATAAAATTTCTTGAACTGACTTAGCAGTTTCTACATCCATTTTAATTGTAACTTGTGTTTTACTTGTCATAGATCACCTTCTACACGATTCTCACTACGATATACATCAAAAGTTCCCTCAGGATAACGGGCACTTAATTTTTCATAATTCATTTGAAGAACTTCTTCAAAATTTGTATTCAATGCCATAAATGCTTGAGCAAGATACCAACAAATATCTCCAAGTTCCCTCTTAAGATGGAAAATATTATCTTCATTATATGGTTTACCTTGAAGGAAGATTTTTTTAACTACTTCAGTAAATTCTCCAGATTCTGCAGACATTCCAAGAGCAGCAGTCAAAAGATGAGGAACATCTGCACCACTATCTTCAAGTTCACTCAATCGTGAAAGAAGTTGCACAATATCACTGCTAGCAGGACTCGTAGTTTGACGAACAAAATCAATATACTTGTTTGTATCAATTACTTTATTTTCAGTCATAGTAAATTTAATAAATCCGTTTTCTAGGTTTTCTTTGTTGATTGAAATTGTCATTGCAAATTCAAAGGTTCTTGTTGTCGATCTGGCAATACACGCTGTTCTTTAAGTTGTTTATCATCTTCCATTCTTTGGAATGGAACATTAACAATTTGATCCAGCATTATATTAATTTTTTTGTATGTTCTTCCAGATTTTAAAGACACCATCATTATGGCATCATCAATATTAGAAGCATCACAGATTTTTTTACCGTTTTCATCATAAACAGAATAATAATCTGTGTACATTGCTTGATTTAATTTTTTCATTATTATCTTAGCGAATATTCATCCTAGTGTCAAGGATTTAATCTAGTATTACCATAATGTATTACAGTAACATCATCAGATTTAAATTTTCTCCAAGGATCAACCACAATACTTCCTTTTGGAATTTCACAATATAGTTCGTCAGTATTTTCATTATGCCAATAAGTAGTAGAAGCACTATGTGCAAGAAGAAATACTGCTGGACCATCAGAAATATACTCGTCTCCAGTGTATTTGTCAACGTAAAATGGGCGGTTACCCATTTCTGAACAATAATGCCCAACTAGAAGACTGTAACTTCCATCAATATAGGGAACTTTTGGTTTGTATGCTTTGCCATGAATAACAATTGGTAATTTATCATTAGCAAGTTCCACTAATTTTTTTGCTAGATTTTTTGCCTGTACCTCTCTAGATCTCATAATTCCTTCAAAAAAATCATAACCAAGATCTACTTTTTTAGCAAGATATCGAAGAGCAATATTATCTCTAGGATGACAAGCACCACCATCACCCATACCCGCTTTCATGTAATGAGGACTAATGATTCTAGATGCACCAAGACATAAAGCATTAGTGACGATATCTACATCAATATTTTTAGATCGTTCTGCAACATCTTGAATCATGTTAACAAAACTAATTTTGCTACTAATAAATGTATTATAAAAAACTTTAATACATTCACACTCGTCCCAAGTACCAACAACATATGGAGGATCATTTTCCATAACTGTTTTATAAAAATCAATTAATTGTTTTGCATCCCCATTTTCTTTACCATCTTCAGTACCTATCATTACCATTTCTGGATTAACCATATCCCAAGCAACTGATCCCATTGCAATAAGATAAGGATTATAAACAAATCTAGTATTATCAACTAATTGACAAAATTGACTTCTAGTTGTTCCAGGAAGAACTGTAGAAATAAGTACAAGTAATTGATTTTTATTCATGTACTTATTTGCTTCAATAAGACACTCTTTTACAATATTGTAGTTAAAATCTTTGGGATCGAGATCCATACAAGGAATACTACCATCATATTCTGGATCATGTGGAGTTGGAACAGCAATAAAAACAAGTTCACTAAACTCCACAACTTCTTTTATAGATTTTTTTACATCAACTAATTCACTATATTTTTTTTCAACATCATATCCACAAACAGTATGCCCATGTAAAGAAATTTCTTCAGCACAAGGCATACCCAATTTTCCAAGACCAATAAATCCTACTTTCATAACTATTCTCGTTCAACATCTAATGTTACACAATGGAATCCACCACTTAAAGAACGCTGTTGCCTCATTGGAAGCATAGCACATTCAATTCCATATTTTTCAAGTTCTTTTCTGGTAGGTTCCTGATGCTCTTCAAGAACCACCAGATTTTCATTAATACTAAACAAATTCATGTTAGACCACTCTGAGGCATTATTATAACCTGGATAGTATCCAGTGTCTACTGGTTCTGGACACCAAATTATATCCCAGTTTTTAAATGGTCCAGGAAGAACATCTTTACTTTTAATCCTACTAGGATTGGCTAATAATAACCCTTCTCTTAAAAATGCAACGGTAGTGTCAATATGCACATAGGAATATACATCCTTTAATATATGTACTTGAACTTTATTCCCATATAATTCATCAAGTTGAGATTGAAGTAATTCAGATCCTGATATGTTGCCACTATTAGAAACCAAATATAATACTTCATCATTAGCTCTAATAACATTAGCAGCGTCAAATGCTGGAGTTATATTATTAAGGGCAAGAATGTCTGGATTACCTACACAGTCTAAATTATAAAGATCCTCAAAATATGTACAAGGTATTTCTTTTACATTTTTTAAGTGATGTTTATACGATCTCCAATTTCCCAGTCTAGATCTCAATGGCATTGGAGTTGCCAATGCCAGTTTACCATGAAGAAATACACAATCTCTTGGGCAATAGTTATAATATTCAGTCTTCTCTCTTTTTGGACGTAGTACTTCAATACCCTCAGACTGTAAAAAATTTACAAATATTTCTAAATCTTCGTTAGCTTCATCGATAACTTGTTTTGGATATGGTCCAGTTTTTATATTACTTATATCTTCAACGTCTGCATAGTTTATAGTTCTAAGACTTTTATCTAGTGGTGGTATTACTGCATAGTCGGCAACTCCGACTATTACCTTTTTTAATTGACTCCACTCATTTGTACTATACATTTTAAAATAACTAAAATTATAATGAAAAAATTTTATAGTGTCAAGTTATGTTTATTACCATTAAATGATCATTAGGTTTTCCAAACGTAAAAAATTCTTCTAATGTAAAATGCTTACTTTTTGTCATCCACCAATAATAGTAAGCAGCTCTAGATTTACTATGATGACTTCTAACAATTTCTACATCTTTTTCAGTGCTACCAAAACTAGTATTTGTAGTTATCAAAGGAATTGAATACGTTTTACCAGTGTGACCCATAAAATAATCTACAGTAGTTGATGCAGTTTTAAAATCATAATCACAAACAAGTTTATCCAAACAATACTTATCTTCACCAACACAATGAAGTCTTAAAATTTTTTCAGCATATTCTCTGGTTATCATTATTGGACCAAAAAAACTATGCCTCAATTTTGGATGTAGAAAGAATGGTATAAATTTTGTAGATTCAAATCCTAACTGAATACAATCCCAGTCATAAGGCAATTTACTCATTAAATAATCCCAATCAAATTCCCAGAATTGTATTAAATTTAAATCATAGTCATCCTCCATCAGTATTACATATGGATCATTTGTAGTATTTAACCATTCTTTTAATAATTCAAGATGGGTTATTGCATTACCAACAACATATGCAGGAAGATTTTTAATCTCACCACTAATAACTTTATTTGCCCAACTGTCAGATTCTGATGCCAAATATTTTGTCGAGGATACTCTTGTATAATTTTTTATTCTCCAAAAGTCAAACTGACTTTCCATATATTCTCTTCTATCTGTGCGATTGTCCAGATTTACATAATATACGTGAGGAATATTTTTTAATTTATTTGCTAAGTCCATACTCATTTTATAAAGTTTGTGGTTCTTTTAATCATTGCCATATCATTAGATTTACCATAAGTAAAAAATTCATCTAAATTAAATTTTTTACGCTCATTTCTCCACCAATCATAATAAGCATGTCTACATGATGAGACCAAAATATATTTTTTACTATTTTTTTCAAAAAATTCAGGTTTGTTAGCAAATAATGGAATAGAATATGTATTTCCATTATGCCCAACAAAATAATCTACTGTTCCTGATTGACCGCCAAAATTTCTATTGGCAATATATCCAGTCAATTTATATTTTTCACCGACCGTATGCAGTCTTATAATTTTTTTAACGTAAAATCTATTCAGTAAAGATGGTCCAAATGTGTGAGCTGGCATTATTGGATGTAAGTAAAAAGGGATGCATTGTACATTTTCAAATCCCATTTGAATACAATCCCAATCATAAGGAATTCTTGACATCAAATATTCCCAATCAAAATGCCAATAATCTACTAACCCAAAATCTACTGTATCTTTTGTAACTATTAGATATTTCTCGTCCGTAGTCGCAATCCAATTCTTTAAAAATTCAATAAATGCAATTGCATATCCTGCAGTGTTTTCAGTTAATTTATATCCTTCATGATCTACCAATAAATCTTTCCATTCTTCATAATTAGACTTAGTATATTTTGAAACCGAAACTCTACTATAATTTTCTACTTTTAAATTAGATAGACATCTATCCATGTGTTCATTTCGGTTCACATGCTCATCATAGTTAAAATAATATATTGTTGGTGTTCCCGATAGTTTATTATTTAAATCCATATTCTTTCAAAAAAGATTTTCTGCATTTTTTAGATTTATCTGCAAAGTATTTAGCATCACAATATTCAATCCTCCTTTCCATCAAAACATCATAAGATTTACCATACGTAAAAAAATCATCCAACGTAAATCTATCCCTATCATATTTCCACCAGTCATAATATGAATCATAACACATTTGAAAGTAAGACTTTGGTATCCATTCTCCTTGGTGATACCAATTATCAAAATATGGGTTAAGTGCTATTAATGGAACAGAGTATGTTTTTCCAGATTGGCACATAAAATAATCTATAGATCCAGAAGTATTTTTATATCCCTTTCTATTCTTCCAAAGCACATTTGCAATATTATAATCAAATCTATATTTGTCACCCACACAATGTAAGTTTAAAAGTTTTTCAATATAATTTCTATTCATCAAGCAAGGACCAAAAGAATAGTCTTGTTTAACTGGATGCAGATAAAAAGATATTACATCAGATGATTCATATCCCAATTGTATACAATCCCAATCATAGGGCAATCTAGACATTAAGTATTCCCAATCAAAATGCCAATACTCAATCAAATTTAAATCATAATCATCTTCCATTACAATCAAATATTCATCCTTTGTTTTTTCTATCCAGTCTCTAAACAAATCAAAATGCATCATTGCAGGTCCAAGTATTCTTAGATCAGTATCCTCAGTATTTCCAACGATTTTATCAGATATGCATTTAGGATACGTATCCATACTATAAATTGCATCAGATTTTAATCTAGTAAAAGATAATCCCCATTTTTTAAATTGGGATTCCATATAATATTTTCTATCAGTTTTCTTATCTAAATTAAAATAATAAATGTGAGGTATTCCCTTCAACTTATTTTCCAAGTCCATACTTCCCATATTTTCTTTGATCTAATGTCATTAGATGATCATTAGGTTTACCAAAAGTAAAAAATTCATCTAGTGTAAATTTATCTCTTTCGTTTTTCCACCAATAATGATAAGTATTTCTTGCCAAAATATCACCCTCACTTCTATAAATTTTCTGTATCATGCTATTGTTTTCAAAACTACCAAAGGTAGGATTGATTGTAATTAAAGGAATGGAATAAGTATTTCCAGAATGGCACATAAAATAGTCAACTGTACCAGATCCCGATACACCTTCTTGCAAATTCCAAGCAGCATTACATACCATATTTACCAATTTATACTTATCACCAATGCAGTGAATATTTAAAAGTTTTTCCACATAATCTCTATGTAATAGGCATGGACCAAAATCATGAGCAGGAAGAATAGGGTGCAAATAAAATGGAATACCAAGGGGATCTTCAAATCCTAGTTGAATGCAATCCCAATCATAAGGAATTCTTGACATCAAATATTCCCAATCAAAATGCCAATATTCAATTAAACTAAGATCATAATCATCTTCCATTACAATTACATATGGATCGTTAGTAGTCTCAAACCAGTTTTTTAAAAAATCTAAATGTGATATTGCATTCGCAGCAATAGGAACAAGCAACTTATAATCTTTTAAATCTGCAATTAAATGCTTCCATTCTTTATTTTTTGATGCTAAAAATTTAGTACCAGATATTCTTTCATATTTTATTCCCCATTTATTAAATTGAGATTCCATATATTTTCTACGATCCACCCTGTTATCCAAATTAAAATAATAAACACAGGGCATTCCTTTTAATTTATTTTCTAAATCCATAATATTGGTTTCAAATCTCTTTCTTTAAATACATGTTTTTTTGCAACATCAAATGATGCTTCCATCTTCCAATCAAATCTTTTATTATAAGTAAAAAATTCATATGTAGAAAATGTTTTAGATTTTACTTTCCACCAATATTCTATTGCTTCAGATGACATTTCTTTTGTTATAGAGTTAAAGAATTGATCATCATCTTCATCAGGATCATCTATAAATCTAGTGTTTAAGTTAAAGACTGGTAGAGTATATGTTATCCCCAATTCGTATAAGAAGCTATCAATAGTTCCATATTCATACTCTGGTAGATTTAAATTTTTAGTGTTGATGTGTAGTTTAAATTTACCATCTTGTTGATAATGATGTTGCTTAATTTTTTTAGCAAATTGCCGTGTAATCATGTAACAAGAAGAACATTTATTTTCTAATGTCTTTTGCTTCAGATGCATTGGAATAGTTTTAGGATGTTCAACAAAAAGACAAATACAATCCCAATTATACGGCAGATTTTTCATTAGTGTATCCCAATCAAATATCCAGTATTCTGCCAACCCAATGTTTATATTGTCCTCCATAATAATACAAAACTCAGAATCATCATTATCATACCATTCAATAATAGCATTTAAATGATTAACTGTTTTAGAAATATTTTTTACTGACAATAATAATTTTTTATCTGATACTATATTTTTCCATTTTTTATAGTTTTTTACGGAGTATTTACTAGTAGATATTCTTTGATAATTATCTATTTCCCAATAATTTAATTGCTGTTCAATATAATCTTTTTGTTTTATATTGTTATCATCATTCAAATATAAAATTTTTGGAATATTTTTTAGTTTCAAATTTTTGATGTTTAACTTCATTTTGGTAACACCTTTCTATTATACTTTGGAACAATAACTCTCATTTTGTTATGAATAGATCCACCATAACTTAAAATATTATCTAAAGTAAATTTACTACTTTCAGTTTCCCACCACTTTCTAATACATGTGCTAGCAAGAATATCATATATTTTATTATGATAAACACTAATTATTGGGTCATACTCTTCCCCATTTTCTACTTCCATTTTATTGTCTGGGGACTGTGCAAGTCTTTGATTCAAACAAAGAATAGGTAAACTATATGTAACTCCGATTTGATATAACAAAAAGTCATCGCTACTGTAGCACTCTTTTGGTATTCTTACATCTTTCAAATCATTTTTTAATTTAAATGATCCGTCCTCTTGTAGATGTATTTTGATCAATTTTTCGGCAAAATATCTATTAATCATATAACAAGCTGCAGAAGAACTCCCATATAGTCTTTTATGCAGATGCATTTTAATTTCATCATCATGACAATGATAAAATTGAACACAATCCCAATTATATGGAAGATTTTTAATGATTGTATTCCAGTCAAACATCCAATAGTCAATCAATTCAAGACTCAAATCATCTTGCATTATTATGCAATATTCTGATATACCAGAATTATACCAATCTATAATTGTAGTAAATTGATTCATAACAATAGAAGCATCTGATGGTGCTAAAAGCATTAAATCTAATCTATGTCCCCATTCATCAATTTTTGAAGTAGAAAATCTTGATGCTGATATTCTCGTATAATCAGTTATTCCCCTTTCTTTAAACTGGGTTTCCATATATTCTTTTCTATCTGTTCTATGATCCATATTAAGATAGAATATTGGAGGTAGTCCTTTAAGCTTATTTTCTAAATCCATATTTTTTAAATACACTCATGTTTGGTAAAAAAGGATAATCTTTATAACTCCAAATTTTTGGTTGTTTATACTTTACTTCTTCAAATATTTTTATCCCTGTATTGGCACTCTCTGGGGTCATATAATAATGATATCCAACAGTATCTATATCTTGTTCTGCCCAAGGTTTATCTGTTGTTCTACCATCATAAACCATTTTTTTAAGTGCATTGTATGCATTTTTATTATCTAAAAGTATCATCCCACCTTTACCAATATTCAGGTGCTTTCTAAATTGAAAACTTAAACACATATAGGTATTTGGTATATAAGAATTCTCTTTCCATAAAACCGCAGCATCAATAATATTAGTATTACCAAGCGTATAATAATTTTCCCATTCAATATTAGACCATTTCCATTTAAGATTTAATTTAATAGCAATAAAGGGTACTGAGATATAAGTATTTGTTGGTATTACTAAATTATTGTAATTTTCATATCTCAAACATAACTCTATTGCATGTGTACACGAATCTGTAGATACTGCATAAGGTGCCCCATAATAATTAGATATTATAGATTCAAATTTTTCTACTTCTGTAAATGGATTCATATTGATTTATTAATATAAGTATCATAGTCTATTTTATACAATTCATTAAATCTTTCTGGATTCTTCTCAATGTAATGTTTGTATATTTTTTTACAAATACTAGTGTAATTTGGAATAAAATATTTAGAATTTCTTAAGTGAGGTATTTCTATTTCTTTATAATTATTACTTTTTTCTTCATCTTTTATAGTACTTTTAATTAATTCATTTATTTTTTGTGCGATCATATGATCTAGTTTAAGATATAAAATTTCTCCATGATTCTCTAAACATAGTCTTAAAAAAAGATGTTGTGGTGCAGTGTGTTCATCAAAAACATATTTTCCACTTTCAATTTGTTTTATAACATAATCTACAGGAGGTTTATATCTACACATAAATTCATTCAATCCAGAGATCCATCTAGAGGATGGATCTCTAGTCATAGTAAAAAATTTAGTATTCATATCCACTAATTTTTTTGCAAATTCATCTGGATGTGGAATACTATCCATTTTAATGAACTCTGGTTTTTGTGTCCTAAATGCGGTAGTTAATGATGTACTACCACACTTATCGACATGCATGTAAACTAGATTATTTTGTTTACTCCAATAACAATTAACAAATCCCTCTCTATGTATTTCTTGTCCTGGTATTCCTTTTCTTAACTTGTATGTAAATGTAGAACAATAGTCACCATAAACATTTACAAGATCATCAATAACCGCTCTTCTATTTTTCATTTTTCAACTTTTGCAGTAATTTGTAATGTATATCTATTCTCTCTTCCAATATTTGCGGCAATATGTGACGCATCATTATACCAAATACAATAATCACCAGATTTCCAATTAATTACTGGGGTATCCTCAATCTCAAAATAATGACCAGATTTCCAATCATCCAAAAATACCAATATCCTACATATATCATCATCATCTATATCATTTATATCTTTATACCTATGATACATGTCACGGTGCTCTGGCATTATAGTCCCTGGTGGCATACAATAAACGGACATAGAGGTTTTTGATATATTCATCCTATCTTTAAAGTATTCGGATATTTTATAGCACCATTTGGGAAGTCCTCTATATTCTTCTCGCAATAATCCAGTATAATTGACATATAAGTGCCCTATAGACTTCCACCTCTCAACAGTTTCATCATCTCTAAACTGTCTACGCGATGGATATTCTATATTAACAAAATCCCCAATTAAAGATGGATCTATTTTTCCAAAAGAATAATTCATTTTATATAAATGTATCTAATTTATTTGATATGAGCAATTCAGTATTATTTACCTTGGTTTTTAACCAATTAAAAATATGATTTTTATTATATTCTAAACGCAAATTTATATCATCTTTTTTAATTTTATTTTGTCCGTTAAGAACATTAATATTTTTTTCCACACATAAATTTACTTTATTTTTAAACTCTTTAGGATCCACAGCATCATAATCGTAATTTATATAATCTTCAAAAATATCAAAACCCTCACTTTTAATAGTCTTCATAATATTTTTAAATCCCAATATCAACGGTATTCTTTTTAATAAAAATGGAGTAAGAGTCTTTTCGGTATATAATGGTCTTAAAGATTTATCCACATCGGTCGAATTAAAAGACTCTACTGTTAGAAAAATATTTCCAGGGATGTGTTTATTAATATACAACAAATTAATTAAATTTTTAGTTGATGAATATTTTTGATTGTAATAATATGATTCAAAAACTTTATCATACTTTAATTTATTTCTTATCTTATCATTTATTTTAACAAAAGATTTTGAAAAAGCAGTAACATATCCATGTTCTAATAAATGGTATTTTTCAAGTACTTCTAATAACTCAATTCTTAATGGATTAACTAAACCGTTAAGAGATACGTAAGGATAATTATCATTACAATTGTCTACAAGATATTTCCTGTATTTAATCAAAATATAATATGAATTTAATATTTCTAAATGTGGTTCATGTATAGAATTTTTAATTTCATAAGATTTAGATAAATTAAATAGTGTCTCTGTTACAAATACATACAATAAGTTTTTTTTCTCTTCATCGATTTTTTTAAGCAATCTAATAAAATCGTCCACACAATGATAACCAAAAGATTCTAATTTTTCATCATCAACAAAAACTATTGTATTGTCTTCAATAATATCCTTAAAATATTCACACATTTCAGAGAATGTATTGTAATTTGATCTGGAAGAAACAAAATCGAAAACATTAAAAGTCCGCCCTTTATAAAGGATGGACTTCTTAGTTGAAAGATCAAAAAAATTCAACATTTTATTCAATATTTAAATTGATTAAATTTATCTTTAAAGGTTTTCTTGTTATCATCATATTCATATTCTTCATCTTTACCACTATCGATTAGTTCATCTTGTGCAGATTGTTCACAATCATATAATCGCATTTTTGACCTATCAATACCAATTACAAACCTTTTATAGACAGTTGGATCATTATATCTATTCTTTAACTGTTTTACCATAATTTGCCCCAATTGCTCCAACTCTTCTGTACTAATAAGGGCAAACATAAGATCAGCAGTAGCAGGGAGACCAAAGGACTCAGAAGTATCAGTAAGTTCAACATCAGTATTACCATAACCACTGCGGGTGGTCTGAGTAGCGGAGACAATCGGGACATTAAATTCCACGGCGAGTCCTCTAAGCTCTTCTGCAATTGCTTTAATATAACTATAAGAATTGACATTCCCATTTCCCTTATACCTAGAGGAAGCACAAATATTAAGGTAATCAATGAAAATAATATCAGGTCTAAATGACTTTTTAAGTGCAAGTTCATTGAGTAGTGCCTTAAAGTGTCCAGCATGTGCAGAAGCAGTGGGATATTCTTTAATTATAAGTGATCCTTTTGTTTTGTTTGCAATACTATTAACTTTAGTTTCAAACATTGACTTTGGCAACTCTATTAGTTGCTGTATAGGAACATTTAAAAGATTTGCATCAATTCGTTCTGCAATTCTCTCTTCCGCCATTTCAAGAGTGATATAGAGAACGTTGCGGCCTTGCAATAAGACGGAAGAAGCAACATGGCACATAAAGAGACTTTTTCCGACACCTGTACCAGCCAAAGCGACATTGAGAGTCTTATTAGGAAGACCACCTTTAGTAATTTTGTTAAAATATTCAAGATCAAATTCAATTCTATCCTCTTTTTTATGATAAGACTCATATCGATATTCATAATCTAACAGATAATCATGTCCGATATTATTATCAAAAGATACCGAAAGTGCTTCAGAAAGAATACTTGGAATTGCATCTCTTGTTTTTTTATCGTCTTTACCATCTGCAATATAAATTGATTCCATGAGTGCTAAGTAAATAGCACGATCACGACACCACTTTTCAGTAATATCAACTAACCACTGATTATCTGAAGGTTGATATTCAAAATTTTTAATGGTAGTATCAAGTTCCTTTATCTGCGATTCGTTAATATCTTTCCTATTAGATATTTCAATTAAAAGTGCTTCAATTGTTATTTGTGAATTATAATTTAAAATAAATTTTACAATTTCTTCAAATATAATTTTTTGACATTCATCAGAAAAATAATCAGGTTGTATAAATGGTATTACTTTTCTAGCATAATCTTCATTAAAGACCAAATTTTTTAAAACTGTTAGTTCAACACTTTCCATTAATAATATCTAAATAAATTTTATAATTTTGGTTTTAACCGTAACTAAATTCTTTTTTTGCAATCTCATCTAGTTTTTGCATAATCTCTTCAGTAAAGTACTCGTCTGGATTACGAAGTATTTCTTTACCATAGATTTTTTTACCATTAACCTCATATCGTCCAGCAACATTTTTCCATAATCCACCCAATTCTCCAAGTTCAAGCAATCCATAATATCGATCTAGACCCCGTTCATCGTAATAAAGACGCACTTCAACTTCTCGATTTTCTTTACTCAAACGCGATTTAGCAGTCTTAGCCTTGATAATATTTCCGACCACTTCCGTTCCATCCTTTTCTTTCTTTTTGCTGAGATAAATGATCGTAGATGCTGCGTACTTGAGTCCGCTGCCTCCACCCATTTCTTTAGTTGGTACGTAAGCTCCGATAACATCATAGGTATGGTTAGTAACAATCATTGGAATATTTGCTTGTCCCAACTTTAGAGTAAGCATACGGAAAGCACCTTTTACAAGTTGTGATTTAGTCATATCACGAACTTGTTTGTCATTCAGAGCATCAGTAATTTCCTTTTCTGTTGAGAGCATACCTAAAGAGTCTAGCACAAACATGCAAGGTTTGCGTTCCTCTAAAGGTTTCTTAAGATATATATCCACTGCTTTAAGTGCTTTGCCACGAAAATCTTCAACTGTTACAACATTAACTACAACAGTTCGGGATGTATCAACTCCACGACTTTCTAAAAGAGATTTAGTGATAGCAGCCTCAGTATCAAAGTAGAGACAATAACCATCGGGATTATTATCAAGAAAGTTCTTAACCACGGCGAGAGAGAAAAAAGTCTTTCCAGTAGAAGACTCTCCAGCAATAGCAGTAATCTTATTCCCAGATACACCACCAAAGATGCTACCTGAAACCAGTGCATTAAAGATATATGAACCTGTGTCAACATAGGTTTCTGTCTCATCAATTTCAGAAGCCAATTTGGTGTAATCATCACCAATTTCTTTTACAACATCTTTTAAGAAATCCATTAAAATACCATCCCGTAATCTTCATGAAGAATTTTTTTATAAGGAAGTCCCTGTTCACGAAGTTCCTTAACTAATTTAAGTTTATGATAAAGAGCAGCGTCTCCACCAAAACCAAGTGCTTTTACAATAATACTCAGTTCTTTATCGTTAATAGGTAGTTCCATCAGCAAAAAAATGATTCAAGACTTATTGTTTTTTCCACTTTCCACCCAATCGCATCAAGAATGGATTTGAGAGGTTCAAGAAAACTCTTCTCAAATTGTAGGTCATAGTCAATGTATTTGTCAAGATTAAGTTCCTTTGGAAAATCTTGTATAAATGAAATAATATTTTCTCTAATACTATTGGGTTTTTTCAAATAAACAAATTTTACTTTCTCACCATTATTGATAAGTGAATACTTATTTGTTAATTTGTTTTCTTTTATGTAGTGATTAAATAAAAGTGCTCCACGAATATGAATTGGTGTGCCTTTTATGTAAATTTCTGATGACGATTGATACTTACGAACATCAGATGCTGTTCGTGGAAATGCAATTTGTTCTGGAGGAAGACTTTTAAATTCAGATCGGCAATTATCAATAAAATCAATTACATCATCTTCAGTTCCATTCATCATCAGTTTAAGACAATCTTTAATCATTTTCCTACACGGAGCTGGAGTAGAAGATTTTACTGCCTCAATACCCATCATTTTCAGTTTAGGTTCTTCATATCGAACACCTTCACTATCCCAAACATTTAGAATGTAACGCTTTTTAGCAGTCCAAATTCCACGTTCTGCAATATTCTCACGCTTCATCTGCATTTTTTGCTCATAAGCATTTACATAGTCTGCCAATTCTTGGTAGCAACCTTCAATATATTTTTCAAGTTCCACCTTACAGACCTTATCAAGGAAGTTGACAACGCTTTCAGTAGTTTTCTCTCTTCCCTTGTATACACTTTCAACCAAAGGACCCATATTGAGATAGATAGAATCGGTATCAGAAGCAATAACATAATCCACACCTTTTGTCTTAAGAACTTTATTTAAATAAGCATTCATCTTGTTCTCAATCCAACGAATAGATACTTGACCAGACAAGGTGATTGCTTCAGCATTTGCTAGTTTGTAATAACGGAAATACTGATTGCCGATAGCACCATAAGCAGAATTAAGTTGAATTTTCCTCGCCATTTGGATGTTGTTACACCTTGCAATCTCCTTTTCCAGTTCTTTTGTTTTACTCTTTTCATAATCTTGTTTTGCTGCAAGCATTTTCTTTTTATAAACAGTTCGGTCTTTATAAATTTTCTCCATTAATTCTGGCAAAAATCCCCGAACATCTTTGCGAAACATCGCACCATTAGCACAAACTGCTTTATCTTTATACAATTCAAATGTGAGTTCTTGATTTAAAATTTTATCAACTGTCACTGTTGGATGCTTCTCATCCAACAGAGTTTCTGGTGAAATGTTGTATTGCATAATCAAGTGAGGATATAGAGAATTCAAGTCAAAACTCACAACCCAATCATATGCTCCAGGAATTGGTTCTTTTACATAAGCACCAGCATATTTGGAATCTTTATCAGATCTTTCATTTGGTGGGATTACAATATTTCTTTTTTTAAGGTAATTGAAAATAATAGTATCCCACATACGTACTTGGGAGAATACATCCTCATAGTTTACTTTGGCGTCATATGCCATAGTAAGAGCAAGTTCAATAAGTTTCATCTTGTCTTCCAAACGGTCAACAAGTTCTACGTCAATGATGTTGTATTCTACAAACTTTTGCCAACCCTTAGTGTAGAAGTCTTTGAAAGTATCAAACTCAGAGTGATCTAATTTCTTCTGTCCCAATTCAACATTGGCAATATGATCTAATCGATAAGATTCCTGATTAGTATAGGTAAATTTTTTGTATAGATCGAGATAGTCTAACTGAGATATTCCACCAATATCATAAGAGATATTTTTTCTTCCAGAAATATATACCTCATCTTCTGTTACTAGTCCCCATGGTGACATGCGCTTCATTAATTTTTCACCCAGGATTCTATCCAAACGACGAACCAAATATGGAATATCATACAATTTACTATTCCACCCAGTTACTACTTCTGGTGTGTTATCCATCCACCAATGAATAAAATCATTTAAAAGATCATACTCATTATTAAATTGCCTATAAGTGATCTTATTTCTATTATGTTTAAATGGTCCCATTCCCCATGTTATAATTTCTTTAGTTGTATAATTTTGTAGAGTAATAAGAAGAACCTCCTCTGCTGCACTCTCTACATCTGGGAATCCATTTTCTGATGCAACCTCAATATCCAAGGTCATCAATTTAATTTTATTAATATCAAATTTTAATTCTTCTTCTGGATACTTTTCTGAGATATATTGGTAAATATATCTTTCATTACCATAGATTTTAAATCCTTCTACACCTTCATATTTTTTTATGAACTCTCTACAATCTCTTACAGATCCTGGTTGAATCGATTCAACGTACTCTCCATTCAAAGTTTGATATTTTGTTTTTTTATTTGATGGGACAAAAAGAGTCGGAGAAAATTTCTCGCGGATCATGAAATGCTCTCCATTTTCATATCCACGGACGAGAAATTGATCTCCGACCATTTGAACGTTGGTATAGAACCTCATTACTTAGTCAGATCTTCATATAGTTCCAGAAGTCTAGCAGTTGGTTCGGCAATAGTCAAGATTTTATCCGAATGGATCATAAAATTATCTTGTTTTGTATAGGAATTCATCCAAGGTTCTAAAGTTGGGGCAGATCCTTCGATTTTAGGATTCTTTATAATAAATGGATTAATTAATTTACAATCTGGTTCTCCAAGTTCAGATGGAACTTCTTCAATTTTAGATATAATTGGATCACCATTTGTTAACAACAATACTTTTATCATTGGCACTCCTCACATCCATCATTTAAAATAATAGTTTGATCTTGAGAATTTTCTTCAGTCTTCAAAATATCTACTTGATACATTTTTTTAAGATCTTCTACTGGATCGACAAAAGTAACGATCCAATCTAATGGAATAGGAAATCTGGTTCCCTTACCAAGGGGAATCCAAGGAGATAATTTAATGTCAAAAGATGCGTTCCCAGTCTCCTTATTCACAACTGGGTCGGTTGTTTTTACGACGCAAGGTTTAAAAAGAAAATATCCTACAACTTTATCTTCAAGGATCATTTCTTCAACTTTTGAAATAATTTGTTCTCCAGTTTTAATAACTGCTAATTTAATTGACATAATTATACCTAATTTTTTAAAATAATACTAACACAAGTAAAAAAGGGAGTCAATTCTGGATTTTGCCAGAAACTCCCTTATAGATTGCACCGACAATATTTGAGGGGGTAGCACTTCTATTTATTCGCCATTTCCTCCGTCACTACCACCATTACCATCACCATTACCTCCAGCACTTGAAGAAGAACGTTTTGGCACTGCTCTACCAGCACCAATATTTGTCACTCTATTTTTATTATAGATTTTATGAGGTTTTGCCATTTTAAATTCTATAGTTTTAAGTTCAGCAATGAATTGATGGAATGTTTTCATTCATTTTTAAATTTATTTTAATTATTTAGAGATAATCTTTTCTTTTGTGATGTTCTGGAACAATCTTTCTTATGTGGATAGTGAGAAGTCCGTCCTCAAATGACACATCTGATACTTCTGTGTCGTCTGCCATTGTCCACGCTCTCTTGAAAGATCGCTGAGCCAATCCCTTATGGACGTAGTTTGTGTCAGACTCTCTATCCTCCTTCTGTCCCTCAACGAATAGTTTTCCATCTTGGGTATATACATAAACCTCATTCTTCTTAAATCCAGCAAGTGCAAGTTCTAGTCTTGATTCTACGTTACTTACTTGTACAAGATTATATGGTGGATAGTTAGAAGTAGTCTCATGAATTTTAAACAAACGATCAAAGTATTCATCCATTCCAATACTATATCGATTAATTCTATCTAATAGCGCAGGAATATCTGCAGAGGTAAATCGTGAAGTTGCAAGATTAGTCATTGTTACATCTCCTTTAAAAGCGAGTTTGTGTATTGTGGACCCCGAAGGCATCCTCAATAATTATATATTAGAAAAATAAAAAATCGATACGGTGTAAAACCGTACCGATTTTGGGTATGTTCCGAACCTGTAGAGACCGCACGAAAGTCGCTACATACTATTTATCATTCTTCTTGAGTTTTACCTTTTTTAGATCCAATATTATACTTTTGTTCTAGGATCCAATCACCTTTATCCTTATATGAAAGAACTTTAATTTGATTTAGTGGTGCAATGTCAGCAATTGATTCTGCATCAACTACAGTAATTAACCCCCAATCAGATAGAAGTCTTGCAATTCTATTGCGTCGCTGAACATCATTGACAGTAAGATTTGCATGTTTGCCATCTAGGGCAAAAAGTTCTTTAAAATGGGTAATGTAATACCTACCCTGCTTATGGAGAATATGGCAACTTTGATAGAGCTTTTTCTCTTTCCTTGATGCCACTCCGATACGGGTCAAAGTCTCACGAACTTTCAGAAAATCATCAGGTTCATTAAGAATAACTTCCACCATCATATCGGGTGTCCAATGCACTTGTGGTTCGATAGTTTGAGTAGTCATTTTGTTCCGCCAATATCAAGTCGTTGTTTAATAAAATCGAGTTGTGATTTTGATAAAATATTCAAAGCTTGAGATGCTTTTTCATTACTATAACCATAATAACGTTTAACGCATTCTAAATCTTTGACCTTATCTTTTCGGAGCCAAGGAGAAAATCTCTTTCGCTTCCTCAGAGTATTTATATAAAATAAATATTGCATATCTTTATCGAGATGATGGTATCTGTTCATCTCATTAGCAAATAAAATACAATCAATATGTCCAGATAGACATTTATTGATAATATAAGGTGGATATTCTTTTATACTATCTGGATTTTCATCTATAAGGTTTTCTTTTGTAAAATTAATTGAGTTTAACCAATCCTTCAATTCCATAATTAAAAAGTAGCAATTCTTTACGTTGTTTTTGCTCTCGCATATATTCACCAACTGAACGCATTGTATAAGTTAAATCAAACTCCGCAGCATCCCAATTTTTGAATCTATCTTTTACTAATTGGTCAGAATTATAACTTACTAATTGATCCATATTATTGGAATCACAATCAGCAGCAAACTTATCGTGATCAAATCCTTTGTGCATTGATCCATTTCTCCCATAGAGATTATCCTTAATATCATAAGGAGGATCGAGATACATAAAAGCACTCCTATTCCCATCCATTAATTGATCGTATGAATAGTTAGTAATACGCCAATTTTGAATCAATTTAGAATATTCTGGAAGTTTATAAATCCCATTAAGACTAAAATTAGAAATAGATGCCTGTTGAGAAAAAGAAGAACTTTCTGTTAGTCCACTAAAAGAACATTTATTAACAATATAAAATGCGGCAGCTTTTGTAATACTACTGGTTGGTCGCTCATCACTCAGGACTCCCTTCATGCCATCAAATAATTCTTTAGCAAGAACTGGAGTGTTATGCTTATTTTTATATTCTAATAAATTATCTTTAAGTTCTTCACCATTACTTTGAAGGACTTTCCAAAAGTTGACTAAAGGTTCGTAGAGATCATTTACCCAAATATTAAGACTTGGATATTTTTTAGTGATATGAATTGCAACACTTCCACCGCCAATAAAGGGTTCACGAAATTCATTATAATTTCTAAGGTCTGGGAAGTAAGGATCCATTTTAGTGCAAGCACGAGATTTGCCTCCAGGATACCTTAAACAAGTTTTTAATTGTTTTTGACTAATTTGCATTCAATTTCTCCATAATAATTTTATATTTTTCTTGGCGTCTATTACCAAGATAAGTTTTCATCAATTCAGTCCATCTAATTGCTGCTTCACCTTGAAGTGAAATGTGATAACATGGTTTTTGTCCTGCTGCTTTATGAACTGGTCCACCATCACTCCATGTTATTTTTCTACCATCCATTATAGTAGCAACTCTTTGCATAACATCTTGGTCAGTCATAGACATCTTCATAATAAGATAATCTTTTTCAGTGTAAGTTTTTCCATTAGAAAAAGTTCTGACTCTACCTTTTTTATATGACCAAGATCCCTCACCTTCCCATATACCAGCAAGCCAAGCAAGTTCTACTTCTGTTGGTTCTTTATGTTCGTAGATAGTACCTTTAGCCATATATTTTAAATACTCCACTTCTATTTAGTAATGGAGTATTTTTAAAGAATCTCCAAAAGATTATCAAGAATTTGTTGAGAAGTAATATTCTTCTTTGCTGGTTTTATATCTTTAGCAATAATTTGAAAATCACCTGGCATAAGTTTAAACTTTGCAGATGGTGATTTAGGCGTAAAATACATTCGTTTTTCAATAGTGTCCCAATCAGTAATACCAAGAGACATAGAATGTGTGTCTACCAAAAAAATATAATCAAATGTTTTTTCTACTACTTTATCTTCACCCATAAAATTTTTCAAAGTAACGACTGCAGTAGATCCATTTTTATTAAATAGTTTCAGTCTACCTTTCATCTCATAATATACTTGATCATCAGAGATAAAATCAACACCATCTTTAAAATCTCCAACATATTTTAACTGACCATCACTCCACTTTGCAAAAGACTTTTCTTGCAACCAAGTACGAAGTGTTTTAAAAGCATTAGACTTCATTTGTGTAGTATTAGTTGCTTCTACACATCCAAAAAATTCTTCAAGATTAATACGAGAAAAGTTAATCATTTAAATTCACACTCACACATAATTTCAGTTAATGCCGCCAGAAGATTAATTTCTTGATCGGCAACGAAGGCAATCTGATACTGATACTTAGCAATGATAAGAACAGCAGCAGGAATAGAAGAAGGAACAACGGTTTCATAAAGTGCATCATAAACCCTACGAAGGATAATGCTACTATCATTATCAAGATTTGATACAACCCATTTACGTACTTCAGTGAAGTTCTTCTCTTTAAGATTTTTAACGAGATCATTGATCTTTACATCACTAAATGTTGCAAGAATAGCAGAGTCAATCTTTCCACTAGATGAGTATCTCTGACATTCGTTTAAGACTCTCCTCCAGTCTGGGAAGTGTTTGTTGATAAGTTCTGCAAGTACTCTTTGATCATATTCGACGCTTTCTTCATCCAAGATGTTTTGTAAACGCTTGAAGAAGGATCCTGCCAGTGAGGCTTTTTCTTTCCCCTTAATTGTGAAGTCAACAACTGCACATCGGGAATGGAGTGGTTCGATAATTTTGTTTTTGTAGTTACAAGTAAAGATGAATCGACAGTTGCCACTAAACTCCTCAGTAAACGCCCGTAAGAGGAGTTGTACATCTGTGGTTGTGTTATCTGCCTCATCAATAATGATGACTTTGTGTTTAGCAGTTGAAGTAAGCGATACGGTGGAAGCGAAGTTTTTCGCAGTGTTTCGGACAGTATCGAGGAATCTACCTTCGTCGGATCCATTGATGACATAAACATCTACTCCAAGTTGATTGCAAAGTGCTTTTGCTACTGTAGTTTTCCCACAACCAGCAGGACCACAAAGAAGCAAATTTGGAACTTCTCCCTTATTCAAAAAATCAGTAAAAGTTTTTTTAATACTTTCAGGGAGAATACAATCATCAATTGTTTTTGGTCGATATTTTTCGACCCAGATAAAATCACTGTTCATAATTTAATTTACCCAATCAGGTTTTCGTTGCGGCATACGAAGATAATTAGATGCAACCCAAGGTTTGGATGCGATATAACGTTTGTAAGCAGTAAAAGTGTCAATGCTTTCGTCAAATTTAAACTCATCAGGCATTGCCCTCGCAAATGGCGTTACTTTATTGAGTTTACCCCTGGGAAACAAATAGTATGCCTCCACAAGAGTATTATAGCACGAATGGGTCTTCCCATATCGTACAGAATATTCATCACACAGATTCATTCCCCACTTAATCAACCAATAAGCATTATCAATTGTTTGTGCTGCCCATTGGGTGCAGGGGTGATTTCGGAATGCACCCTTTTCAGTCTTATAAGCATCACCATCCGTCTTATGAAGAGGTCCGTAGTTGTGATACCACTTGGATGCTATGATAGAAAGCATTTGGCAACATTCAAGTGGCATCTTAACAATGTGTTTGTCAGGAAGACAAATAGCAGATTCTGCAGGAAATGGGTGTGTTACAAATATATTCATCCAAACTTAGAATCAGGTTCCAAAGCAATGTAATAAGTTAGATCATAATCTCGACTAGTAAATCTAGATAGTAGTTTTTTTGATACCGATACATCGTAGGTTCCTGGAAGAATCTTCAAATTTTCTTCTTTAAAGTTGAACACAAATGTATCATCGGTTTCACCAACAACAATAGAAAAGTCGTTTGATGTGTCATTCTTTTTATCCCTAACCACAAGTTTTACAACACCTGCTTCACCAATTGCAGAAATATCTGGGAGTGCGTAAACTGCTGCAGCTTTTTTTAGTTTATCAAGTTGTTGACTACTAAGTTCAAAAGAGACATCTTCAGATGGAAGATTAATTTCTTTATCTGAAGGAGGTGTGATAATCACGTTAGGATCTGCAAAGAAATACTTTGATCGCATTTTACCTTCACGGATAACAACATATCCATCATTTTCAAAATCAAGTTCGGGATGTTGATGAAGACCCATACCATTTAGGAATTGATTTAAATCATAAATTCCAAAATCTTTAGGAAATTCTTCATCAATTGTTGCTTCAGCAAGAATATTCTTCATCACTGAAATTGTACGTAGTGAATTTCCTTCCTTAAACAAAATAGATTGATTAATAGAAGAAAAATTCTTAAGAAGAGTTAGAGTTTTATCAGAAAGTTTCATAACGATCAGTAGTATTTTTGTGAAGACCTGCAAAGTGGTAGAGAAGAACGCAATAGTGAATTGCTTTTAGAATATCCATTTTTGACTTTCCATTTTTCTTACCAAAACGGGAAAGATATTTGATTGCATTTGATCGAGTAAATGCTTCTGCATCACCAATACTTTCGATCAAATCTAGTGTTTGTGTTTTAGATTGTTCGGAGGTGTAGTGAGAATGATAAGTACTCGCAAGATAGTCTTCAACTGCTTTTAGAGTCTTATCTTCTTCATATTTCCAAAACCCATTAATATTCGTATTTTTTTCTTCTTGTTTATTCACAGTAGAATTAAGTTCCAAATTCAAAGTATTAAAGTTAATAGTATCAGGACAGTATGAAGGATTTCCAGTCAGACTAATACCATCCTCATACCAGTAATCTTGATCTTTAGATCCTCCAACAATTCTGGATCCAATAAAAGAAGTTTTAAGAGAATCAAAATCACCATACGATGCCGTATCTTCTCTTTTTTTATCAGGCATTTCAGACATTTTCAATCATAGTAAAGGACAAAAAGAGGAGACTGTTTTTGTCTCCTCTTTATTTTAGCAAACGTGAGTCAGTTAGTCAATTCAAGCGTTATCTTCAGATTCTCCAGAATTAATGTCAAAATCTGCATCAATTTTGTCATAAAGTTCTAGGAATGACTGCTTGGTTTCATCATCAAAGCGATTAATACACACTTTGATTGCTTTTGATTTATTGTTGAAGATGCTGTAAGCACGAATAACATGGACTAGGCGACGAGTAGAAATAATTTCTTCAATGCCACCATCGTAAAATGTTTTACGGATTACATCAGCCCAATCAACTAGGCGCTTACAAAAATCACGATCTTTTACACCAAGATCAAAAGCGATTCCTTCAAGAATCTTTTGTTCTACAGTAGGAGAAGGATACTCTTGTTCAAAGGTCACAGGGAAACGCTCAAGGAACGCTTCATTTAAGACATTAGTACCAATAAAGCGTCCATCATCAGAACCCTTACCCTTAGTGTTAGCAGTAGCGAACACATTAAAACCTTCAGAAGGTTTTACAAATCGACCAATCTTCTTAAGGAATACTCCTTTGCCTTCCAGAATAGACTGGAGACATAGAATTTTGTTAGAAGCAAGATCAATCTCATCCAACAGAAGAATCGCACCACGCTCAAGTGCTTCAATCACTGGACCGTTATGCCAGGCAGTCTCACCGTTTACAAGACGGAATCCACCAATCAGATCATCTTCATCAGTCTCAATAGTGATGTTTACACGGATCAGTTCACGACCCAGTTGAGCACACGCTTGCTCAACACCGAACGTTTTACCGTTACCCGAAAGACCCGTAATGAACGTAGGATAAAAAAGACGGGACTGAATAATTTTTTTAATATCATTAAAATTACCAAACTTGACAAAGGTATCATCTTTTTCAGGAACAAGGTTTTGGTGAACTTCAGGAAGAACAGCAACAGAATTAAAGTTGCGTTCAATTTCATCAACACGTTCTTGAGTCACTTCAAGATTCCAACGACCGCGAGAAGTTTTAAATTTTTCAAGACGACGAGTTACCGTCTGATAATTCAGATTTCGTGATGCACAAAATCCTTTAATATCTCCAGCACTAAATTCAGTGCCGTACAGAGTTTTTAGATCAGAAAAAAGTTGTTCGTCAGTCACAGAAATTTTGCGAGGCATAATGTAGTTAGGCGGTTTGTTTCAACAAAATAAGTATACAGGGATTTCCAGAGGCAGTGTCTCTTGAGTGGACAGTTACTGATCTGGTTCAATTTTCACATTGTTGTGTTTTTTTGCACAGGCACTTCTAGCCCATGCTCTAGAAAGACTATTAATATAAGAACAAGACTTTTGAACTTTTCCACAATAAGGACATTTAGCACCTGGAGGATCACCAATATATCCTTCTGGTGTATACATTGTTTTTCTTTTTTTGTTTTGTTCTTGTTTTCTTTTTCTATGGTTCATGCAACCAGATCAATAAACTCACTAAGTACTTTTTTATTCATTTTTTTAGAATTTAATGATTTAACAAATGCACTCTTGATTTGACCCTTTGTTGCATCTTCATCAACCAAAAATTCAGAAGAAGTATTCAGAGAGTTTGATGACAATCCAAAATATGTATGATATCCAGAATTTTTAATTGAAAAACTTTTGTTTTTCTTCCAATCAGTACTTAGTCTAGTGTATTCTTCTGTATCGCAATAACCAGAATATTTGCGGATAAAATTATTTACATCCCTAGAATTAAGAATCCTCATACCAATAAAGTTCACTGTCGAAAACTTATCTTTTAAGTTTTTAACAAGAATATCAGTAGGATCTAAAATTCCATCAAATTTATAGGTATTACCAGTTTTACGATCCCTTAGAAAAACATTAGATTGATTTACTGAATTAAGTCCAATATAAGATGATTGTCCATAAGAGCGTTTAATTTCAACGTGCCTTTTTAGATAATCACCTTCACCATCAGTAAGAACAATACAATGAACTTTTTGTAAGTTATTTTCTTTTTGAAAACTGGGAATAATTTCGTGTAGAGATATCAAACTTTGATTGAGTGGTGTACCAGATAGGGATAGTTTATTCGGAGCATAGTACTGATGATAAGAACCATATTCATTTGACCGATCAAAATATGAAGCGACACGAAAAATATTTTTTAATTGTTCTTCAAGTACAGATCCACGAACTTTACTTGTAAGGATATTGAGCATTGAAAATGTCTCATCTACATGCAAAAGACCATCCTTTTTTTCATAATGTTTTTTGGGATAAATTGGTCTATTGTTTTCATCGTATTCAAGAGAAATCCAATCATAGGTAAATGCATATACCTCAAATGGTATATTTACTTTTTTACAAAACCAAACAAGATTATAGAGTTGTTTAATTGTGTCAAGAATGACATTAGACATTGATCCAGACCAATCAATTACAAAGACCAGTCCGTGATTTTTACCATCAGCAAGAGTAGTTACTTTTTTGAAGATATCTTCATTATACTTATAACTATGAAGTTTAGAGCAGTCCAAAACTCCTGTCCTAGAGGTAGTTGCCCTTGCATAGGAATCCGCAGATTTACGACATTCAAACTCTTTTACCAAATAATTTACTTCTTTTTGTGCAGACCTTTTAAATTCACTATACTTTTTATCTACTTCATCAAAGACATTTTCTTTGCCATCAATCTCAAGAATACTCTTCCAAGTCATAGAGCACTCATCATGAACTTTATGATTTGGAATAATTACAGTATCTAGATTTAACTTTGGAACTTCAACATATACATTTTCTACAGAATTGGTATTAACCAATTCGTTAATTGCTTCTTGCAGTGCCTCTGCAGTTTTAATATCTAGTCCACTAGATTTACTTCCCCCAGAATTAGACTGAGGTTCCTCATCAATAATAGATTCTTCGTCACGAATTTGCTCATTTTTATTCTGAGAATTATTATCATTACTAGTATTATTTTCTTCGTAACTAGATTCTACTTCTTGATTCAAATCATCATTAGATTCCTCTTTACCATTCTGTTCATGAATATTAAGAGAACTAACTTTTTGTAGTTCTTCTTCTTTTTTAACACAATACTTATACAAAATTTCGGAGGCGATTAAAACATCCGCAAAGGTTTCACAATCGCCAATAGCACTAACAATTTCATCTTCTTCTGGAGTAAAATTAATATTGATAAAATTACCAATTTTATAATAAAGGTTTACCCGATCTGCAAGATTAAAAGAATCAAGATTTTCATCTGCAATAGAAAAGAAATCTTGATCATTCAGTTCACTATATCCGTTATAAAAAGTTTTATTGAGTCCACCATATCTGCGCTTCATCAACTTCTCAATGCGAACATCTTCAACAACGTTCACAAATTGTTTAGGAATTTTACAAGTTTCCCACCAATCATCATCTGGTGTATAAAGAGCATGACCAACTTCATGACCAACCAGCATGTCATAAACTGCTTCAGATGCCTTTTCCCACATAGGAAGAGTAAGAACCCGAGTATGAACATTAAAGCAAGCAGTTTGAACTCGTTTGTGCTCAACTACAAGGTCTTCAGTGGCAAGAAGGCGAGCGAGATTACCTTTTACTTCGTGGTTGACAGGCATGGATTTAAAATCAAACTGTAGTTATTATACAAAGAAGGGTCGCCCTGAGGACGACCCATGTGACGCTTTTTGAATTGGGCAAGTCTTGCTTTTGCTTGCCTCAATGCTTGTGGTTTTAATTTTCGTTTTTGTTCTTTTTTGGAATGATGCATCCAATTTGGTACATTGTTTGACATTTTGATTTTAAATTTAGTAGCACTCTACCATTAATTTATAAATTTGGTTTTTTGAGTGTGCCAGTTTTTAAACCATCCTACTAAAACCCTTTACCTTTTCAAACTTAAGAACATTAACAAATTTATCTTTCATACCATCTTTATGTGAAATAACAAAGATATTAGCATCTTTTATAACATATCGAATAATCTTTAAAAACTCATCAGTACCAAAACCATCAAGAGATGAATCAAAAGTTTCATCAAAAATAATAATATTGCAATTTAAAGAATTTTTAATTTTAGCAACTTCTCTCCAAGTAAAAAGAAGTGCCAAGTCTATTCTCATTTTCTCACCTTCACTAAAAGAACTGTAAGAGAAATCTTCATGAATTGGTGATTTAATCGATTCATTAAACTCTTCATCTAGTGAAAAGTTAATGTAAAAATCCATCATTTGCAAATATCTATTAACTTGTTTGTTAATAAGAGGTAGATATTTTTTGATTATTTTAGTTTTAACTCCTCCATCTTTTAACAATCCATAAACAAAATCATAATAGTTAATTAAATTCTTTTTATCAGATTCCTCTAATAATGCACTTTCTAATTGTTCTTTAAATTGTTCTAACTTCTCATGCTCAGTATTTCTATTTTGTATTTGACTGGTAATTTTTTGAATTTCGTTTTCAAGATCTCCGATTTGTTTTTGGTGTGAAGAGATTCTAGTATTGTTTTGAGATATCTCATGAGATAGTTTAGTAATTTCCTTAGAAAGAGCAATAAATTGACGCTCTCTTTCTTCTTCTTCCTTAATTGCTTGTTCTAGTTCTTTATAACCAGTTTGCAATTCTTTTGCTTTATTTTGAGCATCACCTATCTTATTTAACCTAAACTTCTCATCAATAGTTTGTGTGCAGGTTGGGCAAACCGTATTCTGACTAAAAAATTTATGTTCTTCAGTAATCGTAGAAACTTTTTGGGAGATTTTTCCTTTTAGATTTCCTAGTTTTTTTAACTTTTCTGTTGCGCCAGTAACAAGTTCTTGTTCTTTAGTATATTTAAATATGTCTTCTTCAATAGTTGAATTTTGTTCAATATAAGTCGCTATTTCTTTTGATAGTTCGGTCTTTTTTAAAGTATATTCTTCTATAGTTTGCTTTCCACGATTTTCAATCTCACTGATAAAGTTTTTTTGCATTTGAACTTTATCTTCTAAAGATTCTTTCTTCAGATTTAGTGTTTTAATTTGATCTTTTGCATCTCTTATTTTTTCTTTAATGATAGTATTCATCGAAGAAAAAATCTTAATATCTAATAGATCTTCAATAACTTCTCTACGATTAGATGCAGATAATTGCATAAAAGGTACAAAACTACTACTACCCAATATGACAATCTGTGTAAATGATTTATAGTTCATTTTTAGAACATTTTGTTCAAACCATTTTTGTTGATCTGTTGATGCTGCATCTTGATTTAATAGAACATCATTCCTATAGATTTCAAAAATAGCAGGTTTTATTCCTCTTACAACTTTCCATCTATTAGTTCCTACAGAAAATTCAACTTCAACTAAACAATCTTTTTCATTAACAGTATTTACTAATTGTGGTTTATTAACACCCCTAAAAGATTTACCAAACAGAGAAAACGTAAGAGCATCCAATATTGTACTTTTTCCAGCTCCATTATTTCCAATAATAAGAGTTGTTTGAGAATCAGTAAATGATATTTCAGTAAATTGATTTCCTGTACTTAAAAAGTTTTTATATCGAATTTTTTCAAATAAAATCATTTGTTTCTGGCGGAATTACAATATCATTAGGAGTTATTATAGCATATTGGTATCCATTTAATTCACATGTTTTTAAGATAACGTCATCATCAACTTCAATTACATGCATAGTTGGATAGTCCATATCTTCTAACATCATGGCAAATCTAACAGCATCATCTTCTTCTTCAAAGAGATACAAAATTTGATCTCCTTCTTCATTGATAACAGAATATGCCCCTTCAGTTTCTTTGCCGTCGATTGTTAGTAAGTACATATTAGATTAATTCACACGCTTCCTTGTAAATGCTCTGAATTAATTTCTGAACTTGATTTTTGTCAAGTTCAATATCAGATTCTTCTACATACTTATTTAATATAGAAATAGTATCTTCTGTTTCCAATTCTTCTACTTCAAAATCAGTATCTAAATTAAAATTTTCTACAATTTTTAATTCAGCAACATTTGCAGCATATAACTTATCTAAAAATTTATCAAACTTTTTTAAGTCTGTTTTTTTGCGTACAATAAGTTTTACAATTTTGTTTTCGTACTTTCTCGTATCAAATGTTTGATGATCAGTATCCTCATAAAAAACAGAATAAAACATTCTGTAAGGATTATCTACTGATTCTAAATCATAATCGTCTAGATTAAAAATGTGGAATCCTCTAGTATCATTATAATCATTTGAGTATATCTCATAAGGATTTCCCAAATAAAATATCTTTCCATTGTCAGATCTGGTATGATAATGTCCAGAAAAAACTCTTTCAAATTTATCAAATATTGAACTATCATATCCAGTAGTCATAACATGACCACGATAAGCAGAAAATCCATTTAGTTCTAAATGACCTACAGCAATTTTTGATTTACTTTTTTTAATGATATCGTAGGTTTTTTCTTGATTTTCTGAATTAATCCAAGGTATAAAAAGAATATCTTTATTTCCTACTTTAATATGTTCTGGTTCTGATATAACTTTTACATTCTTATATTCTCTTAAAAGTAAATCAACAGCATTGATTTCGTTGGTATTCTTATAGTATGCTGTGTGATTTCCTACAACAGTATAAACAGTACAACCTAGTTGCTCTAACTTATCGTAATAATTATCTTTTGACCAAGCAAGTGCTGCAAAGTCAATACCTTTACGACTATCAAAGGTATCACCCATATCAATAACTGTGGTAATACCTTCCTTCTCTATAGTTGGGAAGAATACATCTTGATAGAATTTTAAAAAATAATCGTGAAAAAGTTTTGAATTTTTACGAGCTCCAAAATGTTGGTCTGTAATTATTGCAACACGCATCAATACCTCGATTTAGAATGAACACTATCTTTGATAGAATTATAATCGGAATAATTTACTCCGTCAATCATGTTATCATCAAAGAAAACTTCATCATATCCAGTCTTTTCAAGAATCTTATTTTTAATTTCTAATTGCTTCTTTTCTTTTTGAATACGACGAAGAAATGCATAATGAATAATTTGCGTAAAATATGCAAAAGGATTTTGTGATTTTTCTGGATTAAAATTATGAATATACTGAATACAATTTTCTATTCCATCAGAAATCATATCATCCTTAAAAATATAATTTACAAAATTTGGTTTGAATGATAGATGAGTTGCAATTTTTAAAAAGCATTCTCCCAAATAATTTGTAATCATAGGTTTTGGATCACCTCTCTCTTGTGCTTCCTCAACCGACTTTCTATATTCAATTAAAGCAGCTAAAAAATCTTTATTATTTACGTAATGAACTGACCTCTTTCTTTTTGTCATTGCTTCTGTAGTTATCATAAGAATACCAAGTCTAATATATATGCATTATAACACCTTAAACAAATAACTACAATTCTTGACATACCCCCCAGATTCCGTGTAAAATACCTTTGTGGAGGTTGAAATGATTGTACTTAGCTATTTTTATAGAGCTTTTCTAATATCTCTTTAGCATCATTAACACTAGAGATATATCCCATTTTTCTATCAATCTTCCTTCTAGATGAATCTGATCCATAATCTTTAGATTGTCTTACGTAATTTTGATACATAAGAATCATTTCTATATCTTTAGATTCACTAATTGTTAATACCTCATCCATATTAATAATAAACATATCATCCTTACTTGTTTTTAACCAAGACTCTAACTTATACGCTACAACTCCAGATCTGGTTTTAAACTCAGATATAGTAATTGGATTTGATAATAATAAAAAAGTTTTATTCTCTTCAAAACAAGGAGATACCTTTGCAAATATTTCCTCTGTATTCTTTAGTTTTATTGATGCATAAAAATCTTCTTCCATCATACCTTTAAATTAATAGTAATTATTTCGTAATTAAATTTTTCTTCATTATAAATTTTAATTCTTTCAATTAAATGATTTAAAGTATAGTTTTTACGAGACTTGTGTGTACAATCATCAGCAATATCATAAAGCATTGCTTTCGTTTTATTTTTACTTTTTCTCAATACCCGTCCAATGCTTTGTAAATTACGTACTCTAGATTTGCTTGGTGAAGCAAACACAACATTGTGAAGGTTTCTAATATTTATTCCTGTAGAAAATACACCATATGACGCAATAATAATTGCATTCTCTTCAGACTCAGTTATTTCTCTAACTCTTTCTCTTTCTTCAGTATCAATTCCACCATGTACAAAAAATACTTTTCTATTATCTTGCTTATGTTTATCGATTAATTCAAATAATGGTTTACCATGAGATTCAACTCTTGAAAATAAAATAAGAGTATTACCTTTTAAATCTAAAGATAAATTTTTAATAAAGTTATTTCTCTTCTCATGTGATATAATGAATTGAACTTCATCTTCATAAGATTCAAAAATTTGTGGAGTATGTTTTAATACTAAACATCTAATATCTAGTTTAGATACGTGACCCTTCTCCATTAATTCTGCAGTTCTTGTAACTTTGTATGATGGTCCAAATAAACCCTCAAGAACCCATTTATGGGTTTGAGTTCCATCTAAAGTTCCAGTAAAACCAAAGCGATATTTTGCATGATGAAGTTTTGTCATTATATTAATTAATGACTTACTTTTAAATAAATGTGCTTCATCACCAATAACTACATCAAAATCTTCAAAAAATCCTCGTTCTAATTTATAGATAGATTGCCAAGTAGTAATTGTTACTGGAGCATTATTAGTTTTTTCCCTTCCAGAATAAATTTTGTGGCAATATGACGAAGCATTCCAACCATAATCCTCAAAATCTTTGTACATCTGCTCTACAAGAGATGTCGTTGGAACAACTACGAGAATTTTTTGTTCTTTGTGTACATAGTATCTCACTAATGAATAAATCATCAGAGATTTGCCAGATGCAGTGGGGCTTATCAATAATCTTCTATTGTGCCTTAAAGCATCGTATACTCCCTCAATTTGATAATCTCTTGGAGAGTGAGCACAAATAGATTTCATATAATCTTTTACACCTTCATATGAGATGCCTTCATTTACCTCAAAAGGCATCCCATAGAATTTGTTATCTTCAAATTTATAATTGTAATTATAATTCTTACAAAAAGAAATTAATTTATCCAACAAACCAACGTAGAGTTGCTTGGTTCTCATGTCAAATAAATGAATTTCTCCATTCCAATTTCTACCTCTATATTGAGGCATGAACTTTGCATTTGGGACTTCAAACTTAAAGTGGTCCCTTAATTCATACTCAATATGAGGTTCACATTGAATTTTTAAAAATACTTCGTTAGACTTTGAAATTATTAAATCAAATTTATCAACCATATCCTGCCTGGAATTTTATGAATTCGATGGCATTCTTAATTTGGTAAGTTCTATTCTGAATAACCTTAAGAATACTCTCTAAGTAATTTAGGATAGTTTCATAGTAGTCCACTTTGAGACTTACTTGAGACAATTTTTCATCGGCATCCAGGTACTTCTGTAAAGTATCTTTATCCCTTATTTTTTTGGGGAACGGATTATCGATATAAACATCTGGATCTGCTTTTCCAGTAAAATATTCGTAACGCTCGTGTCTAATATTCTTTTTTTGTTGCTCTGCTTTCTTTTTTAGTAGAACTACTGTATTATACAGTTGAAAATATTTTGCATGTAGCACTGGTATATTTATAGACTCAGTGTGAAGATTATCCATATCTATTTTTGAATCTTCTTCCCACATTTTTTGAATAATATCAAGATCAATAATCATAAATTATTTCCATTTGTATCTACTATATCGTAAATAGTATACTTGAATGATACATCTGCTGTAAAGTACTCTGTGTCTGGATTGGTAGCATCAAATTCTAATGATGACAAGTTGTAAGGAAACATATCTTTAAAAACAACTTCAAATTGAACTCTTCCATTGCTGTTTAATACTTGAAGAGTTCCATCTGAGTAAATATTCATTTGTTTATTAGCACGGGTATCTACAATATTATTTTCTTGACTTTGTAGATCATAAATTTCTTGTAAAGATTCTGGATATCCAAGTCCACGAATCCAGTTTTGTATTTGCATATAATTTTCTAGATTTTCATCTACAATAAATCGTAAATTAAAATCTTCAAAAATTATTCTATCTCCAGGAATATCAATATCCTTTAAGTATGTTGGTTGTTCAGCAACTCCTAATGATAACCCTGGAATATTTGCTGAATTTGAGAAGAATGAAACTTTACGTGCTCTATTTAAAGTAAATTTAAATCCAACAGAGGATAAAAAGTTTCTATTTTGTATTTGATTACTAAAAGCGTTTCCGGCTGCCATTTTTTTGTAACTATTTAGATAAAAAAAGAGACCCTTTCGGGTCTCTTGTATATCTTGTGACCAATGATCACATGAGGTTCTTGATTTGAACTCTTCTGTAGTAACGGTTTGCGTTAACTTGGAGTCTGCCGAGAACTTGAGTGGTGCCTTCAGCGAATGGGTTAGCAACAAGACCGTAGCGGGTCTTAAAGCCAATCTTTGGCTGGAAGGTGTTCTCACCAACGGCACGTACCATTTGGAGAGGAACATATGGGCAGTAGAAGAGACCAGCATCATATGGGCTGGAACCCTTATAACCAACAACGTAGTACTGGTTAGCAGATACGTTTGCGGAATATGGATCGATATATACGCGGAACTTACCGAGTAGAACACCAGCGAAGGTGTTACCAGTGTCATCAACGTTGAGGTTTGCATTCAGAGCAGGGGTGTAATCGAGTACACCAGCCATGCTGAGAGCAGATGCAACGTCAGCAGAACACATGATAACGTTACCCTTACCTCTACGAGTTCTTTGTGCGATTGCGTTAGCATCACGCTCGATTTGGAAGAGTAGACCCTTGAACTTCTCAACGGACCAACGACCGTTTGAATCAACGTCAAGGTCGAATACACCAGCGGTAGCAGTGTTTACAGCAGCACCTTGCTCAGCAACCTTGTAGATGGTTCTGATAACTTCTCTGTTGATTTCTGCGAGGATCTCAGTTGAGAGAATGTTAGCAAGTTCTGCTTCTGCGTTTAGACCGTGGATTGCCTTGAGGTCCTGAGCGAGTTCTAGTGAGTACTCAGCTTTCAGTGCTCTTGACTTTGCTTCAACGAGAACTTTCTCGATTGAGAATGCCATCTCATTGAACTGGTTGTCAGTACCGTTACCGAGATTCTCTGAATCTCCAGTAAACATACCCTGACCAACGTTATAACCAGCGGAACCAGATGAAGCACCAGTACCAACTGGGTTGAGAAGACCTGGATTGCTACCATACTGAGTGGTAGTACCCATACCAGCATTAACGTCAGTTGCAGCGGTTAGACCGATGCCAGAATTCTGACCAGAGAATGTGGTATCTGCTTCGTTGAACAGTGCTTCAGTACCAGTCTGATCGTTGTAACGTGAACGCATTGCGAAGATGAGTCCAGTAGGACCGCTCATTGGTTGAACACCAGCAAGATCATATGCAACGAGGTTAGGCATTGCACGTCTGATCAAGGAGATCAGAACTGGGTCAAAACCTGCTACAGGACCACCTGCAGCAGCGGAACCTGAGAAACCACCTGATGCACCAGCAGCGTTAGCTGCATTGGTTGGGGTCTCCATGAGAACGCCGCTTGAAAATGCTTGCTGTTCTCTTAAGAATTTTTCTTGGTTTTCGAGCAGGACAGCGGTTACAGCTCTTCTGTGTGAATCTTTGATAGGATCAAGACCCTCATAGTCGAGAAGTGGTGCCCACTTTTCCTGCAGATGCTCGGATTGGAACATTTGCTTTTACCTCTGTTTAAGTGTGTTTTTATTAGTTAGTTGAATAATATTAAATTCACTTCTTAGCAACTGCTGAAAGAGTTCTCAAGTAAGCATTCATTGTATCTGAGTGATACTCAGCTGCAACGTCTACTCCTTCAGAAAGAGTTTCAGTTTGTGCTTGTGGAGATGCTACTCTTGAAGGAAAATATGATTCCTTTAAAGTCTCCAGTTTTTCACGATATTCTGTGTCACATTCAAACTCAACACTCTCGGCAAGTGAAGCGAGCTTCTCTTTCTGAGATAGTGCTAGACCCTCAGAAACTTCATCAAAGATTCCTTGTGCAACCGACTCGGAGAGACGCTTGTTTAAGGAGATATTCTTCTCAATTTGCTCGTTGAGTTTTGTCTCCATTTCATCAAGTTTTTCTACCATGCTCTCTAGTACATCATATTTATCTTCAGGGATTGATACATAATGCTCTTCAAAAAGATTCTTCATTCCAGCAAGGAATGATTCAGTCATTTCGGTCTTAAGACCGTGCTCAATTGCTAATTCATTTTCTGAAATCCACTCTTCAGCAACATACTCAAGATATGCATCGACTCTCTCTTCAAGAGAAACTTTAATTTGTTCTACTTCTTCAATAAGTCTTTGCTCATATTGAACTTCAAGAGCTTCTTTGATTTCAGATACTTTTGATCTAAGAGCAGCTTCAAAAATAGTTTTTGCTCTTTCTTTAAACTCTTCGGAGAGTTCTTCTTCTTCACCAGAATTTAGTAGAGCATTAACATCTTCTTCGATATCATACTCTTCTTTTTTCATTTTCTCATCATCTTCTTCATCTTCTTCATCCTCTTCTTCTTCATCCTCTTCTTCTTCATCCTCTTCATCTTTCTTAGATGCTTCGGATACGACTTCTTCAGTCTCTTCTTCAAACTCTACTTCTTCAGAATCAAGTTCATCATCTTCATCAGTTTCTTCTTGAACAAGATCCTGATCTTCTAGTTCCTCTTCTTCTTTAACTGCCTCACTCTTCTTCAGACCCTTCATAGGATCTGCAGATTTTGCACCCTTATTTACAACATTTTTTACTTGTTGTAGGGTCTTACCTGGAGTTTTTAACTCAGCAGAACTATCGTCTGAACGATAATTTTCTGGAGTAGGACCACCTAAATCTTCCCAGGAACCAGTTTGACCAGCAACTGCACCAGGTGCTAGCTTTTGCATTGCATCCCCTGCCTTTGCGCCAGCATTAACAGCGGTTCTGGATTGCTTAGTGCCTGCTTCCATTTCTTGTAAATTTTTACCACGAGACATTTGAACTCTCCGATTAACCTTTAAATTTAATCTATATTTATTTATTAAATTGAAAATTTTTACTTATATCAAAGAGAGTTTAAAAAGTCATTAAATAATTGAATTTTATGCTCTTCTAATTGTCTTTGACTTACTAAAGTATCAATTCTCTTCTTTGTATTTTCAGCGAGTTTTTCGCGGAGAATACCTCCATCCCAAACCCACTCTTTACCTTCCATGATTCCCTGAACAAAAGCATCAGGTGCAGAAGGATCTGCAACAATATCTGCTGCAGTTGCAAGCATGAAGTCTTCACCAACCTCTTTATACCCCTTGTTATTCTCTCTTAAAGATCCAATACCACGGGAAGAAACACCGAGAGTTACTCCATCTTTGAGAAGTGACTCGGCAATTTTGCCCATCGGAGTTGAAAGAATTTGTGCCTTACCTACAAAATTATTACCACTCTGCTTAAGTTCGGTAATTTTGTGTGAAACTCTATCGAGATTTACGGTGGGACCATCAGGATGACCTAGTTCACCTAGTGCTCTTCCTTTCTGTACATAATTTTCATTATAACGCTTTACTTCTCTTTCCATAATTTGGAAAGGATAAAGTCTTCCGTTACGGTTAACAGTTTCACTCTGGAGAAAAACTCCTTGGATATATAGTTGCTTTTTACCACCGACACTTTCGGTAATTAATTCAACTTTTTCGATTTCTTCTCTGATGAGTTTCATTGGATTAATTGGTAAGTCCTACTTTTGCTGCTTTGATTGCTGAAGATGTCCAAATAACATCAGTTGGAAGTTTTTCTAAAAACTCAACTGAATTGCCAGGCATACTAAAATAATTAGTAGTTGCGGCACCAACAGAAGTTGATACACCAACTGTAATTACACCTGCAGTATCATTATGAAGTCTTACGCAAGTTGCATTAGTAATACTAGTTGCTGCGCCAGCAGAGGTTGCTGTGGATACTTCAGTTTCAATTATTTTTGTTCTTTGCATTTTTATAATAAAGACTTTATTACTTATTTATTATTTGATAAAATTACCTCTGTTCCAACCAGTTCATAATCGCAAGTGCTGCTTTGTTAGCGTTAGGTGATGCACATACAAGAGTGTAAATATCACTAATTGTTCCGATACCACTTCTACCAATCTGTAGTTGTGCTTTGTCATCAATGACTATCTGACTTCCACCACCACCAACAACAAATCCACTTAAAAGAACTCTTCCACCAGTGAAAGAAGTTGCAGTGGTATCATATTGAGTAATTGCATCTGGGTTTGCGTGATCAGTAAATGCTGCACCGACTAGAGTTGGGTTCTCAACTAGTCTCCAGAAGATGTTAGTGTTATCATTAGTAGATACTTGAAGTGACCTTGGAATTACAACACCACTCAACATATTTGATTTAAGACGAATACTAAGAACTGGATAATAAATATTCGCAACAGTCATAGTAGTTCCACTAAGAGAATTACCCTGACTGACAAGAGTTCCAAGTTTTTCTGGTTCTCCTTCCTGAATAAGAGAATTGGAACCTTGATATAAGTAATGAGTTCCTGCAACTCCAGTTACATTTTCAATTTCACAACGAATTGGTAGGAATGGAGTAGAACACCAAACATACGGATTGGTATTTGAGTTGTCAAAGGTATGACTATGAATAGTTTCATTCTTCATTAACCAATTGAACTGAACAATTCCAGCACCATACCATTCATAGTTGATGGAAATCATCTGCTGTTTTGTTGGATCTGCAGTCACTCCTGTATATCCATCACCACCAAACTTTTCACCATTCCAATTATCTCTGGTTACTCTAGTTTCTGTAGTAATTCCAGTTGTGCTACTGCGAATGACATATGAATATGTTCCACCATCATCTTCAAAATAAGCACCATTATACTCATCAAATATTCCAAATCTTCTGCGAATACCTACTTTTGGTTCTTCAAGACGAATAGCAAATGCAAGAGTTGCACCTCTACCAGGAATATATCTCATTACAGTCCTAGTTTGACGGATGACTTTACTCCCTGCAGTAGAACCAACTTGCATCACTACATTACTGGATGATGCGTTGTGATATGCAGTTCCAACTCCAACTATTCTCTCATCCCATACATCAGTCTCCTTTCCATACTGGAAAGTGTTAAAGAATACTGTTTGGTACGGAGCAACTTTAAGTCTGTTGTTATTAGAAAACTGAGGTCTCCAGTCCGTCTGGTTTCCCCAGTGATCTGCAATATTAAAAACCTCAAAGAGACTTCTCTCTTGATTTAGATAGTCCTGTTCATTCTTATTCCACTGTGCCATGAATTAAATCCATTCTAATTTTGATGGGTGATATCTTTTTGAATTTTTAATATTGAAATTCTTTTCTTCTGCAGGATAAATGTTGTGAACAATTGCTCCAGGATATTCTTTCTGAAGTTGTTCTCCAAGATCTTGCTTTGAAGGAACACCTGTTTTTGTTACTAACTCTAATCTATAAAGATTTCCTTGCCACATTATATCTGCCACATAACTCTCACCAACTTGTTGAGGTTGATCTGGTTGAGAATTAATATAGAGATTTCCAGTAAAATCACCAGCAATATTAACCGATTCAGATATAAATTGCTTGAATGATTTCATATCACTCGTCCTCTTCTTGTTCACCAAACATAGATACACCTACAGAGGGTCTTAATTCTTCAATTTTCTCTGCAGATTTTGCAAAAAGCAATTCTTTGATTTTATCACTGACTTGTGATGGGGATTCATCAGCGACAATCATATCTAAAAGTTCGTCCATTTTTTTAATCAATTAATTCTTCTTTATTTATGATAAATACAATCACATATAAAAAATGAAATGAGAAATATATATTTATTTCAACCACAATATTCAGTAGAGGTTAGAAAACAAGAAAATTATTGGTTACCATATAGTGTTGGTTGCCTTTGGAGCTATTGTAATCAGTTTGATGATATTAAAGATAATTTTGTATTAAAGGATATTATTTTTAAACGTGAGCATCCAGATAAGATATTAGATAGATTAGATAATCCCACACTATGTGCATTTAGTTGCTATGTTTGGAATGAACAATATTGCTTAGGAATAGCAAAGTTAATAAAAGAAAAATATCCAGAATGTATAATTGAATTTGGTGGTCCACAAGCATCAAAAAAGATGCTTGATGAATATTCATTTATTGATACTGTAATTATTGCTGAAGGCGAAGAAAACTTTTTAGATATTCTTAGAAATATTATTGAAAATGAACCAATTAAAAAATATTATGAAAGAACTAGATTAACAACTTTAGATTATCCAAGTCCTTATGAATCTGGAGTATTTGATCAAATAATAAAAAATAATCCCGAAGTTCTTTGGGCAGCAACTATTGAAACCAATAGAGGATGCCCTCATAGGTGTACATTTTGTGATTGGGGTGGCACTACTATGAGCAAAGTAGATCACTTTAATCTTGAAAGAGTTAAAAATGATATAGACTGGATTACAACTAACAATATCGGTTATGTTTTTATTGCCGATGCAAATTTTGGAATGTACAAAGAAAGAGATATTTTAATATCAAATATAATTGCGGAAAAAGGAAAAAATAGTAGAATAGAAGATATAGTAATTCAATTTGCAAAAAATTCTACAGAAACTGTATTCCAAATAGCAAAAATTTTAAAAAATTATTGCTACAGAGGAATAACAATAAGTGTACAAAGTATGAATCAACCAACTCTTAAGGCAATTAAGAGAAAAAATCTTCATGTCAATGATTTAAAAAATCATATGAAATTGAGTGAAGAGTATGGTGTTAAGACATATACTGAACTAATTTTACCTCTTCCAGAAGAAACTCTAGAAACATGGAAAGAAGGTATATGTAAAGTACTTGAATGTGGGCAGCATGAATCCATAGATGTATGGTTTTGTCAATTATTCAGTAATAGTGAACTTGGCAGCGAATTCTCTAGAAATCTTTATGGTATAAAAACGGTAAAAGCACTTGATTATATTTCATTTACAAATCCAAAAGAGTATCATGGATTTAGGGAAATTGTTGAGTTAATAAATGAAACCAATACAATGAGTACTGAAGAATTAATCGAAGCGTATCTATACTCTTGGACATTAATTCAATTCCACATCAATGGATATTCACAATTAATATCAAAATATTTTTACTACTCTAAAAATATAAGTTATAGGCATTTTTACGATAATGTGTTTGATGTTGTAAAAAATGATAACGGAGTTATTGGGGAATACTTCAATAATTTAAAGAATATTGTAAGTGATTATTTGACTAAAGGTATATTGCCAGTAGATAAAAGTGGACATGCATTAGAATTTAATTCTCCTAATGATTTTATGTTTTTTATTGAAAACAAACAAGAAGTATTTGACTTAATAGATAAAGTTCTCTTAAAATATGAAAAAATAAATTCAAATTTTTGGGATCTTCAGAAAAATTTTGTATATGATACTGAAACTAATTATCCACTTAAAATAACTATACCATTTGATATAAAAACTTGGGAAGATAAAGAAACAACATATGAGGTATCTAATGAAAGAGAAGAATCTCTAAGATATAATCTGTGGGTCTTAAGAAGAAGAGGATTACTAAAAAATACTATAGCAAAAATTGATGAATGAAAAATATATATTTATTTCAACCACAATATTCAGTAGAAGTCAGAGAAGAAGACACTTACTGGCTTCCATATAGTGTTGGTTGCTTATGGAGTTATTGCAGTCAATATAAAATAATAACTGATAATTTTGAGTTAAAAGATATCATCTTTAAAAGAGAAGAACCTCAAAAAATATTAGAAAGATTGGATAATCCAACACTTTGTACTTTTAGTTGTTATGTTTGGAATGAACAATATTGCATTTATATATCTAAATTAATTAAAGAAAAATTTCCAAATTGTATCATACAGTTTGGCGGACCTCAAACAACATTAAAATTATTGGAAAATAATCAATTCATAGATTGTATTATTTTGGGTGAAGGTGAATCAAATTATTATGATTTATTGATCAATATACTAGAAAACAAAAAAGTAGAAAAAATATATCAAAAATTTAGGATGGAAGATTTAAATTTTCCTAGTCCATATCAAACTGGTGTTTTTGATAATATTGTAAAAAGTAATCCTAATGTTTTATGGGCAACAACTCTAGAAACCAATAGAGGATGTCCACATTCATGTACATTTTGTGATTGGGGTGGTTTAACTTATAGTAAAGTTAAATTGTTTGATATTGAAAGAGTCGAACAAGACTTAAACTGGATTAAAAATAATAATGTTGGTTTTATGTTTTGTGCTGATGCAAATTTCGGAATGTATAAAGAGAGAGATTTGAAAATATCTAGATTAATTAGAAAAATTGCAGATGAGAGTAAGTTAGAGTCAGTTAATTTACAATATGCAAAAAATTCAACAGAAGTTGTTTTTGAAATTGCAAAAATATTGGGAGATATTAGTAGAGGTGTGACAATAAGTGTTCAAAGCATGAACGAACCAACTCTTAAAGCAATAAAAAGAAAAAATTTAAACATTAATAACATAAAAAGTCATATAGAAAAAAGTAAAGAATTAAATGTAAAAACTTACACTGAATTAATACTTGGTTTACCAAATGAAACTATAGAATCCTGGAAAAATGGACTATCTAAAGTTTTAGAATGTGGACAGCATGAATCCATAGATATCTGGTTTTGCCAGGTATTTGGTAATAGTGAACTTAATAGTTCATTCTCAAGAGAATTATACAAAATTAAAACTACAAAAGCTGAAGATTATGTATCATTCACAAATGAAAAAGACTTTAGTGATATTAAAGAACAAATAGAATTAATTTGTGAAACAGATACTATGTCCACAGAAGAATTAATTGAATGTTATATGTATGGATGGTTAATAGTTCAATTTCACATTGCAGGATATTCTCAATTGATATCAAAATATTGTTTTAATATCCTCTCCATTACATATAGAGAATTTTATGATCGTTTATTTGATCTATTAAAATCTGATAATAGTATTCTTGGAACACATTTTAATGAAATACAGGAAATAGTCTCACATTATATAAGAACAGGGCATCTTTTAAATAAGTCAAAAAAAGGACATGCATTACATGCGGGAAGTTTTAATTTTTTGTATGAAAATAAAAAACATATTTTTAAATTTTTAGAAGAGTATATTTTAAAATATTATTCAATTGATGACGAGTTCATTAAACTTCATGAAAACTTTATCTTTGATTGTAATACAAATTATCCTCTTTATATTGATTCTAACGTGAATATTATTACATGGAAAAAAGAAGATGTTACCTATAAAATAGATAACATCTTCAAATATGAAGATAAAACTGATTTGTTTATTATGAGAAGAAAAGGACTTTTAAAAAATGAAATCAAATTGGATCATTGACAATATATGGTGATAGTTTTTCTAGTGCCTCATCCCACAAAACTCTATCACCAGTATCTTTATAAAATAGAGCAATTGTGAGACTAAATCTTTTACTATTTGTTGGATTATATGAACTGTGTAAGGGACCAACATTGACTAAACTACATTTTCCCACTTCAATTTCATATTCAAGGTTAGATTCTTCTTCTCTACTTACTAATACTTGACCATGATAATGAGAATTATTTCTATCTCCAACTTTGTAATTTGATATTTCTGGAATATAATTCTCAGAAACTTGTTCAACACTAGTACTTACTCTATACACATTATCAGAAGTCCACCATCGCATTTTACTTCCTTCTCCACCATATTGAAATATTAACTTTGCCCAATCTGAATAGTAAATATTATCCGAATGAATAATACCAGAATCGTATGGTGGAGTATAAAAAAATTCTATCCAATGAGAAGTATAACCAAGACTATTCAACCAAGGTAAAATTTTATCATTATTCAATTGTTCAAATGATAGTGATTTGTGAAATTCTAACCATTTCATGTTATCACTGTTATATTTTGATGTATCAATATTTGGAATATAGTCTTTAATATCCAAAAATCTATGATATTTGTTATTCATAATAATAAGTATGCAAAAAATAATAATTTATTTTACTTCTGTTTCTGATCCACTAATTCCAGGTTCAATTGGAACTTTTCCAGAAGCACCATCTATATTATCTCCAGTTGATTGATCTTGAGACATTGGCATTCCAGTATTTGGATCAATAGGGGCATTTGGATCTGGAATAATACCATCCTTTATTTCTTTTTTAATTAGTACATCTTGCTCAATAATTTCTTCATCAGTTTGACGCAAAATTTTTCTACGGACATAATCTTGTGAAAAATACTTTCCAATATATGGTTCTGCTGTAGCAGCAATATTTAATCTTTCTGTTAAAAGTTCTGCTTCTTTTAATTCTGAGAAGTGATTATCATATAAGAAGTCATATTGTATATGTTCACTCATTACACTCCAATCTTCTGGAGTAATAATATTTTTTAATATCAACTGAGTTTTTAACATATCATTGAATAGATTAGAAAATCTCTTTCTTAATCTACCAACAAATTTTGTAAATTTTAACTCATCTCTAAGAATTTCTGATGATCTTCCAAGATTAAATCCACCTTGTCCTTCTATTCTTGATGGAGGTACATTTAGTGATCTGTAAAGTTTATCTTGGAAATATTTAATATCCGTAATTTCACCCAAATTTTGACCACCAGGAAGAGTTGTAATTTCAGTACCTCTTCCACCTTCACGACGAGGAAGCCAAAAATCCTCAAGCATACTCATGAACTTTTTATCATCACGAATCTCACCAGTTCCAGCATCATAAACTAATTTATTGCGATAACGCATCATAACATCACGCAAATATTGTTCTGCTTTAATTTTTGGTAAATTGCCAACATCAATATAGAAAATTCTACGTTCTGGAGCACGAGATAATCTGTAAATAACAAGAGAGTCTTCAATCATTCTTAACTGATTGAGTGACTTGATTGCTTTATGCAAATAAGAAAGTGTAATCCCTTTATTTCTATCAACCAATCCTGATGTGCAATAAGTTATCGCATCTCTAGCAATTTTAACTCCACCACTCGTTTGTGTTGAATTTCTACTATTAATAGTACCTATCGGTGATTGAGCAGTTGGATTATATATGAAGTATTCTTCAATATTTGGAAATTCATAATCCATTGGATTTTCACTGGCACCATTAATTGATCTATTTGAAGGTCCGTTATTTTTCTTCTTTTGTGAAGATTGTCTAACGTAACGCATTTTCAATGAATCAATATAACGAAGTTCTTGAATACCGTCTTGAGGTTTCTTTAAGTCAATTACTTTGTGATAATAAAGTCTACCGTCAATGTACCAATTTCTATAAATTTCGTGGCATTTTTTATCAAAATCTAAAAGTTCTAAGATATATTTAAATTCTTCTCTTATCTTTTTCTTTATTCCATCACTAGCGTTTAAATTAGATAGTTCAATTTGTACTGGACTATCATTACTATCACTAACAATAGCTTCATTAACAATATCTTCAATGGCACTATCAACTTCTGGATGAAGTGCCATTTCACGATATCGCTTAATTAGATCATATTCACTTCGATATACACCTTCAATATCTACATAAGAACCAAAAAATCCAGATGTTAAATAATGATCAACCCCGTCCTCATTGTTTTGAGGAACGGGGGATACTACAGTAGGTGATTGTTTATTATTATCCTCAATAGAGAATCCAAATAGTTTTGCCATTATTAAGTATTAACTAACTAACTGTTACTACTATTTATTACTTAATTTCAATGCCAGTTTGATCATTACCCATTGTTTGCCACCACTGAACTTGGAATTCTACGGTATATTCCTCAATTGTGTCTGATGTATCGTATGATAGATCAATCTGTGATATATTAGTTGGGAATATGTCATAGAACTTATAAGTTCTAAGTGATGTGCTTGTAGTATTTGTAGTATTTGTAGTGGAGAATCTTTGAGCACCTCTTCCTAGTTGATACACATAAGCATCAACCATATATGAAGCTGGAGATGTTGCTCCAGTAGCATTATCTAATTTGCTAAGTTGATTCATCCACTGTTCAAAAGCAGTTCTCAGTTTAAAATCTTCATCATTAATTACTGTTACTGTCCAGGTATCAAATGTTCTATCTCCTGCAACTTTTAAAATGCGACCTCTAAAAGGTACATCAATAGGAGCTACGTTTGATGCTGGAAGTGCTGCTGCTTTGCACAAAAAGTTAAATGTCTCATCATCCCATCCAGTAACTGATGCTGGGAATGATGGAATTGAGACCTCAAACAAGTTAGGTCTTGCTGCACCACCTTGTAATTTTGATTTAAAATTAGAGATAGTTCTGATAGTTCTTGATGCCATGGTTAATTCCTCCGTTATTAATTAAATAATCTAATTAAACTCTACCAGCAACTTCTTCAAAGCTAACTCCAGTACGAGTAGCAACAAATGTCAAGGTAATGTAGTTGATAGACTTAGCTGGCTTGAGGAAGATGTCAGCTCTAAATTCATTATTATCAATAATATCAGGAGTATTATTGGTTTCATCACAAATTACAAGGAAATCATAAAGACCTCTCTTTGCCTGAATATCACGTAAATAAGGTTCTACAATATTTACAAAGTTAGCTCTTGTAATTTGATCGTTGAATTCAAAGAGTTGTGCCTGTGCTGCTTTCTCAAGTGCTTGCTCAACAGTGAGGAATAGTCTGCGAACATTGATTCTATCAAATGCTGAAGCATAAGATAGAGCAGTTTTATCACCAAATAGAAGAATTCCTGCACCAGGTTGATTAATTATTGGATTAATCCTTGCAGAATAAAGTGCATCTCTTTGAGACTTGTTTGGATTGAATGCAAGTTTGATAGCATTCTTAAGTACTCCACGCTGTTGACCTGCAGGTGAGAACCATGGATATGCAACCAAATTAGTTCTGCACATTAGTCCTGCAACATCACCATTACATGGAATATATCTAAACAAGTTATTAAATCTATCATACATGTATTTGTAACCACTATCAAATATTGCATATGAAGATGATGCTAATGGACCAAAGAATTCAATAATATTATTTGTTTGCTCACTTGAATTTGTAATATCAACAACAGAACCTCTATGTGGTGAGATCACTGCTACACAATCTTTTCTAGAATCTGCAATAGAAATCAAGAGATTTGCTTTTGCTTGTGATTCTGAAAGAAGTGGTAGACCAGGACCCATTAGTAAATAATCAACAGCAATATCATCTCTATTTGAGAATAGTTGATATGCAGTAATCAATGATCCCAATGTTGTTTGTAAACCAGTATCAGTTACATAGTCTTTGCCACCAATCATGTTATAAGTAATTGCACCGATAGAACTAAACACTGCATTTTGTGCAGGTCTGTCCCATACAACATCCCCTAAGAGATAAGTTTCATAATCTGTTGTTGGATTTTCATTAGGATTAGTTCCACTAACTGTAAAAATAGTGGCAATAGGACTTGTTAACCAATATGCATCAAAAGCTGTTGAAGGATTCGCACCAGCATAAATGTAGTTTGAATAGTTTGCAAGATAAGTTTTGTACCAGATTTTTTGAGGAGAATTTACTTGAGAAACTGCATCTACTGCTTTTGATAAGAATAGATGTTTCTCTAGAATGTTACCTCTAATACCTGTTAATTCTCCAGTATCATCGACAACAATTACATGAAGTTCATCACTTCTACCATTTCTTTCTGCAACATATCCAGATGTTCCTGGTTTAGGTGCAACAGTATTCCAATAAACTAGAGCATTCTCTAATCCAAGAGTTTGCTGACTATACCAATCAACTACTGATGATGCTACTACGCTAGAATTTACTTCTGTTACTTCAACAATTAACTTATCATCGCGTAGTGCAGTAACTGAAAGTCTTACATCGTCAGTTGTATTTACGCCACCAACTAAAGAACCACTGATTGTAATTGTGGTGCCAATTCCATATCCAGCTCCTGGATTTGTAATTGATACTGTGCTAATTCCACCTGATCCATTTCTAAAGATGGTAAATGTTGCTCCTGCACCAACTGCACTTGTTCCAGTTACATTATTATAAACTGCATTTGATGCAGATGGTAGTGTAGTTGATGAAGTAACACCTACAGTGCTAATTACACCCTGTGATAAATTATAACCACCAATTGAAGTTCCAGCAATAGAAACAGTAGTACCTACAGTGTAACCAATTCCTGCATTTGTAACAACAACAGTGGCAACGTTACCATCGGTGTTATTTCTTGTTACAGTAAATCTTGCTCCAGAACCAATGGTTGAAGTTCCACCAACTCCAGTATAAATCTCACCTTGCTCACCATTTATTGCTGAAGAAGTAGTGATTCCAACAGTTTGAATGGATTCTTTAGGTGATACAATTACGCCACTGTTATCAACAATTGATAATCTGTTACCTGTTTGAATTGATGCAATTGAACTTCCTTCAGCGTAATCAATAAAGTACTCAGTTCCTGCTGCAGATACTCTTGAAATAATCTTTACGTTAACTAATGAACCACCCTTAACATTTTCTGCAACTTCAGTAATAATTCCTTTTAAATAACCATCAAAAACTGTAATAGTTCCGATGCCAGGAATATTTTGACCAGTTAAGTCTACAGTTACACCGTAACCAACTTGAATGTTAAATGCTGATAAATTTGTGGTTGCAATTCCAACAATTTGATCTGCTTTATCGTCAATTACACAAACTTTAATACCATTGGACCAAGTTCCTGGGTTTTTTGCAGCAAAATAAAAATCGTTTGCGCTATTAATAAAGTTGGAATTGTAATCATCAAAGTTTTTAATCTTAGTGTCAACAAAAGAAACACCAACACCAGCATTGGAATTTCTAATGTTTCCGTCATCAGTTCTTACTACTTTTAAAACACCACCATATGATAGATAAGATGATGCAGTTAACCAATATTCGTACTGATTGTCTGTGCTAGATGGCTTTCCAAATGTATTAATTAATTCCTGTTCCGTTGCAACAGTAATTGGTTCATTTACTGGACCAGTTTTAAAAGGACCAGCAATTGCACCGATGTTATCTAATACATTCTCAGCTCTCCCAACTGTTAAATCAACTTCCCTGACTAGTACACCAGGAGATAATTGAGGAGTCGCCATGTTTTTCTCCTAAAAGTCTCAGTTTTGCTCTAAAAAATATTTATGAAAATGTTACTTTACATATACTGCCACATATAAGACATATCTCCATATTCATCTGTATACCATCTATCACCACTATTGTCTACAAATGACGCTTGATCATTTATACCATCAACGATAAACCCAAAAGGTGCCATATCTTGCAATATTTCATTCTCTTTTTCTTCATATAATTTTTTTCTAACGTCTTGATCTGTTAATTCTTTAAAATAGTCTTGTACAACTAACCACGCATATATGACTAAACACATTGCCAAATCATCATTACATCCATCTTCAGCTTCAAATGAATTGGATTTTTGAATAAATGTAGTTAATTCGCTAATAATATCGTAATCATTAAAGAGAAGTTTGTCTTCTTCAATCATAGTTTTTAAATTAAGACACCCAACTTTTTTTACAGTTTTGGACATCTTTACACCAAGTTGAGTTTTTTTGCCAGAAAATCCTTGACCAACAATCTGACCAGCTCTACCTCTCATTGAGCACATAAGCAAATTATTATATTCTAAGTCATATTGAAGAATACTTGCTACTTGATCTCCAATATCGTTTACTTCACATAAAATAAAGGCATCATTATAATTTTTTGCTACTTCATGTATTACACTAGGAAATAGCATTGGTTTTATCTCATTATTCCTATACTTAGCAACAACTTTATGTGGGAATTTTGTGATATCAACCACAACAAATGCAGAATAATCGTTACCAACTCCTCTAGCAACATCAACTGCAATAACGTATGAATTATCTGTCTTTACATCTTCATAAATGTCTAATCCAGCATTTCTGACTCTTGGTGTATCATAAACTAAATTGCGAAGTTTATTTGGTGAAATTAAAGTATCAACTGATCCTAAGAACTCACATTCAAACTCGACACGGAATTGTTGCTCACTTGTATTAGCAATTGTTTGTTCTTTCCACTTATCGTCTCTTCCAGGTACTTCACTCCAATGAACTTCTGTTGGTATGTATTCATTTTTTCTTCTTTCTGCATCATGCCAAATTTTATAAAAATGATTCATCCCGTGAGGGGTTGAAACAATAATTACCTTAGTGTTTTTACCAGAAGAAATAGTAGGATAAACAGAGCTGAAAAACTGATCAGCAATGTGGTTAGGAATAAACGCAAATTCGTCCAAGAATATAATATTGTAAGAGCCACCGCGTACCGCAGAGGCGCTAGTAGAAGCAGCAATAATTTTTGAACCATTTTCTAACTCCAGAGATGCTTTGTTCCAAGTCATTACACCTTGCTGTAACCACTTGGGTAAATTTTCATAAGCAGTTTGTAAACGGTCTAATAAATCCTTAGCAGTAGATGCTTTGTTTGCAAGAATTGCAATATTTACGTTATCATTAAAAATGGCATAGTGAAGAAGGTAAGATACTACAATAGTAGATTTTCCAGACTGTCTAGGTAATTTGCATACATTAAAACGATGATTATGAAATCTCTCAATCATTGTTTCTTGAAACTTATATGGTTTAAATGGCTGTAAACCATAGTCAAGAGTAACAATTTGAATATAATTTTTTGCAAAATAAATTGGATCATCTTGACATCGAGCAAATTCTAATATTTGCTCTTCTGTAAATTCAATAGCAGTATTTGCTTTTTTTAAAAGTGGATTGCCAAGATAATGTTCAGCCATAATAAACCTATAATTTTTTAGTTACAATTCCAACGACGAAGTGCTTTGTTAATGTTGCTATTTGGATCTCTTGCAGTCTCTGCTGAAGTATTTTTTGCTTTGTGACCTTTCATCCTACGGCAAAAAGACTTGCGACGTTCAGCCCTTTTGCCTGTAGGCTTTTTTTCGGTTACTGCGGTTTGAAGTTTTGAACCTGGATTTTCACGACGATAAGCATCTACTGCTTTTTGACTCAAACCATCAGTTTTATCTTTACGATTTACTGATTGCCAATCTTCTTCAAGATCTTCACCAATAGTTTTATTATTTAAAAGATAATTCTTTGACTGAGTATTTTGAATTTGAAGAATTGGTTGACCATCTTGCTTCAAGTCTGTCACATGAGATTGTAAAACTTTTGCATCTGGATATAATTTTTGAAGTTCAAATTCAACCTCTTTTCTTGAAGGTAATTTTACCTGAGGGAAAAACATTTTAAGTGAATAAGACTTTCCTCTCCATGTAAAAATTATCATCATCAACTGCCCATTTTGAGAAGGCATTCTTGTTGCTTCACTTAATTTCTCACCTACTATTGGATCTGGTGTTATAAGATCAATAAATTCTACAAATTTATTACCAAACATATCTTCAATAGTTACACTTTCATTCTTTGAAGATTTTTTTTCAACTGATTTTAATTTTGTGTAATAGTCTGGAACTTCATCAAGATGTTGTAATGCAGTAATTCTTGCTGCAGTTTTATCTGATGTATGTTCACCTTCTACCTTTATTCCCATTTTGAGTTGCTTTTCAATTTGGGATAATGGAACACCATGTTTTTTGGCAATTTCTTTTGGTGACTTATATGGTTGAACTGGACCTTTTGGATCCTTTTCTTCCTTCATTGAACAATCATCTTTGCCATGAACTGGACATGACGTTCCTTTTTTAGTATGATTGCAAGATTTTTCTTCAGCAACTGGTTTTCCAATTCCAACTTCTGTTGGTTTTTTGTTTTGTCCATCAACATCAAAACCTTTTGGAAGAGGTTTGCATACTTTATCGGTATTGCACCAGTACATTCCTTTACCACACTTTTCTTCACCAAGAATTTTTTCGACAAGTGATATTTCTTCTTTTATTTTTGGTAATGATACTTGTGATGCTTTCTTTTTTTGTAATTCTACTGCCTTTGGACCAAGTTGTTTTGCTGCACTTGGAGTAAGTGCTCCAGCACCTGTAGATCTAGTAATTTGAGTCTCAGAACCTTTTAATATACCTTTTCTTACTTTTACTGTATTTTCGTCGATTTTTTGATCACTTTGAAGATACTCTGATGCAGTATCGATATAATCTGCTGCTCTAGTTATTTTTGATTGTACCCAAGCAGGAAGTTGAGTATCAGAAGACTTAACAAGGGTCCTTAATTTTTTGATAGATCTTTCTATACTATCAAATTCTATTTTTGCCATATAACCTTCATCATCTTTCTTTTTACCACTATTAATTTCTTTGTGGTCTTCTGATATTTTTTTCATTTTTGAACGTACTTTTTTTTATTTATTCTGTTAATGATTTTTTGGTGTTTTTTAAGAACTTAGATAGTTCTGCTGTGGAACCAATAAACAAGGCATTATTGGTAACATTTGTCTGAGATTTTGTATTTGCTGGATCTTCAATGTCTTTAAGTTTCTTTTGTAAATCAAGTAATTTATCGGTAGCATCCGAAACATTTTTAATTAGTTGTCCAACAACTTCATATGCTCTAGGTTGTCCACCATCTATTGCTAATTCTAAAGCATTATTTAAAGCTTCTTGACCTTTTTCTATAATAGAGTATAAATTACCTCTAGTATATTCATAGTCTTTCTTTATATCATTATCAGTAACATTTGATGGTTTTTCTACTATAGAATTTTGATCTTCTACCTCAGTTTCCACAGAGATTATTTCTGTGGAGACATTAAATGTATGTTCAAGATCTTTAAATTTATCTGTCATAATTTTACTCCTTTAATCAATCAATATTTCCATTAAAACCAAAATCATCTCCTGCTGGTATTAACTCATTATCTTCTTGAGTAATTGTTCCAATAGAACTACCTAAAACATGATCACTGATGGGTGTATTATATGACCCTCTATCAACAATAATAGTATTTTGTGATTTTGATTTTACATACATTGTTTCATTGTTGATAGTTATATAAGTATTTTCTAAAATATTTGACGCATCATTTACCTGTATAATTGTATCGGACGAAGATATATTTTGTGATAAATTTGTAACTACATTACCATCATAATTTTTAGTGGCAGTTGCTTCAACAGAATATATGACATTTCTTCTTGAAGTATTGCCATATTCTCCAGAGGCAAAACCAATAGATACTTTTTTGATAATATCCTTTGAAGATTCTGATCCAGAAATAGGACCAAACAAATAAGTTTTTGCTGTGAATTTTAAAGTATAAATTAAAGATCTTCTTGTAGTATAGTCACCTTCATAATTATCTTGCATAGATATACCTTCTAGTGTGATTGGTACATCACGTTTTTCACCAATACTTGACACTAAATCTATAGTTAGATTAAATGATGGTTGAAAATATGGAATTATCTGTTCTATTATTTGTAACATATCATCATTAAGTAAAGTCATTACGGATAATTCAATATCCAGATTATATGGAACAGGCATGTATGCCTTTCTAATATCAGTTTTATCAGTTGTTATTGCTGCACTAAAAGATTGAGGAGCTAACTTTCTTGAAGGATCGTAACTTAAACCAACTAATTCAAATGACATTCTTGGAAGTGTTATTTGAACTGGTTTATTTAAATTTGGTTCTTGTTCAAGACGAGCTAAAAACTTTTGAGTTGGACCATATGCCAATGGAACTTTTATAATAGATTCTACTTCTTCAGTAGAATCATTCTTTCTTTTAATGGTCATGCCATTAAAAAGAGTGCCAAAGGCAACTATAGTTTTTCTAATAACTTCGTGATAAAAATGATCAAACATTTTAGTAAAAAATTAATTGTTAAGGTATACCAAAGGGATTTGACTCACTAAAATCTAAAATTTTATTTGCTTCTTCTTGAATTTCAGAATTTTGAGCAAATTTGTCAACAAGATTATCAGTATTTATTCCTTTAACTCTATAAATTGCACCAGATTGCTGTCCAATTATATTTTCTCCAGATAAAAATTCTCCATTAATTAATGATAGTTCCAACACTTTTGTTACTGCATTCCATGATTTTACTTTTGCAGTAACGCTACTTGAACTACCAACTACAACTTCATTGAAAACATAAGTTCCAAATCCAACAACACTTTCTGGTGAAGAAATTGTTATAGTTGGTGTTGTTTGATAACCCAATCCAGAATTTGTAATTAAAATACTTGTAACTACTCCACTTGAATTAATAAGAGCTACTGCTGATGCTGGAATTGTAGAAATACCAGAAAAAGTAACAGATGGTGGATTGATATATCCAGAACCACCATTTGTTACTGTAATCAATCCAACAATACCATTACCAATAGTTGCTGTTGCAGATGCTCCAGATCCACCACCACCTATGAATGTGACCTTTGGAGCGACAGTATAACCGTATCCTGCATTTGAAATATTGACTGCTTGAACTCTAAATGTTGTTCCAGTTGGTTCACAGAAATCAACTATTCCACCAATCATTGAGGCAATACCCACTGCAGTTTTTCCGTTAAAAGGTGCCGATGAAAAAGCTACTACTGGTGTAGTTTTATAACCAGATCCTCTATTTGATACAGTTACAGATCTTACACCACCATTTACAACTGTAGTTATTGCAGAGGCAGTAGAACCAAAACCAACCATTTGTAGAGTTTGTATATAACCAGAATTTTCAACGTTATCATCAATAAAATCAAGATTTGTATCAATTAACTCATCATTATAAGCAAATAATTCACATCTTAATTCGTAAGTTGTACTTCCTTGAAGTTGATAAAAAGGTTTTTCGTGTTCAACATATTTTATTTCAAATAATCTATCACCTAAAGGAAAATAAATTAAATCCCCTTCTTTTGGTCGAACTGTTAACTTTAAATTTGGTTTTGATTGTATCAAGGGTGTTACGCCCATTTCATAGCGTTCTCTTGATATTGTTAAGGTCAAATCGTCTAATTCTTGTATACCAAATTTTGACAGGATAGTTCCTGCTCCATTATAACCTTCATATGTTTCTACATATGCTTCTAAAGGAATTGCATAATTAAATTCTGATATATTGACTTCTTCAATAATTTTTTTTAAATTTACATATGTTCTAGGTAAATAATATATTTCAACACCAAACATTTTAATATGTTCGTTGACTAAATCTTGTACAAGATTTTTTTCTCCAAAAGATCCATGGAGGAAGAATGGGTTGAGTGTCATAGAACTATCCGATCATGTCTAGTGGTGGAAGTTCATAAGTAGAAGACATTTTATTCATTATTTCATCTATTTCTCTTTGAGCATCATCATATAATTGACGACCATTTAATTCAATTCCTCCAGGAAGTTTTACACCTTGGAATTTAATTAAATTTTGACCCCATTGCCTTTTAATTAGGGCAGTTAAATATGGTTTTAGAAATGAATCATTCCAAACTCTGGTAAAATCATTTGGATTTAATGCTCTATAACAATCAATAATCAAATATTCTCCAGCTCTAAGACTAGACCAATCAATGTCTAGATATAATCTATCCATTCTCTGATTGAATCTAATTTGCTTTTGTGTAGTTAAGAGCCAATCAATATCTTCAAGATAACGCTTTACCATTGAATATGTTAAGAGTTCTGTAGAACCCCAGTAGTAAATATCATTCAAGAATAATTGATACTTAATACTAAACATTCCACTTGATATGCTATTAGAACCTTCAAAGTGGAATATCTTATTAATTCCTATAATTGAAGGTGGAATTTGTAAATAGTTGCTATTTTCAAAATAATTGAAGGTAGTTGCAGTTCCAACTATTGAAGTTGTTGCACTGGTGGATGCTATACCAACTCCACCAATTTTTGCTCTACCTCTATTAATATCATCTTGTGTGATTTGATATTTTAAGTACATTTGAGAGACACCATCAAAATGTCTCTCTTGAAAAAATTGAATGGCATCATCAACAAGGTCATCAATTTGTTCATCAGCAACATTAATTTCTAATACTGGATAACCTAGTTTTCTTTTGCAGTAATCTATTAATTCTTGCCTTGATGATGGTTGCGCCATTTTAAATCCTTCCGAGATTTGATATTACTTCTTGTTGTTGGAAGTATAATTTGACATAAGATTTTGCTATAGATCTTAAAGTAATCAAATCATCTATACTATCTATATCTCTTGATATTTTCTCATATTCAAAAGATTTAGAAACATCATTTAAAATAATTTTATTGTGATCCATTTGCCAATTGTCTTAATAAATTTTTAATTTCATTCAAATCAGATTTTAAATCATTCAAATCATTTTCAATGTTATCGATCCTACGATTTTCATTATCTTTTGCATTTCTACGCATAACATATGCTTGATGTTCTTGCTTATTCATATTGATAATTGCATTAGTGTCAATATCACGTACTAAATGACTATATCCTTCAACTTTTAAATACTTTTTTTTCATATTATGCTAATGCAATTATTCTCAAATCTTTAATTCTTGGAGGATATGCTTGATTTGTTGAAGTACCAATTAGTTTAATACTAAAGTATCTAAACTCTGGTAAATTATCAATTGAGAATTCATAATCTTTAAATGTTAATTCATTGCTAGCAAATCCAAGAATATCAGTTTTTGGAACATTTGAATCTGGTAATCCACTGTTTTCAGAGATGCTAATAACGTTGCCATTAACATCTAAGTTTGTATAACCTGGGAATGGATAATATATTGGATTTGATTCTATAGTATTTGATACAGAATAGAATGCTCTAATATCACTGAATACATTAACGTATGCTGCTAGAAGTACTTTTATTGATGTTGCAGAATTTTCTAATGCAATTGGTTTGTTAGCATATAAAAATGCTGTTGGGTCATCAATAATAGTAGCGGCTCTATTATCATTAGCATAATCTGTAATGATGCTATTAACTCTATTAGTGATTAGAACAAGTCCAACTCTATCCAAATCTATTACTGGTGATATATTTGAATTTAGAGTTGACATATTGAATGTAACACTCAAAGACTTATTAGCAGGCAGACTGCTTAATTTATCCAATTCATTGACTCTTGATGCAATAATTCTTGGAGAATCAAAGTAGTTATTTTCAGTCAAGTTAATTGGCTGAGATTCTGCTTCGACAAATGATTGCTCATTGCCACTTACACTTGTTCCTGTAATGGTTTTGATAGAAGCCCTTATATTAGTTTCTGGCAATACCATTGATTGAACAATAGGTCTTACAACTTCAAATTGAATATTTTGAGTTGCATTTACTGTAGAACCACCTGCAGACTTACTATCATTAATAAACAATCTTGGGAAGGCAGAACCAACTCCTCTATCAACACCATCTAAAGATGGGTCTATCTTAATGTAGTAATAATCTAGTCCAATTGAATTTTGTACAGTAGCATCTTGTAAATAATGTGTTTTGTTAATTCTTCTCAATGAAATTCCATTAATCTCATACTTCTTAATAATTGTTCCACTTGGATAGGTATAAGATTTTGTTTGATCTACACCTCTAGTAATTCCAGTTAACTGACCATTTTGAACACCAGTGTATGAAATTATTTCATCTTCAATTAATGCATAACCTGGATTTGTTGATCCAATAGAAATATTTTCAAAAGTAGTAAATACTGAAGTATTTGCAACGCTTATATTTCCAGTATCGGAATTTGAATAATTTACAGTTATAGTAGTTGGTATGGAATCAGGTTGAATTTTACTAATAATAACTTTATTAATGTCAGAGTGCATTCCATGATTTTTATGATTTACTTTAATGTGTAAACCATCTTCTTCTAATGAATATAGTTCAATATCACTAATTTGAGCATTTGTTGCAGAAGTTGTTTGAATTGTGGTTATTCCAGTTGTTTGACTAATATATTGAATTGGTTTACTTCCACTAACTTCAAAATCACCTTGTACATTATCAAGAATTAATTCATTTATGTTTGTTATGTTAGACAAGGATAACTGTAAGTTTCTTCCTAGTGTTTCAGAACCTATCTGAGTCACTGTTAAAATGTCACCTACTTGATATCCAGAACCACCACTTGTTATTGTTGCTGCAAGTGCTACGCCTCTATTAGTTCCATTAGAACCAATTGTGATGCTAGCAGTGGCATTTTTACCATTACCAGTTGAAGATACTAGAGGAACATTATTGAATGTAAAACTAGTTCCATTTGATGGGGTATATCCAATTCCAGGATTAATAATATTTAAGGTTCCAGTAGCAGATCCACCAGCACCAACATAGTTTGCAGTTCCTGTAGTTCCTGTTTGGATAATAGTATTACCCAAATCCAATCCAGTCGTGTTAACTGTATCATTCAAAGTTACAATTATTTTCTTTGAATTAAATTCAAGAGGATCTTTTACAAGAGTTGCAATTTGTGAATTACCTGTGCTCAATTCTGGATTAAAGAAAGTTACTGATCCACTATTTGCCTTAAATTTTGCAACATAAAGATTAAATTTAAGATCTTCATATTGGCTTGGAGTCCAAGTAGAACCATTTTGAGACTTAAATAAGGATCCCAACATTGGTTGAGCAGAAACTACAACCTGTCTAGATTCTGGTTGTGATAGTGTACTAATATCTACTTCACCCATTCTGGAAATCCAAACAGTATATTCACTTGATTGTGAAAGAAGAACAATCGCATGTTGTGTATTTGGATTTAAGTAAACAGGAGATGGGAAAGTTGCTCTTGTAGGAATGCTTGCATCGGCAGTCTCAAAAACATCACTTGCCTCAATAAATGTTTCACCAAATGGATATATTTCTTCAGAAGGAACTCCATTTACCATTGGACGTAACAGTACAGTTACT
>JACCEA011059152.1_pt1 | contig 63551 bp, 100 predicted proteins | sample 7449851 | NCBI WGS metagenome assembly JACCEA01 (sample SAMN15323453, study PRJNA562643) | freshwater metagenome | isolation source: river surface water | place: USA:Blue River Watershed | collected 2017-08-18 | reverse complement strand
TTTTGTTTTACTAAGGAGGAAAAAATATGTATGAAAAAACTTCTTTAATATCTGACAACCATCGTTGTTTTGCCTGAATCACTCTCTACAAATACCTTGTATCCAGAGTAGAGGTAATGATCTACGGTATCTACGTTATCAGCAATCTGATGAACAGTAGTTACTATCCCCAGAAGGGGTTCGTTCGTGCCATATTTAATGGCAGCTTTCTTTTGTGCTTCAAGAGTCTGAAACTCTTTAAGAAACAATCTGTCAACTTCGAAGATCTCGGTTCTCATAATGTCCGCATCTTCATGATCTCTAAAATAAACTTTCATTGTTAGCATAGTGGTGGTCTCGTAAGCTTATATTATTCTGCTTTAGGAGTAGCAGCTTCTTGAACTTCGGCAGATTTAATAAATTCAACAATTTCTTTTTGTGAATTAATCTGATTCTGAAGTTCTACAAGAGTTGAGAATACGTCTTTAGCAGGTATTTCCAGAAGCTGGTTAATAACAAGATTTAATGTTGCTTCATCCAGCATTAGCACTGTCAGGTTCTTTGGAGCTTGTGCTTGTGCTTGAACTTGCTCTGCTACTACTTCTTCAACTTTTGCTTCGGCTTTTTTCTTGGTCATTGTTTGTGTCTCCATTATATTATTGATTTTTCCCTTTCATAGGGAATTCTGGCGGAAGCTATGGGATTTGAACCCATGGACCCATCTCTGGATCGGCGAATTTAGAGTCCGCTGCCTTAAACCGCTCGGCCAAACTTCCAATATTTTGTAACGTTATTGAATGATGCGTATTATCTATCAATAGCTTTATCAAGTCAACACCTTTACATAGATTTTTTATTACAAAAGTATTAAAATTACCATACCCTAACAACTAGAGAGGGGATACTAAAGATGAGGCAAGGATAATAATAATGGATAATATATAGCTAGGCACTGTAATTGCAGCTATCGTTGGTCTAGTGGGACTCCTAAAGTAGCTTCAGTATTTATATGAGGTAGTATTTTAGAGGCCCAGACAAGAGATTGAGGCTCAAATTAATATGATCAAGAACGAATTAGACGAAAAACAGAGAGAGCTTTCATTAAGAGTAAGAGAAATAGAAGAGTATAAAATTTTATCCAATGCTAGGCACGAACATACCTAGAGAATGGTAGAGAAATTAGAAATTAAAATGGATGAATTAACCGATAAGGTTGAAATCATCTCACAAACTCTAAATGATAAGTTTAATCTTCTCGTGGATTTGATAAAGCAGAGGATATAATCATGGATAAAATTGTTCTGGAGAGAATTTACGGGATAAAAGTTAGTCAAGCTCAAGTTGACGGACTTAATGATTGCTTGGAAAAATTCGGCATTCTAGGGCCTGTACAAGTAGCGCAATTCATCGCTCAGGTTGGCGTAGAAAGCGGCCTACTTAGATACACTAAGGAGCTAGGTAAAGATGCTTATTTTGATAAGTATGATACTGGTAAATTGGCAGAAAGATTAGGCAATACACCGGCAAGAGACGGTGATGGCCTGAAATATAAGGGTAGAGGATATATTCAGGTGACAGGTCTATATAACTACAGAAGCTTATCAAAAGCAGTTGGGATAGATTTTGTCAAACAACCAGAACTTCTGGAACAAGAAAAATATGCTTGGTTATCGGCAGGATGGTATTGGAAATCGCGTAATCTAAACGATATAGCACACGATGTTGTCGCTGTGACGAAGAAGATTAACGGTGGAACAAATCACCTAAAAGAGAGAACTGAATTATTCGAAAAAGCCAAATTAGAATTGGTAGATTGCTAATCCAGCAACGCTGGTACTGTTTTGTATGTAGCTTCGATGAAGCTTTTAATTACCATGGGGAGGTCCTTGCGGCCTCCCTTTTGCATTTTATAACTCTTATTTTATTGTGTTGTTTTTATTTTTTACCCTCAACACTACTATTACAATACTGACAGCAAGAGTTTAACGGTTTCTCCATAAAATCCTTATAGGTAATTCCTGTATTAACTTTGCCATGAATATGGCATTGAATTCTGACGATCTATTCGTCTTTACAAAACTTTCCTGAGAAATCTAGTATCTTTAGATCTGGATAAAAGCCTTTAGCTTTTTTCATCAGATTCGAAATAGCTTTACTTTTAGTTAAGGTATTCTTTTTATAGCCAAAACAATGTCCGCTAAAGATATCTGTATTGGCAATTAGTCTAAATTGTTGCATAATAAGGTCCTTGGTAGTTGTAGTAGTCTTCTTTTATAGAAGAAGTGCATTATACTATACCTTGGAGCTATTGGCAATACTATAGTTTACTTGAAAAGTAAAGAAATATTTATTTGCAAGTTTTTATTTTACGCTATTGACTTTAGCTTCTGAGTATGCTAAACTACTAACATACTTTAACGGCTTAGCTTAAAGCAGCATTATATAGCCACTTTACAGTATGGTTCATAAGCCTCTGCTTAAATGAACCTTGATACAGTCACTGTAGTTTACACTTATATAGCTAATAGTTGTAACTTTTAAAAAGTTTACAAATTGCAGGAATAGCAAATGAATCAGCTTCAACAAATCCAAAGTTTATTGGAAATAACAAAAAAACCTGTAGCAGAGTAGGAAAAACCTACTGTGATAAAGGAAGAAAAGCCTATTAAAACTGAAATCGCCGTAAGAAAACTAGATGCAGTGATTGAATTAGGCAATGGAGTAATCACTACAAGTGAATTTCACCAGTTAATCAGACCAGATGCTGATACCTATGATACTATTCTTCTTACAGAAGAAGAAGAAATTAAGGTTAGAAAGTCATTAAGTAGATCTAGATCTTAGATTGTAGGATCTACAGCAATGATCTGTTCTGGAGATAAATGTGAATTTGGACATGAATGTCCATTATTGCAAATAGGAAAAGCTCCACTTTAGAAACCTTGTCCAATTGAATTAGAACTTTTAGCTCAATGGACTCAACAATATATGTTTGAATTTGACGTTCAAATGGATAATTTCACCGAATTAGGCTTAGTTACTGAATTGGCGGAATGTAATTTGTTTGAAAGAAGAGCAAACTTAACTCTTGGTAAGCACTCCCCTACTATGACAGTTTTAGATGTAGTAGCAGTAGATTCTTCAGGTAATGCAATTCAAGCAGAGACAATTGCGAAAGCATGGGAACTTAAAGAGAGAATTAAATCCAGACGAGATAAGATTCTCAAGTAGCTTATGGCTACTAGAGATGCCAAGGTTAAGCTTAAAGCAATTCAAACAAATCAACAACAAGTATCAGTCCTTCAGCAAATGGCTTCAATTAAAGAAAAAATGGAGCAAATGGCTAAGTTAAAGGAGAAGTGAGTTGAAAAAGAACGACAGGCTTTCATACCTTAAGCAAAGAAGTATCGAACGCGTACAAGAATGTAAGAAGATGAGTAGACAGCAGGACATAAAAACAAAAGGCTTTTATGTTAACCTGGAAGGAAAGCACATAAGTGGTGCTATGTGGTCTAAGAAAAATAATAAAGAAATTACATTTAGGTCAGCATATGAATTCGCATACTGCTTAAGACTAGAAGAAGATGATAATGTAAAAGCATACTTCATGGAGGCAATGTCGATTCCTTACTTCTTCGAAGGCGATTATCATAAATACATACCAGATCTTTTTGTGGTTTATATGGATGGATCAAGTGAATTACTAGAAATAAAACCGCAAAGCATGATACATAGACGCGATGTACAGGTTAAGGCTATAGCTGCCAATAAATTCATTGCGGATTCAAAGGTAAAGAATTGCAAATATAGATTCATTACCGAAGAAGAAATATTTGATTCTGCTGCTCAGTACAGAAGATTTATAGAGGCTTTAAAACCATGAGTGCTAAAGATTACTTTAAAAGTCTTATATCTCTTGACGTGGAATCATCTGGTATAGACGTATATAAAGATAAAATCTGGTCAATTGGTGTTGCAGGTAGAAACCATGGCAAGGAAACTTTTGTTAATTATCTTAACAATACAAATCCAATGGATTTTTTTAGTCACATGGTAGAACGCGCACCAGAATTTGCCAATGAACAATTCTCTAGAGGGAGCTTGACTCCCTTTTTTGATGCAATCTCGTCAAATACAGCGTCAACACCTTATGGTGCTGCTCTTGATTTAACAAATGACTTAACAAGTTCAAAGGCAGTCTTGATTCAAAACCATAACTTTGAAAATAGCATGCTTGCTCAAATGCTAAAAGAAACTGGTGTTCAAAAGCCAAATATGAGATATATGACCAACATGGATGGCTTTGTCGATGATGGTAAATTCTTATATACACCACCAGCTGTTTCTGATGAAAGAACTAGGGCATCTTCTTTAATGGACAGATACCTTAGAACAAATGACCCTCAAGTGGCGCAGCAGGCACAAACGTCGTATATGAAAGTTGCACAACTTTATGAAGACGAATATAAAAATGCAACCAGGAAGGGCGCATTTGTAATTGATTTGATGGACATTACAAAGGCAACTTATGCTCAGGCAGCAAGTTTGGGATTGATGGATCCAAAAATGATAACTGTCGGCACCTCTGTCGATTTCTTATCTAGGAATCTCCTACTTGAGGGGGCTGAGACACACACTGCATTAGATGATGCTCAAAGACAAATTCGTGCATTTGACAAGTTGAATGAATTAAGGTCACGTATGGCCTCTGGAACGCTCTCTGGAGACGACTACAGTGTTATCGCTAGGTTGGCCAAGGCTCAACCAGAAGAAGCTCAGAGAGGCTTTTACAAGGCTTTAAAGAACACCTTCTCAGAGATAGATAGTCAGGGTTATACAAGAATACTTGGACAGTCTCCAACACCATAGCACAACAATCCAATTTTGGTTTATGCAAATACTAAAAGTGGAGAATTAGAATCTCATTTTTTAAGCAGAAAGAACTATGGCAAGGCTCTATCTACACAAGATTGGCAAGTTGCATTTGCAAACGTGTATGAGAGATATTCTAGAATGGGTAGAATTGAAACTATCGGTAAAAATTATAAAGCTTCAGACTTTTACAAGAATCTTGAGTCTGCAACATAGAATTCTGACAGAATTAAGTTTATCGAATAGTTCGAAAAAACAAATGGTGGGTTAAAACTTACCAATTGGAGTGCAAGAAATACATTTGAAAAAATTGCAGATATGACAAGCAAACAAAAGGTCTTAGGATCCTTGGCTGTTGTAGGTGCATCCTTATATGCTTTAAATGAAGCTACGAAAAATGATTCTGCTCCTCCACCAAAGAAAAAGATTCAAGATCCAAATCCATATCACGGAACTGGATTTTATAATTTTGAAAACTAGTAGGGGCATCATAAACTATGAGTTATTGGGATGACGTTCGTGACTCTGGTCTGTTTGGCTATGGCTACGGAAAGAAAAAATTTAAAGATGTAACAGCTAATGAGCACTTTCAAAGGGCTCGTGGCTTTGTATTTGGTTAGGGTGCTGGCAAAACTGAAATGCTAAACTCTATTGGTATCATTACAAATGCACAACGTAATTTAGCTCAAAATAGCAAGATGGCAAAATTTATGACAGCTGGTATACCACTGTTCAGTGCCTTCATGGCTTATGATGCAGCTAAGAATGGCGAATAGGTGCCTGATTATTTAGCATCAAACGTTGCATTGCATTCCGGGGGTTTTTATGGTGCTAGACTTGGAGCAAACATTGGGGCTGGTATTGACAAAGGTCTTCGTGGCTCAGGATGGGCTGGCCGCTTATATGGCGGTGCAATTGGTGGTATTGCAGGAGCAGCTTTGGCGTATGGTGCCGTAGAAGGTGTGCTTAGCCTTGGACAGGCAAACAATGGTATTCAAACAGTTGCCAAGAAAATGTATGACCCAAACCTCAATAGAAATATCATACAAAATAGAAATACTCTCACACATAGAGAGGCCGCATTGGCTGCAATTTCAAAAAGCGCAATGAATAATCGTGGACAAATGATGGGGAGAGAGGCCCAGATTTTATATGGGAGTTAATGTAGAGATAGTTGGTGATAGCGTCTATCAAGAACACAAGCGTCAATTAGAAGAAAAAATGAAAAAGACGAAACTCTCCGAAATACCTTGGAGAGACTATCTTGACTGGAAAGATTACGACAAGTCCCTTGATAGTATGTGTACCAACTGTAGAAGTGAGCAAATAGCCAAGTATGGCGAAATTACCATACAGTGTTCTGGCTATTCTAAGCTTGAAAACAGATATGACGAAGATGTAATTGAAATGTTTCAAGACTCTGAGCTTGAAATGCTCAAGGATTTAATCGACCCTGTTCATTGGGCAAAGTTCAATATTGCTGCAAATATATTTGTTGAGCGTTGGTATCAATCACAACTTCTTTCCTGTACAGCAAACAGAAAGGTTGTTCGATGTGGTCGTCGTGCTGGTAAATCATTCTCAATTGCGCTTAGGGCAATTCATAATTCATTAATGAACAATGATTTTAAAACACTAATTGTATGTCCAGCAGAAGTACAAACAGAAGAAATTTATGAAGCCATGACAGTTATTTTAAATAACTTAGATAAAGAAAAATATGGCTCATATGATGATATGGTTGCAAGCTACACAAAGTAGCCCGTGCATACAATGAAATTTAAAAATGGCTCCCGTGTTAAAGGCTTTACTGCCGGTACACAAGGCGCAAAATCAGTTCGTGGTCAGCCAGCAGATGACATCATCCTTGACGAGGTAGACTACCTTACTGAAAAAGACGTAAACTCAATCTTAGGTATCCTACTTGATACCCCCGAAACAACGATATTTATGTCTTCTACACCAGACGGTAAAAAGAACTTACATAAGTTTTCCAAACGTCAAGAGTATAAAGAATTTCACTTTCCATCGTTTGTTATTCCACACTATTCAGATGTTCTTGATAATGAATTGCGTGGCTCTACAACAGACATCGGTTATGTGCAAGAAATCATGGCTGAATTCGGTGAATCTAACGCTGGTGTGTTCCAAAACTTCTTTATTGATAAATGTATAGACAATAATTTCTCTGAATTTGACAGGCTAAACGTTCTTAAGGATAGATCCCGTTACATTATGGTTATGGGATGTGACTGGAACGATGACAAGGTTGGAACAAGAATCTTTGCCATTGCATTTGACAAAATACTGAAGAAATTCTTTATTGCAGAAAAAGCATCTGTGTCACGCGAAGGGTGGTCACAAGTTGATGCTGTTGCCAAAATTAGAGACTTAAATAGAAAATATGTTTTTGATCACATGTATGTGGACGAAGGCTTTGGTGTTTCATCTATTCAATTTATGAAATCATATGCCCTTGATATTATTCAAACAAATTCATTACCTAAAGATCACCCAGATAGAAATCTAATTGATGTTGTTGGTGTAAACTTCTCGTCTAAGATTGAAATATCTGACCAGGAAACTGGATTTAAAATATCAAAAGACACAAAAACATACCTTGTTGAGAACTCAGTTAGAATGCTTGAGCGTACAGCCTTCATACTGCACGAAGAGGTGGACAAGGATTTGATTAAGCAAATGCAGAACTATATAGTTGCAGGAAGAACACCGAGTGGTAAGCCAGTGTATAGGGCAGAACAAGACTCTATAGGCGACCACGATCTTGATGCATTTATGATAGGTCTATACGGATTTGCATGTAATTATTCACAATTCCTATCTTCTTTGGGGTAGGGTGGTATAGCAATCAATGTTATGAATCGAAATTCTGAGGGTAAATTTAGGACAGATGAGCAAGCAATTGCTGAGATGATGGAGATTCAAGATATTGATGGTACAAAACTAATTACGCCAGACTCATAGCCATTCGCTTCTAGACAATCCGCACAAAACATGTATAATAATAAGCTTAGTAGAAGCAAGCACGTAAGTACAGGAAGAGCTAGTTTCGGCTAGTCATCGGGAGGCGCTAGAAGAGGTTTTGGCAGATCCTCCTGGTAATAAAATTAATCGGAGTCATATAATGCCAACTAATATCATAAACAATGTCAACATAACAGTTAATTCAGATACTGTTTCAAACAGCGTTGGTATTTGTTATTTTGACCCTATCGATGAAGTTTTGTTAGAGTTGGGTGCTATTAACAGCGTAATATCTGTTGAAGCTGGTGCAATCGTAGTAAAAAAATACTACATTGTAACAAAAACAGATAAAATAGATGTTATGAACATAAGAATTAGTCGAGATTCAAATCCTGATCTTGAAAATCTTTATGAAATCAAAATGTTAACAATGGACTCAATGCCAACACAAACAGACTTTGATAAGGTCTCGCTTTTTAATACCGTTCGTATCATCTCTCCTCAAAAGGAAACATTCTTTCCATTGTGGATAATGATTAAGCCAAAAGACATTGTTAATTCATTGTTTTCACTAGAGCTGGAGATCGAGTATGAGTAATTCTATTAAGGATGAAAACACGAAGCTTGCCCTACAAACAATTGGCGAGATTGACGCCATTATTGCAGAATACGAGTCCCTGAAGAGCGAAGTTCGACAGGGGCTTTCTAATGTAATGGTGTACGTCGATATGGACAAAAATAAGCAATTAGCAGATGCGATAAATTACCTATTTGGGCCTCTTGATAAAAGTGACCCACTTTATGGGTATATAACCTATAGCATGATTGAATACTGTATCTCAATTACAAAAACAGCAGGCAAGGCCAGAGGTATTGCAGAGCTGAGGGGATATGCAAATGGCAATAGTGTTTAAAGACGAATTCCAATAGTCAATATCAAAGAGGCAACGCGCTGATTTATACATGAGAATATATCAGTTTGCCGCAGAAGATTTTCTAACAAGACCTGATGCGCACGAATATTCTCTTCGTGTTAAAAAATGGATGACAGATATAAACAAGAGACTTATGAAATGTAAGTTTCCAAATAAGATCTCCAAATATGAATCCATCAGTCCTGTAGAGCCATATAAAAACACAACAAAAACATAGCCCAATATGAACGGTAACTATATCGTTTCATAGAAGGGTCTTGCTGGTGATTTGTACATGGTTGAAAATAGAAGACAGTTGGTTATACCAATTCTTCTGAAACCACAAATTCCGCCAGTCCTAAAAGAAACAACAAGAGTTGGATTACCTAATTATAATTAGAGCAGCTTTGGATTTTAATATATGATGAAAGATTTTATTCCAGTGGCAGGTGAACAGACCAATGGTATTGAGCAGTAGGCATATTATGCACAATTGCTTATTAAAGCTTTTTAGGATGCATTAGATAAAAACAATTGCCTTACTAAAGTGCCAGTCGCCATTGGATTAGAAATCTCCTCTGCTCTGGATGACCTACACGATATAAAAGATATTGTTGCTGGTATAGGTGGTGTTGATAATCAATTGGCATCACCAGATCCAGACAGACAGATTGTAGTTGTTTCACCAAATGATGATTTTGACTACAGTCAATCTTCAAGTGCGCCAATACAAGCAGATTACGGTGTTAATAAAAAGAATTACATAGCAGACCTAAAGCAATTTGCTGAAGACTGTTTTGATTGTGATTTAGACATGGATGTAATCGGTGCATTTAAAAACCTGATCAATGCCCTTAAGGGTCAAATTGATTTTCTTAAAAACAAGCTAAAGGGATTGAAGGACCTTCTTGATTTTGATCTTTCTGCAAATTTTGACGGCCTAATGGATATAGGCAATATATTTGCCAACATGTGTATCAAAGACTTAAATATGATATCAGCATTGCTTTTATAGTCATTGCTGGATTTTAACGCAGATATTAATATAGGCGGAATAGGCGATTATTAGTTTTCGTTTGGCGTCATGTAGTCAATTATGTCTGTTGTATTTAACGGGATACGGGATATTCTAAACTATGCAATGAAGCCAGTTAACTGTGCTGTAACTGCATTAGAAACTATTGCATCAGCAATTCCGTCAGAGAGGGAGATTTCAAAAAGGCTTGGCGAATCTAAGACCAATAAGTTGTTTGAACTTACCGGTGTAGATTTAGCATCAGCACCTCCAAGTAAATATGGTTCAAAAGTTAATGATATAATCAGCAAAATAAGAACACAACAATCTGAAATATCTCAATCTGTCTTCGAGGCATCAAAGACAACTGAGGGCATGATAAGACAAACGAATGATGCAATTCAGAAATCACTTGAATCCGTTGATAAGAAATATCAAGATTTGATTGGCATTAGTAAATACATGCAGTGTGAAGAGATGAGGTCTGGTCCAACCCGAGGTGGAGTTGAGGGCGGCCTTCCATCAATCACAAGTGACGTTAAATTAATGTCTGGCCTAGTGAATCTTATAAGGTAGATTATTAAGAAAAAGGTTGGCAAAAAGATACGTGAAAGAGAATTTAATTCTAGCGTATCCACATTTACACCTATTCAAACATAGCCATTTGAAATATCACATGTTGATATAGCAGATGCAATTGCTGAATCCTTTGATGCTACAGCTCGCGTAACAAATACGAGTGAAGGCAATATAGCTGTTATTTTCACAAAGAAACCTGGCACCAACACACAATCGAAGCTTGGATTAAAGATTTGTAATACTGAAGACTTCATCAAGAAGAATCATATTCAGGAAATTATCAAAGAGGTAATAGACGAAATACAACAAGAAAAGGCAACCACTGGTACTGGCCCTAGTACGTCTGGAACCAATAGACCTTCTGTTCCAATCAAGCCTGTTCCCTCAGATGAAACACAAATCAGTAAAGTCACAGCGGATAAGAACGCCGTACTTGTGATACCAGAATATTCTGAATTAATAAAGTCAACGTTCAATATTCTTAAAAGTAAAACCGATTCTCCTTCTGTTGATGCAAAATCTATTCAGAAGTCAACTGTAATAAAATGTTCAACAAACGAGGAAATTTTAGCAAGACTTTCCTTGGCTAAGTCATGAGGAATAAGATGAACGACAACATTTTGATTCATACAAATTATGCAGTCAACATTGGCACTTCAGCTGCTGATCTAAAGAAGTCTTTTAAAACATTTAAAATGCAACGCACAATAAGTGATAAGGTTGCCCATAGAAATGTTAGATTTCAAGACTCAAAGGCTAAGCAAGAAGTGCAATTGCAAGATGCAGAGTTCTCAAAGGTTGATAACCCGGTTCTAAGTTTTGTCGGTCCAGCAACAAAAAATGTTGTCAAAAGATCGCAAACCTTTACAGAGCCAGAGTACAATCTTTGGGAATATGGCCGTATAATTGACACAGAAGCTTTGGCAATGCGAGCATTTCTTAAAAAGAAATAGCTAATGTTCAGAAATGGATATTACTTTGCTTCTAAAAATAAGAAAAATATAGACTATATTGAGAAGCGATTTAGAGAAATTGCTCTTGTATAGAAGAGACCAATGCAAGTTATTTTGGATGAAATTGCGTATTCATTAATTTCATTACATAACTGTTATTTTGTTAAAGTCAGGAAGGAAAGCGCGTCTTCTGGAAAAGCCAGAACAACTTTTGATGGGAAAAAATTAAGCCCTGTAGCTGCAATTTTTGTTCTGCCAGCAGAAGCCATGGTTCAAAAAATAGATGACTCATTAAATGTCTATCTGTATAGGCAATATATGCCAAGAAATAAGTACAGAAATTTCGAAGTAGAGAACATTGAGCACATCTTTTTTAACAGACGACCTGGATTTACAATGGGCACACCACCCCTTGAGCCAGTTAAGGATGATATTCTTGCATTAAGACGTATCGAAGAATGCGTTGAAAAGCTTATATATAAAAATTTATTCCCCATAATGCACGTTAAAGTTGGTACTGAAAAAATGCCAGCTCAAATCTTGCGTGATGGTACACGAGAAGTTGATATTGCAACCGAATATCTATCCAAGATGGAAGAAGACGGCGGCATTACGACTAATGAGCGTGTAGAAATTAAAGCGATTGGTGCAGAATCTCTAGCACTTCGCGTAGAGTCATACTTAACTTACTTTAAAAACCGTGTGTACGCCGGTCTAGGTATGTCCGGTATTGATTTCGGCGAAGGTGGTTCAACAACAAAATAGTCAGGCGAAGTCATTTCATCTGCATTAATTGATGCAATCAGTGATTACCAAACAACGTTCGCATCGTTCATGAACAGATTCATTATGGAGCTGCTACTTGAAAGTGGTAACTATGAAAATGAACTTGATGTCCCAGAAAAAGATATGGTTTATTTTCAATTCAATCCTATCGACAAGAATGAGACAATTACAAAAGAATCCCATATCCTTAACCTTGCTAATGCTGGCCTCATTATGATAGATGAAGCTCGTGAAGCAATGGATTATACCGACAAGAGATTTGATCCAGAAAAAACTGTTCCATACCTACTGCAAACAGCAGCAGAAGATGCAACAATGGAAAATGATAAAGAGCTTGCAGAGCACGGAACTAAGCAGCAGAAACAACTTATTTCTCATACTGCTAAAGTTCTGCCTAAGCCAGCGGCTGGTGGAGCTGCCAAAAAACCAGCAGCCAAAAAGACAGCATAGAAAGCAGCGGCTCAAAAAGCTAAAGCAGCTTCTAAGTCAGCGGCTCAAAAAGCTAATCCTAAGAACAAGCAAAAGCTAAAAGATTTGCTTATGTCAGGTGAGACTGCACTAGAGCAACGTCTATCACGAGTTGTTCGTGACTGTATGGTTGATCATTTAACATTTGGAATATATGATTCATTTACTGAATTTGAAGTTGATAGTGAGGAATCATTAGCGTCCAAAATACTTGATTCATAGCTAGACACTGCAATTCGTCTGATGGTAGAATCCTCAGCATTCTAGAGTGAAGAATCTATTGAATTATTAATAGATTGTGTTCTGGATGAAGAGCTGATTAAGCTAGAGGGAGAGAACTTAGATGAAGCTGTAGCAGAGTAAGATAAAAATTGAGGCCGTTGATTTCGGCGGCCTTAAAATTAGCGATGCCTCAAAGATTAAAAGTATAAGAATCAAAGTAGAGGCTAGTCACGCTGGTATAATTAATAAGAATAATTTCTTGTACGTGCCAACAGCAATGCAAGATGGTGTCGATACATTTATCGGCAACCCAGTTATACATGGACATTCAGAAGACAATCTAAACGATGAAAATCAACATTTTGGATATATTGACGATGCAAAATATATACATTATGAAGAGTATGGTGAGGATGTTCTTGATTTTGATAGTATAGATGATATAATTGGTGTTTTAGAGGAATTTGAAACAAGAAAGCTTTATGATTCCTCGGTTGAATACAAAGGTCTTGGTCATATTGAGCTTGTAGCTACAATTTCCAAGCCAGATGCCATTAAGAAGATACTTGATGGAACTTATTCCGATGTATCAATCGGTGGCGAAGCCAAAGATGTTTATTGTTCTATATGTAGTTCTAATATAGGGCACACCAAAGATGTTTGTCATAAACGTGGTAAAGTCTACGATGGCGAACAATGTTATTGGATCGGTGATTCGATAACTTATGAAGAATTATCATTTGTGGAAACTCCTGCTGATCCGCACGTTAAAACTGTGGTTTTGAAAGATTCGGAATCAGGATATGATAATGGAAAAATTAAAATATTAGATTTTGTCCTTCATGACTCAGAGGAACCAATAGTGAAGAAGATTAAAGCAACAGAATTTTCTCAACGTGCTAACGAGCTGATGGCAGTACGCATGAAAGAGATCGGCATTTATGATGAAGCAACTTACGTTGCAGATTCCTACAAAGACCTGAAAGCGTCTGACTTTCTTATCGCCGGAGAAAAAATTCTACCAATTCATGATGCAGCACATTTGCTAGTCGCTCGTGAGATCGTCGAAAGCATCGATAACGAAGGTGTTGAAGTAGCAGATCAGCTAGATGTAAGTGCCTTCCAATCAGTTCTGGCTCGCAGAACTAAAAAGATTTTTAAAACAGAAGAAGTAAACATTGCAGACGAACTGCAAAAAATTACCGATTCTGTTGTGGCAGAAAAAGCTAAAGCTGTCCCTGTTGTAGAGGGCGGTGAAGGTGCTGGTGCAGGTGAGCCTGTTACTGAAGGCGGAGAGAAATCTTTCGACCGTACACTGCTGAACTTTAAGGATGAAGCATATAACGGCAAGAAATTTGCTGATATGGATGAATCTGAACTGGGCGAACTGCGTGAAAAACTTCCGTGCGACGAATGGGGAGTTTGGGAACTAAGATGCGCTCTGTCACAAATGATTTCCGCTACTATGTCTGTAGACAAAATGGCAGAAGTGGTTAAGGGAGCCCTTAACGAACTGTTCCCAGGTGGAACTGGTAAAATGCAAGACAGCTATGTAGCTAAACGTCTTGTTATTCTTGAAGATGAAGCTGCTGCATTTGAAGCAGAGGCTGTATCCTTAAGAGATAAGCTGAAGAAGCAATTAGTACACAACATTCTTGTTGCGGAAAACAAGCTGACTGATTCTGTTTACAAAGAGAAACTAATGAAGCGTGAACTCATCTCTCTGGAAGATAAATTGCAAGATTTAATGCCAGAAGCTGTAGAACATGCTGAAAAAGTTGAACAAAATGAACAAACAGTTGACATCTCTGATGCAGTATCATAGAATACTGACGATCAAGAAAGCGAGGGTGGTGAGAAGATTACCGATGGTGAGCAACCAGACGTAAAAACTCAGTTAAATCCAACCGAAATCCGTGATCAGTATAAGAAGACTATGCGTGAGAAAGGCTTAACAGCAGCTACAAATCTGATCAAAGATCTAAAACAGCAAGGCAAAGTGCCTTCAAATTTCAAACTTTAAGTTGAATAAAAATACAGGAGTGACATAAATGTCTCAAAGTTTAAATCCTTACAGCCAGTTCCATCAAACAAGCATGGGTTACGGCACTGGTGCCAGCGCAGTAGCTCCGGTCGGTGGACGTCCGAACTACAAGCGTTACGATCAATGGGGACACATGACCCCAAACTTCGAATTTTCTGAAGGTATCCGTCCAGCTGGTGAATTCCAAGTTGCACCATATCTGCCAGAAGTTCGTTACAACGTTCGTCTGCTATACCCAGTTGTTCTGTCAGGTGGTAAGATTGTTTCCATGGATTCCAATGGTTACATCGTTCCGGCTGGTCTGCGCAAGCAATTAGAAGCTCTGGTAGCAAAAGGCGCAGTAGCTAAGACTACTACTCGTGCTGGCCAAGCAAACGAAGTCGCAGGTCTGACTCGTTATACCGCTAAAGACGTTGATGCTGCCGTGCGTAATGCCGCTGGTGCCCTAGTTGTTGACGGTGAAGCTGTTGTTGAATCATTTATCTCTGGCGCTAACTGCGATGGTACTGTTCTTCTGACCGTATCTAAGCCTGTCGGTGTTTCTTCTTACAACTACTGGCGTCATGCTGGTGGTAACGGTGAGAACCCAGCTGATTTCAACATTATGAACTTCAGTCTGCAAAACAAAGTTGCATTCGTTTGTGACTATCAACTGGAACTGCCGATCGTTACTGATCGCGCTACTTATCTGGCTGCTCCGTTCGCTGGTATGGGTGCAATGATTGCTACCGCTACCTCTGCTCAGGGTCAAGCAACAGTTTACAAAGCGTCACTTGCGCTAGTAGCTAAAGATGTTGTTAAAGTTGTTGACACAGCTCCCGCAACTGCATCTACTCGTTTCTATCAAGTAACACAAGCATTTACATCATCTGCCGCTCTGCCGACAGCTGGTGAGCTGGCAAAAATGCAAGAAGTTTCTGAGCAGCGTGCTAAAGAACTTCTGAATCTGTCTACTACAGTAGTCAAGCCAGGTATGTTCGTAACATACGATATGGACTCTAACTTCGTACTGTCTGCTGATGATACTGGTTATGGTTATGGTACAAGCACCAAGGCTGATGAAGTAATCGGTCAAGTTCTTTCTCTGGATATGCGTCTAGTACGTGATTACCTGGACAAAGTTCGTTCTCCTGGCTTTGAATTCGGTGGCCTGGAAGCTATGCCTGGTACTGCAACTGGCGGTAAATCAGATACTCTGAGTTACTCTGGTGGTGTTGGATTAGTTCGCATTAATTTGCAAAATCGTTAATTATAATAAGAGGTTAAACAATGTTAATTCGTGATAATTGGACACCAGAAGAAATTGAACATCAGGAAGACATCAGTAAGTTTCGTGATGCGTTCCGTAACGGCGGTGTAACCCAAGATGGTAACAAGCTGCGTATTGAGGATGCGGTGGCAACTCCTAACGCCCCGATCCTGTTCAAGCGTGTAATGACTGAAGTTATGCGTGAAGCAATCGAGCCGAACCTGATTGGTACTTCTCTGCTGCAACGTATTGATTTCGATGGTTATGGAGTTTCTATCTCCTTCGGTACTCTAGGTGCTACTGCTGGTCTGTCGCTGGACATGGCGGAAGGTCAAGAATATCCAGAATTCACCATCCAACACGGTTCAGGTACTGTGACTGCTAACATCGGTAAAGTCGGTGCGGCATTCAAAGTAACCGAAGAAACCATTCGCTATTCTATGTGGGATATCATCGGCATGCACACTCGTCAAGTTGCAAAAGCGATGGCTCGTCACAAAGAGCGTAAAATTTTCGACATGTTCCACAAACTTGGTGTAACTGTTTTTGACAACCGTAATCCTGCTAACTCAGAACTGGGTCGTACCTCTGGTCGTGACCTGACTGGTTCAGGCAACGGTTCTATGACCTCCGATGACTTCTTCGATATGTATTCGAAGACTCTGGAGCGTGGTTTTACTCCTAACGTAGTTCTGTGCCACCCATTGGCATGGGCAGCTTTCGTTAAGGATCCTGTAATGCGTGCATTCACCCTGCAAAACGGTGGTGGTCAGTGGTACAACGGTCTTCCACAGAACGTTTATCCGACTTCTGCTAACGCTTGGTCTGCAATTGGTCGCGCTAAAGGTCCTACCGAGAAGAACCCGTCACAAGTTGAGCGTGAAGGTACTCAAACTTCGACTTTTGATTTCCCAATCAATTTCCCGTTCGGAAGTCTGCGTATTATTCCTTCTCACCATGTACAATTTGATGCATCTACCAACACTACCTCTATCTATATGATGGATACCAGTGAGCTGGGTGCAATCATTGTTAACGAAGATCCTACCACTGAAGAGTGGAATGATCCTGCTCGTGACATTATGAAGATTAAAGTCCGTGAGCGTTACGGTATGGTTCTGTTCAACGAAGGTCTGGCAATTTCTGTTGCTAAGAACGTTTCTATCGAGCCGAACGAAATCGTTCTGCCACCGCAATCTATCATTAGTGGCATTGCTCCGATTACTCGCAAGTAATCTATTGCATACACTTTATAAGCAGTACAAAGGCGGGAGCGGTTTTACCGCCCCGCCTTTTTTATTATCTAATTTCTGGGATTTTTAAAACAATGAGTAAAATTAAAATCAAATTGCATCCGCGTAAAAGTTTCCTGTTTCTGGGCAGAATTGTATTAACTTATGAAATGGATTCCGTTGAGCTTAACACTGACGAGCTGACCGATGATGAAATCCGCGCCATAATCTCCTCTGTTATTGGAAACAATATCGAGTGCGACACTTCAATTTCCGACCTACTAAGCTTCTTCAAAGACGAAGATAGAAAAACAGAATTTTTTCTCGGCCTTAAAGCACAACGAGTAGACATCGACTTCATCAACTCAAGATTCAAGCCAGTTGATGTTCTGGTAGAGGCTGCTCCGTTAACGCTTGAACAAATTCAAGAAGATTACAAAGCAAAATATGCACACCTCGTTGACCTGCTAGACAACAATGATGAAGGAACTGTAATCGGATACCTAAGAGAAATGCAACTAAATGCAGACAGCGATTACTTCGCACCTGTGTCTGATGAAGTGCTTGAATTCCTGATCGCTCAAGAGAAAAGTGGTCAAGGCAGAAAAATGGTTGTTAAGAGCATCTTCAATCTGATTGGAGCAGGGAAGCCAGCGGCTAAAGCTAAAGCAGAATTGAAAACAGAACTTGCTCAAGATGAAGTATCTTTAGTAAAAGAAGAGAAGCCAGCCCGCAAAGCTAAACAACCTGCAAAAGAATGAGGTGAGTAATGGCTATAAAAGTAATACGTGTTCTACATGAACAGTCTGAACTAAATTCATTTGGCCTAAATGACAATATTAACGTATTGCTTTCCGAGGTGCCTTCTAACGTCAAAGAGTCTTTCTATATATATAGATTGAATCCAGACATAGAAATGCCAGAGAGTGGGGATAAGTTTTTTGCTAATCTTCAGATTGTTGATACATCAATGGTCATAGATTACACCTTTGAAGTTAAGACGACGACTAACGGTATTGAACTTGTTATCAATCCACTTCAGCCACTTATTCCTTCGCAAAAATATGCGTTAATTGTCACATCTGATATAAGAAAACAGGGTGATATTACAAGCTAGAAGACTGTCAATCTTGGACCAGCAGAGATAGTGGTTTCTACTAAATCATCTATATCTGGTGTTGATACATAGAAATACACTGTTCTCTTTAAGGCAGACTAGGTATTAACCAAGAAATCAAATACAGTTTCATTCTCAGTTAAGCGAGTAGATACAACTGGCGGCGTTGATGCTGCACCGGTAAGTTTATTCGACGGCAAGAAAGATATATTTAATGATACCACCCTCTACTCTGATTAGAACGTTGTCATCAATGCACTGTCTGGAGCTATTCCTTTCCTTGCAACAGAATCTTTCCTTGTAACTAATACGGCTTATTCTGTAACTCAAAAGACACAGATCCTTTCCGTTATAACTGCTAATAAAAGCTTGCAAGTATCTAAGCCAACTGTTCCGTCAGGAAGACTGACAATAGGTGACTTTAATAAGTTCTATGAAGCATTGGATAGGCAGGCTGACTCTGGTTCAACAGATCCGACTACACCAACTGTTACGTAGAATACAATTAAATTCGAATATAGACCTCCGCGCAAAATAAGATGTACTCTAGATGTGAATCTGGATAAAGATAGTCTCAAATATCAAGATGGAACTGATGCGAGTGGTAATCCTATTTATAAATACAAGAAGTGCGTAAGATTTGATTTTGATTATGCATTTGGCAATTATAACTTGGATAGCATGGGATTATATCCAGAACAAAAATACATGATCTTCCAAGATATATTTGGCAAGGTAATTGAGTTTGAAATTTTCCCATTACTAGAATAGTCACCGGATTATACAGCAGCGAGCTTAATTGAAAAAACGAGTAGATATCATTTATTGATGAAGGTGTGATATGGCACATATTATTTTTAGATAGGCACCACTTGGTGGGCCATTGCCAACAACTGATGAGTCAATAATCCAAGACATCAATTCAAATTACAATAATATATTTCCAGACATGGACTTAACTCTGCACAATAAGCAAACTGATTATGTTGACTACACAGTGGTATATATTCAGAACAACGCTAAATAGAAGTCTGATAATTTTGTTCAACCGGAAGTATTTATTAATCAAGAAGGTTAGAGGGCGAAGTATAAGATTGCAATTCTTCCAAAAAATGAGCACGCTCAAGTTCTACCATCATAGCGAGTAGAGCCTACGGATGTTGTTTTTTATACTACCAACTCAGAAAAGACATTGAAGATTCAAGGCAATGACGAGTTTTCTCAGTCACTAGAGAAAGGTGAGTTCTGCGCAATTTATATTAAGCGTATCCTTGAGAAAGGATCAATGGAAAATGTGTCATCTACAGCAGAAGATTTTTTCGAATTATTTACAAGAGGTTATGAATGAATGAGAATATTTTGGTTACATTTATTAATGGCGACCTTAAAGATACCTCTGGGGCAAAGGTCACGATAACTGACTAGTTTTCCGAGAACATCCTACTTGACCCATACTACTGTACAGAAGACGACATCATTAGTATCTTTATGCAGGACAAAGAAAAGTATTGGCTTATGACCAAAAAGATTATTTTTGATTCATAGGTTAAGGTTGATTTCATGTTTAGAAAGGCTACGTTTAGCAAACTTGATGAACAAGAAATCTTTCATCTCAAAAGAGACTATGTAATATGTTCAAGTACATATCAGTTTGCCAAACAGTTTAATTCTGACTTCCTTAAGAGTGTTAGCAAGACTAAGATGCTTGGTGATCTTAAAGTGTCCGTTAGAATGGATAAAGCAATTAACGGTGCTAACCTTATCATGGGTGACGCAGAGAAGTGCCTAGAAGAACTACAGGAAACTATCAAATACCTGTCAGACAATGGTGGCTCAGCTCTTATCAGTACATGGGTTAAAGGTGCCAATAATGGTCATTCTAATATTGTTGGTAGAGAATGGTATCCTGGTGAACCTATGGAGCCAATGATTCCTATTGCCACAAGACACTACGAGCACTTGAAGAAATTCTACAAAGTGGGTATCTGGTAATGGCAAGTAAAGCATGGGCAAGCGTTCGTGGACAATTTAATGGCGATGAACTTGATTTGCGCAAGGAGTTAAAAGAACTCTTTGATGGTGATGATTTTGGCAATGAAAAGAAAGCCATTTATATACATAGAAAAATAAGGCAGGATAAGTTTGGAGTACCTGTCAAATGTACATGCTTTGTGGAAAGCTCTGGCGAAGGCGTTCAGGGCTGCCCACACTGTGATGGCTACGGATTTCTATGGGACGAACATATTATTACAGGATTTAAATATCCAATCTCAGACGTCTCATCATTAACTGCTGGTAATATGTCTAGACAGTTAGGTAGAAGATACGACATTGTAGAAAAGTTCATTACAATGCACGAAATCGACCTTGGAGAAGGGGATAGAATCATTGAGCCGTCACAATAGGACAATGGTGAGATTTACATTCCTATTATTCCAGACAATACATGGTATGTTAACTTTAGCACGGCGCGAAGATTAGACTTCGGTAAAGAGCAATTTACTGACGTACTCGTAACGAGGATTTCATAATGGGACAACGTTCAGTACCGCTAGATCAAATCACTGAATATGTCAAAGGTTTAGCAAATGAAAATTTACTGAAAGCAACTGATAAAACTGCAAATTTAACGGCTTCATTGAAGCGTCCTAGCAGTAATTATGTTGACATGGACACCATGCTGGATATAATATACAAGTTGTTTCAAGAAGAAGGTTATATCATGGAAAAGGACGACGATATTATAGAATCTGTAGATAATGTCGGACCTTTAAGTGTTGAGGTAAAGCCTTTTACAAAGTTTAAGCTTATAGAGAACTATCCTGAGTTTCGTGGATAGGAATCTATTAAGTATTTCCCTATAGTTTCCTATCAAATTCCTAAACGTACAATATAGTCAATGAAGCAGGATGATCATGTTCCACACGGAAGTGCTCGTCGTCCAGCAAGACCAATGATTCGTCACACAGATGTTAGAAATTTTGAAACTGGTGATTAGGAAACGTTAGAATCAATATTCTTTGATAACACCCTGGAATTTATTTCATGGTAGGTATCATCAAGAGAATCAAGGCAAATTGCAAAACTGATAGAAGATTTTTTCTTATTTAAAGCAAATGAGAAGCTTCGTCAGAAATGTCGCAATCTTGTTTTTTTAGCGAGGGGACGACAAATATATACAGACGACTACGGTCCGAAACGTATGTTTGGAACACCCATCCAGTTCCTCGTGCAAACTGAAGAAAGTATGCTAATTCAAGAGCAGACTATAAATGAAATTAGTGTTACGACACAACCTATATAATTTGGGAGTTATTCAATAATGGCAAATTACGCTAATCTGCCGTCTATGCAGCTTGAGTTGCTGGATGGAAACCTTCAAGCAGTACAACAGCTGGAAGGCCCTGTCGTCCTGATTGTTGACACAGCAAAAAAAGGTCCTAACGCTTCCCAATACGTTGTTACAGATCCGAATAAAGCAGTCTAGGTTTTTGGAGCAGATTCTCCAATTATCGAATCTCTGTCTAAAGTTCGTTTCGGTGGCGCGAAGAATGTAATCTTCTATCGTATTGGCGGCGAATCAGCTTTCATTAAGAATCTGATTTCTGACGGTGCTCTTATCGAGACCACTGAAAAATCAGTATCTGAAGGCTCTAAATATTTTATTTACTTCGGCCAGCCTTCACTGTCTTCTAAAGATGGCGTTTCTGGAGATGTAAAGCAAGATGATCGTTATCTGATCATCAAAGACGAAAAGAATCGTATTGTTTACTCCAACATGGTTGGCGCTACAATTGACGACAGTCGTTTCACTATTGACGGATTTGATCCTGCAACAATCAACAAACTAGATCACATCTGCCAGCTACGTATTGGTCACGTTGACTCAATGCCAGCAATGGAAAATGTTCTGGCACAACCAGTTACTTCTAACGGTGTAAATGTTACCGAGAAGAACTATTTCAACCAAGACGTTGTTAAATATACTCATCCTGGTTCACTGTTCGCAGTAGAAGAGGTTCAGGTTGCAATCCCAGCAGCTAAGACATCTGGTGCTAAGCAACTTGTTAGCCTGGAAGTTGGCAAAGGTGCTCCTGTATCAACCAAAACTTATGCTGGTGATCTTACAATTGCTATCGACGGAACAACTCATGAAGTTCTGACGTTTGATGGTGCTGAGTCTATTTCCAAGCTGACCGGAATCATTGCAGCTTCTCTGGGCAAATACCAGTCAAGCACTGCATTTGATGTTAGTGCATCTGGTGACGAAATCACTCTGACTGCTAAACAGCCGCAAGCTAACCGTGTTCTGACCTTCACCCCGCAGGCTGCTGTGGCTGGACAAAAAGAAGTTCAAACACTGACAGTTTCTGGTGCACCTACAGCAAATGGCACTCTGTTAGTTAAAGTTCAAGATCCAGTAAGCAAGCAAGACTTCTCTCTGTCTGTACCGGTTGTAGCTGCAACTGATACTACAGCAGATCTGGTTGCTGCAAAAATCAAGGCTGCTATCGAAGCAGATACTGCTGGTGTTATGACTGTACTTGCATCTGTAACTGTAGCTACCAATAAGCTGACTGTTACCTATAGAGACGAAGCTCTTCTGACCGAAGATCAAAAAATCTCTGTTGACTCTCAAGCTGTTACCGGCCTGACAGTTAAAGGAACTTCTGTAAAAGGTAAGGATCCAGTAAAAGCTCTGAACATCACTGTTAATCAGTTCCCTATCGTTGCAGGCGCTGCACCGTCAGGTATTTCTGAAATTGCTGATGCATCTTCTACAATTCCTGCAATTGACCTGACTACTACCATCAAGGCAGTAACTGGCCACCCGCTAGTTGCTTCAAATAAACTGTTCTACAGCAAAGGCGAATATCGTCCTACTCGCGTAGCTCTTGTTTATGTTGGTAACGTATCTGGTTCTACCTATGCACAGGAAGTTGCTGATTACAATGTTAAGCAGGCAAAAGATGCTCGTACCGCTCGTCAAGAATGGGTTTACGACATTCCTTATACCTCTGTTTACTCTTCAGTAGATTTCGACCCGATCTTCTCTGGTTCTGAAGTTTCTGTTAAGTACACCTCTGGTGCTGGTGATTTCACTGCAACTGGATGGTCTATCGGACTGACTCCGAAACTGTTCCAAGCTGTTAAGGTTCGTGATGGTAACGGTAAGCCAACTACTGGTACTAAGGCTGTTACTAATGCCGAACTGGCAAACTACAAACTGTTTGTAGAATATGACTACCTGGTTGATCAAGTTGCTGCTGTAGCTGCATACGATCCTACCCCAGCTGTTGGTCAAGCACACGGTCCTGCTGTTTCCATGGCTCTTGTAGCAACTGGCGACAAAGACACCGCAGCTTCCTACAAGTCTGGCGCTGATAACATCGGCTCTAGCTGGGAAAAAATGTACGAGGTTCTGGACTCTGCTCTGGACGATCTCGAAACAACTCAGGCAACTGCAATCTACCTGGGCTCTGTTACTTTTGATGCACCGAATATTACCGATATGAACAAAGACAAGTGGGAACTCGTTAAGAAGTCCGACAACGTTCTGCGTTTTGTTCGTAAGATTCAAAATGAAGATGGTTCTATTCGTTATGAGTGGAATAACTTCCCGAAAATGTATCGTGATAAACTGGACACAACCAAGACTACTCACCTGGCAAGCTCTGCTCAGCTGGACAGTGCTGGTAATCCAATTGTTGCTGCTAAATATCATGAAGTAAACTTCGCTCACCGTCTTGGCATGTTCTGCCATAACATCGTTGAAGATGAAGGCTTCATTCTTGGTACTATCGGCACCTCTTCTCCTCGTTCAGCATCTACTTATGATGTTAACAAGTGGATCGGTGTTGCACCTACCAAAGATTCTGCTGGCGCAATCATTGCAAACGGTACTGGATTGCTTGGTAACAAGTACATGTCTTCTCAGATTGCAGAAGTCAGCTCTGCTGGTACTCAACTGAAAGACGCACGTCCGAAAGGCTTCTTCTACACTGATAGCGGATATCCAGATGGACAAGTTCTTGTTGACTCTAATGGCGCTCCGATTGATATTGGTAAGTACATGTCTATCGTACCTGCTGTTGTTAATATGCCAAACTTCTCTGGATTTGGTTCTTCTGCTCGTACTACTTCTGGCGCTGCAATTTATTGTGCTCTGCTGTAGAACGTTGAAGCTGGTAACTCTACCACTAACACTCTGGTTCCGGGCGTAACCCTGCCGTTTGTTATCAAGAAGAATAAACTGGACGATATGGCAAATGCTGGTTATGTAACCTTCGTTACCAAGCCTGCTGGTGTTACTGTTACCTCTGGTGAAGTTCCAACCTCAGATGCTTCTGATTACCAGTATATTTCAACAACTATTATCGTTGGTGATATCGCTCGTAAGTTGCGTGCTCGTATTAACCCGTTCCTTGGCAAGGGTCTGAACGATGTAACTCTGGCAGCAATGAATACTGCTACAGAGTCTGTCTTCCAAGAAGCTGTCGAGTCAGGCGCTATCCGTAAGTATGATTTCAATATCGTACAGATGGCTACCGTTAAGGGCGTTGGTCGTGTTGCAATCCCGTCTACCATTGTACCAGCATTCGAGCTGCGTAAAGTAGATTCTTCAATTAAACTGGCTTACGACATTTAATAAGTCAAAAGAGGGGGCACAGCCCCCTCTACTACACAACGGAGTTAATAACTAATGGCAACTTATAACAGTTTTTCGGGTACTGACATTCATGCAGTGTTTGGGGATACCGTCTTCGGTGATCTGCAAATGGTTTCTTACAAATCTGACCGTGAAAAAGCACCTGTATATACAATGGGCTCACCTGATCCACGTACCATCGCTCGTAACAAGCGCTTGATTACTGGTGGATGCGTGTTCGTTGTATTTGATCAAGATGCTCTTCTGGATGCAATGCGTGCAGAAGCTCAATCAAATGCTGAGCGTCAGGTCTACCTGACAAAAGGTGAACGTGCAAACTTCACCCGTAATGGCGTTCAAGAGTCAATGAAAAAGGCTATCTATCAAGGTGGTTCTGTTGACACTACTGGACTGACCAACGTTTCTACTGCTGGTAACGCAGCTACCATTTCAACCCAACTGGTTGAAGCTGGTGCTCCTATGCTTGCTGACCAAATCAGACCGTTTGACATCACTCTAGTTGGTGCTAACGAGTACGGTACTTCTTCACGTATGGTTATCCATGGCGTTGAACTGATGACCGAAGCTGGTGGCGTATAGGTTGATGATATGGTTCTTGAAAAGCAAATGTCTTTCATTGCCCGTCGCATCACTCCTTGGACTAAGCTGTAATAACAATTATCTAAGACGGGCCGCAAGGCCCGTTTTTTTTTACTGGACAAAAAATGACTTTACCATACGTAACTCAATTAACTAAATAGACCGGCGAGCGCGGATACATTTCGAGCGGCGGCTCGTCTATTCACGTCGTACTTACATTCCAAGACATGCCAGAACTAGGCGCAATATACCTTGGAACATGTATAAGCTTCTCCTACTCCGTCTATAGAGAAAAAACACCTGTGTTTAATTTAGGTGAAAATGTCATAGATGGTTTCTAGATTAACAAAAAATATGTCGCTGGATCGATGGTAAATGCTGTCTTGGGCAAAGATGAAATTGCAGAGTTTATAAACCAATATTCTAACCTCCTTAAAACAGTTGACATGCAGAATTACCAAGAATTATAGACTTACACAGAATACAAAAATAAAACCGAATAGCAGGCTGTCAAAAAATTCCACACATTCATGAAAGACGATTTAACATCATTTAATGTGGACCTAATTTTTACATAGGAATATACTGACGAAGCAAGTCGTGTTACTATCTACGGATGTAACTTCATAAACAACGGACAAGTTCTGTCAATCCATGACCTTATATAGGAATACACTCTTTCTTTTGTTGCAAAAGATATTCGTGAAATGCATGATTTAAATGCACCAATTGCATCATCTTACAATAACGAACACGCCCCAAGATACCAAACTGCGACATCACTATTGGCTGGCTTCCAAGATATTGAGGAAGTAATAGATAATTAGATTCCTGATTTTGGACAAATTAAAATTCCAGACGCAGAGAATCTTAGTATCTCTCCAAGTGGTAAATTAGCAGTTAACAATGGACATGGGCCAATTGTAAAGGGTGATTACAATACTAACTTCGATGAAGACTAGGCAAAATCTAGAATTAAAAACAATGAAGGATCTGCTGGTTATCAATCAAAAAACAATGTAAGAAGGCAAGACGGAACAATGGGTCCCAGTTATGAAAATGGTAAATTTATACCGTATTATGACTAGAAGGGGAATCTTACTGTTGGATATGGTCATTTGATTACAGATGTAAATAATGCTAGGCCATTAACAGATTCAGAGGCCGAGGCCCAGTTTAATCGTGATTACACTAGTGCCCAATACGATGCATCTAAAATAATGAAAGATTATAACTTGGATGATGCACCTGGACAGGTAAAGGATGTATTGACCGAAATGACATTCCAAATGGGTGAAGGTGGTGTAAGAGAATTTGATGATGCTCTTAATGCTGCTAAACTAGGCGATTATGATAAGATGGCAACAGAAATGCTGGATTCAAAATGGGCACGTGAAGACTCTCCAAACAGAGCTAATGCATTGGCTAATGAAATAAAGACTATCAAACGAGGTAAATAATGTCCGCATATACAAGTTATTACGCAGGGTAGGACGTGTCTGTATTTGTTGTTGCGTCAAATAAAAACCTTTCTACTGGCCAAGATGGTAAAATAGTTGTCAGTGGTGCTCCACCTGTCATGTTGGATAAAGCAACTTTTATAGGTTGGCAAGAAATGAGAATTGGCTCTAATCCAGTTTTCGGAATAGGGGATTCTAAGTTTAGATTTAAAAACAGGGGTAATGATATTGTATCTGGACAATTGTCATTAAACTTTACAGATGAAAGATATTTGCGTGTTGCAATAACCAATGCGCTCAACCCTGGAGCATAGAATCAAAAGACAGCAGCATCAATGTAGAACTCAACTGCTTCAGAGTTTAGAAAGCAGAGAGATGTAAGTCGTCAATATGGGTCACTTTTTTAGACAGAAAAAGGAAATGGCCTAGATGGTTTGATGAAGTTACGTGGATTTGATATAATGGTTGTCTTTAATAATGGCAACAATATTCATCAAGATAAAAATAAAATTATATTCTTAAGAGAATGTGAAATAGATGGAGAGAGTTTGCAAGCAGCATAGTCTGAAGCAACTCAAATCAATAGAGTATACAACTTTACCGCTAAGAGAGTAGATTAATGGCACCAAAAGCAAGAATGCGTTTCGGTACAGACGCACCACTAGAAGAAGCAAAGGTTGAAGTGCAGATTGCTGATGAACAACCGCAAGAAGTAACTGATGTAGGAATAACAGAGCTTGTTAAAGCCATGGCTCACATACAGGATGCACCAGATTACGATACTATCCTTGACTGGAAAGAAACGTATGGGGCTATTTATACATAGACAACAAATGGTGATGACTTTTATTTGTTTAGACCATTAAAGCGTCTTGAGTATAAAAAAATGGTAGCATCAGGAGCTGCTGCAAAAGAAGATAGATACGAAGAAGCCCTGGTAAAGAAATGCTTACTTTGGCCTATACCTGATTCAAAATTTATAGCAGAAGCAAATGCGTTTCTTATTTCTACACTAAGAAAACAAATAGAATTTAAATCTGGCTTTGTACCAGATAATATAGCCATAGAACTTATTAGGGTAATTTAATATGGATGTCATTGGTCTGAAAGAGCATGAGTTTTTAATACCTGTTGATACTCAGGTAACGATTGGAAATGCTGTTTATGAAAAGGCTATGTTTATTTGCAGACTTTTGACCATTTAGGAAATAAAGCATATTGATAAGTGGACTGGTGTTATCAATGATATTATGCATGAAGGCAAAGAATTAGATCTTGAAGATGACTGGTTCTTTATTGAGCGTGGCATTGTTGACAATCAAAAGCTTGTTGTTGAAGAAGAAGTTTTTCATAGATGCTTTATTGGTACAGTTGGAATAGATACACCCGTCGATATGAATACCATAGAGGCGGGTGTAATCTCTCAAATTGGACAGGCGATATTAAGACGTAGCTTAGACTTATACATCTCATTCGCCGACTATGTGGAAAAATTCCAAGATCAAAAATAGTCATACTTCGACATGATGAAATCATTGCTGTGTAGATATCAGAATGAAACCATGGAGAATCTTGACGGAATGCCTATAGATAAATTACTGAGAAGGTTTGCAATGTTACGTGCTGCATTCCCAAAAGAAACAGAACTTGTATCAAAGGATGCGGATGATGTAGATTGATCAAAAATATTATGCAAATTCTCAAATAACCGAACAAGATCAGGATGACCGCAATTCTGATCTTGCTATTTCAACAACAGCTGCCGCTGGTAGTTATATTGCGGCTAAAAATTTAGATAAGTTATCTCAAACAAATGTTGGACAAAAGTTTCTACAAAAAAGAAACTATGACTATCTAAATAAAACATTTCTAAATTCAGGCGCTACAGAAGGCAATATAATTAATTAGCGTGGTAGATTTTTCGCAAGAGACTTTGCTCTTGAGGCATTACGCACTGCCGAAGAAACATCGCCTGGAAAAATTCTTCGTACATTTTCCTTTTCTCACCTATTAACCCCACTCGCAACACAAAACAATTTTAATTATGACTTTTAGGGCCAACAAGTAAAATCTCAGTCAAAGTATTTACAGGGCTTAATAACATAGCAAGGTGATGCCAACTTTAAGTGGGATCCAACTACACATGAAAGATTTGGTCTAAGGGTTCAAAATGGTGGACTATATGAAATAGATGCTCTAGGTAATTCTGGAAAGAAACTATTAGACAATGTAATGATGACATCTACGTCATTTTCATTAGCAAGACAAAATGCTCCATCTCTTGAATATAAAAATCCACTAATAGCTGGTTATGCAAGTTCGGCAGGGTTTTATAACGAGGCCATAGAAAAACAATTAAATCAAATGACCGCCAATAAAGATATATCAAATGTCACAATTATAGGTGGTAAAAATGCCAAGGTAAATTGGATGCAGTCATATGCCAAAACAACATTCATGCGTGGTGTTGAGGCACTTGGTCAACCAATAGCAGAATCATCTGGTTGGATACCATCATTAACTGCACGAAATATTATAGGTGGATTTGTTAAGTTAGCTGCTGGAGATGTAGGTAAAGGCGTTAGTACAACGCAAAATCTTGCACTTCCTTTTGACATTAAAACGCTAAAGAATGAAATAGGTAATGTATCATTTGACAAAAAGTTCTTCTAGTAGGCGGCAACTGTTATGAACAACGCTAGACGCTCTACTATGATAGGGACTCTTGGTGCCAACATAGCAAAGGCTGCTGCAATACGTTATGCAGGGTATCAAATACTCGATCATTTATAGACGGCTCTAGCTCCTGAAGATTAGGCATTTAAACTTGGCATAACAGAAGGTCTTGCCACCGCTGCAATGCAAGTTCACTTAGGATATGCATCAATAATAGGAGATCGTTTACAGGGGTATAAGGAAGAACAGGAAAGGCTGTTCTCTGGCTCAACATAGATTGTTACACTCGCTGGCCTAGCTGCCGCACCAGCCATGACCTCTGCTATTGCTTCCTATGGACAAAAGGTGTATGAAACTGTACGTTATGGAAAGGAGTTTGTTGAAAATCAAACTGCTAGAAGACATGCACTGTTTGGAATTGGTTTAACCAGCAAAATAGCTGACAGATTTGGCGTTAGTCCTGGCGTTATGTTTGCGGAAGAATCAGATGGTATGACATCAAGGGAGAGAACATTTAGGCGTTTATTTAGTGGAAGAAGATTACAAATTAACGCCGTAAGATCTGCATTGCCCGGTCTTATTCTTGCCCTGCCATTTTTGCCTGGTGCTCTTGCTGGTGAATCGTCTGAGGAACTACGCAAAGAATATTCTGGTGAAAAAGAAGTTGCAGTTCGTGCCAATAGATGGTGGGGTTCTGGTGCTAATAGTTTTGAAGGCGATCATATTAAATACTTCAAAAAGAATTGGTACGCCGAACTGATGTAGGGCTCTAAGACAGCATAGCTTTATGGTGACAAAGAAACAGAGCGAGAAATGAATCCGTTCCTCAATCCACTTGACTACATTCGTAATCCTTATCAATTTGAAGAAATGCATCAAGAAGATAGGCCATATGCAGTATGGGGAATGGATGTTTCATTTGGTAACTTCTTTGGTAAAATGTTTCAAGAAACAGTTGGAGCAATTCTTAAGCCAGATATTGTGAATAAAAATCTTGAAAATTATCTTGAGCCTGGACAGACTCTTGATGACGCATTGCAATCTGGAAAGTTTGGATTTGAAGAGACTGGTTTGACAGATTCTGAAAAATAGCTTATGGATGATGGGTTAATGTAGAGGGCGGAAGCTGCTGAGTACAATCCAACAACATCATCACTAAGCTGGACAAGTAACGCACTAGAGGACTTGGTTGGTCTATCTGGTTGGTTAGCTGGTGAAATTAGAGGTGCGCTGGGGTTACGTGATGAAAGTTAGAGTCAACTAGCAAGATCGGGATAGGCTACAAACGTTGCTAACGATATTGCTGATATGCAACTTGGTGGTGCGTTTGGTACTACTGAATCTTTGCGCCGCTTTATACCAACTAATGCGTGGTCGCGTGAAAAGGGCGCTAACCCATTGCGCAACAGTATGCCTAGTTGGCTCCCTGGCTCTGAGTCAGGTTATTACATCGACTTCCAGACAGGCGACCCATACTCGAAGCTTGAAAAAGGATTTGCCAGACTTCCAGGAGAAGGATACGGAAAACTATTCAAGGACGTAGAGGGGCTTAATCCTGAAGACTATCCTGAAATCTATAAGTTCAAAATTCTTTCTGATGTGGCTATAGGCAGTAAAGAATATAGAGAATCTAAAAGAAAAATTGAAGCGAGGGAACAGGACGGGTCATTAACAGAGTATGAAGCCGGTATATTAGCAACTGTGCGTGAACAATAGCTCGCTAGACGCAATAGGAAGCAGTTTGACGAATACTTGACAGATGAGCAGTACAACGGTGAGGGTGTAGTTACTGAGCTTGCATAGAAAGGCTGGCAGCGTTTATTGCACAACATGGAATCTCCACTAGAAGACCTTACCTTCTTTAGACCTGGCGGCAAAATGATTCACAAGAGAACAGCCGTTGAGGACTATCTAAAAACTCAAGTTCAAGGTTCCGATACTGCCATGTGGACAGAGTATATTGACCAATTCCTCAAGCCAGCACTACAGCGCGGAGTTGCATTCTTTAATAAGGAATATGTGCCGGAACATACACAAGAAAGACGTGGTGTAGATGAATATTTTGATAGATTAGAATATTTAAAATATCAAAAATTAGCAGCAGAGGCACAAAGCGCTGGCGACACAGAAAAAGAAAAAGAATACAGAAAGCTTTCCCGTACTACGATCACAGGAGCAAATGCGTAGGGCTATGATGACATTCAAGATGTACAATCAGCATATGGCGCACTAGATAGGTCAGATCAAGATTACTTTCAGTAGTTTATCAATTTAACCGATCATGAATCACGAGAACTTCTTGAAGCCGTTTTGCCTCATCAATTAGGTATGATGTACAAAGGGCTATGGGAAAGACGTGATGCAATACAGAATGCACTTGATAGCGGAAACACAATGGAAGAGGCCATGAAAACTTCTTCTCAGGAAGAGTTAAATGATCTTATTGAGAATAATCAAGATGCATATAAAGAATATGCTTAGCAGAAGCGATCTGAAAGTTTCAGAGAATTTTTAGCAATTAAATCATCTAAATCCTACATAGAAGATACAACTGGTATGCCAGATGAAGACTTTATAGGATGGGATCCTCGAATTGATATAAATCAAGTAAAGTTAAGAACATTAACTCTTGGTGATGAATAGATTCATGAATATGGATTCTGGGAAAGTGATGTTGAAAAATTAAAACGAATGATAGGTATTCTCAAAGACGAAACTGTCACTCGTCAAATAGATCAAATAAAACAAAAATAGTTAGAGCGCAAGCAGATTGAGTCTGATATAGCAGATAAATTAGCTGACCAGGGATACACTGTTCGCGGTGTTGAGGTTAGAGATAGTAATGCTGGCGATGTAACTGTGAATGTAACAAAGAGGGATGAAGAGTGAGTAATGTTATTGGAGGTGTTGGTGGAGCTGTCCTTGGATATATGTCTGGGGACAGCGGTAGTGAAAGTCTGCTAAATGCAGCCATTGCTGGTGTTGCTGGTTTTGGTATGCAGTCTTTTACTCAACCAGTTAAGGTTGCAACCATTAAAGCTGCTGATAATCGTGCCAAATACACATTCAAAGACATTAATCATCAACGAGCTATTGCTAGTGATATTGAACGTCTTGATGCAAAGCTGGAGCGTTTATCAAAAAGATTTAATCGACTTGGAGAAGCTCGTAAGCGTGTTCTTGTTGATAATTTGGCAAATGCTGGAATCCTAGATCATTTTGGCGGTGACAGTGTTTCAGCACTTGATGCTGATGCATATAAGGTTCATATGAAGGCATAGATATCTGGACTAAGAAAGCAGTTAACAAATCCAGACAAGTTCAATATTGCCCAGAAGTTAATTGATACTTCTGCGTTCTCAAGCAGAATTACAACAAGTGTTTTTTCATAGCCAGGCAAATATATACCACAGGTATATGGCTAGGCGATTGATAACAATATAGTTGAGGCATTATCTCAAAGATTCATGAGTCATCACAATCTTTCTGAACAGGATGCCGTAAGAACTGCAAAATCTCTTGGATAGTTTCTTGGACAGGGGGATTTTAAAAATGTCTTTATGACTGATATAGGTATTAAATTTGGTCAAGGCAGAAATGAGCGTCATTTACCAATTCCATTCCAAGAGCGAAATGGTGGTGCCCTATATTTAAAAAGTGGTGGCAAAACAAGTACATAGATAGTTCCACGCTTTAATCCTTTTGGAGACCTTTATAGTAAAGGACAATCTTTTACATTAGGGTAGAAATCGTATGGACAAGTTTCATTGGACATGTTAAGAACAGGTTACTTACCAACAGAAATGTTAGGCTTTAATAATGCATTAGGCAAAATGAGTAATGTAACAGATTTTGATATGGCAATGGATGAAATGAATAAAATGCGCCACTATATAGCAGGCAACTATGATGTAGATGTCAATGGTTCTAGCGCAATAGCCAGACAAGTTTCTAATACAATAAAGCTCAATAAAACACTTAGCTTTAACAGAGACGGCCTACTTGAAATGAGAAATATGATGCCAAATGAAATGGCTGATATTCTTAGTAAAATAAGTAATGATTCTCCAGAAATAAATATACTGGGTGGAATTGCTAAGTAGGAAGTAATGGGTATATAGGCTAGTGCCAAAGATGTTAATCCACTCGGAACTCCATTCTTTGAAGCATCAAGGTCTGAATTATCTTGGGCACGCGATACGTTTTCTGTCCAAAATAATGGCAGTAAACCAAAATGGCTAGATAGTTTTGGCGGTGAGGGTGTGTCAGATTTTAAAAGAGAATCTACCTTTGCAACAAAACGTATTGTATAGAAGACTGAATAGGAGTTTATAGCAAATATGCTTGGCTCTGGTTTCACCTTCGGTGATGGTCAGGGTCTTGCCTTTGGTGGCAACAAAGCCGCATTAACATCTGCAACAGATATATCTATTAAAATTCCATTGAATGCCGATGGCTCAGTAACTGGCATCAATGATATTTTTGGCAATATTGAAAACCCCAGTAAGATACAAGCTATAAAATCTGGCGAGGTTATTGCCACAACAGCTGATGGTCCTATCACATTGGGTAAACAATTTTCTCATGCCAAGATAAAGGGATACAAGATTGTTGATGATACGATGATTCTTCAGGCTGCGGCCTTTGCAGATCCATCACGTTCTGGTTATCAAAAAATATTTTCATCTGATTCTAAACTTGGCTTGCAAATCTTAACTGGTGAAGCAGAGGATAAATTAAATGTCCTAATGCAAGCTATGGCGACTGGCCGTGCTTCCGTTAAAGATGGGTCATCAATTATATTTGATGGTCAAGAAATGTCGGCACACGACTTTAGTCTTAAAGCAAAACTGCTTAAGGATGATTTTGGTAAATATGGTGCCACCATTTTCTCTGATGCAGATAATGCTGGTATGGACACAATCATGGATTACGTTAACAGGGGTAATTTTGACTTGGCACGAAAAGAAGTTGTCGAAACAATAACTTCAAGATCCAAGGCTGGATAGTCACTATATATGACCATGATGAATCGTCTTGATGATGGAAGCAGGGCTCAAGTGCATAGTGCAATCAATAGTATTATTGGTGCACCAGAAGATGTTGCACAAGAATCTATGCTACAAATTGAAGACTTTGTAAGTCAAACATTCCAATAGAAAGAAGATTTTCAAAATATTGATGTGGCATATCGCGTTGGGCAACTACAAGCGATTACTGGTGCTGGTGGAGATTAGCGTGGTGGTATGTCAAGGCTTCACTACAAATCTCTTATGGAGTCTAAATTTGGTGCAGATAGAAATATGGCCAATTCCATTATTAACAATCTAACTGAAACAAATTCCGGTGCAATTTACGAAACAGATATGCTAAGAAGTCAACTTCATGCAGGGCAAATTTCTTCTGAAAATGCAGATGCAATTCGTGGCATTTTTGAGTCAGATACATAGGAAAGACTCTTTAAAGTTGAGCAGGCATTTGGAAAAGATGTCGCTGATTCTGTTAAGCAAAATAATATGCTTATAAATTATAATCTATCAAAAGATTATGATGGACTAAAGTCTGTTGCAATTCCAATGCTTGACTCTTAGCTTTCTGGTCTTAATGAATTTGGTGTTGACATTCCAACTATGAAATCTTTGGACAAGTCTAGACTTGCACTTATATTGGCAGACATAGATGCGAAGATGGAGACTAATGCAGAGTTGCGTAAATTCAAATTTGCAGAAGCAGAGAAGGCAGCTCAACAATATGTTAACTTGCAGAGAAACAGATTTGCAGGAGATGGCGTTGCAAAACAAGCCTTGTCTAGAAAGAATAGAAATGGCGGAATTAAAACGGCACGTATTGGTGGCGGCAGATTTGCAGAAAAGGTTGCTGAACTATAGGCAGCTGAAGGTCATGATTCATTTGCTGGTATTTCTGGCAGTCAACTAAGGGAATATGCCAAGCAGGTAGAGGAATCTAGTGGTGGCAAATATAGATTGACTACAGAAGAGCCGGGCTTTGGCCGTGTTCTTTTAGAGGATGTTAATTAGGGGAATAAGACACCCTATAACATACATGTCGCTCGTGAACCAGCCCAAGGTATTGGTTCTTTTGGAGCATTCGAACTTATAGTTGATAAACAGTTTGACCGTGTTGGTAATGCAGCAAATCTTTATTTTACTGAAAATAACCCGCTATCAAGAACAGCATCAATGGACGTGGACGGAGACATACTCTCAATGAGCCACACTGCTACTCTGACACCAGAACAGCGTGGATATTATGTGGATGCAATGAGACAAAACAGGGCTCTGCTTGACACGGATGAGATTCAGGGAGTAGGAAAAGGTCTTGGTAAAGGAGCTAAAAATAAAGATAGAAAGCTTGGTCTTGACTATGCATAGCAAGAAGAATATATACGTGAAAGCAATATAGAGTCACGTAAAGCTCGTCTGCACAAAATAGCTGCACCTGATGTAACCAAGATCAACTTTGCAATGAACGATGCACTAGCGCGTTTTGGACAAGATGTTGACCCGAAAGTTTCATCAATGGCTAACATATTGGGCTATCAACTAACAGAGACAATGTTGAAAACAAAGCACATGTAGAATGAACAATTCTTATAGATGCAGCGTGGTTCCGTAGAGGGGCTTGAAAATGCAATGTCTGAAGTTAATAGAACGTCTGGTAGAGACCCGTATGCGGTATCAAGATTAAAAGATGTAATCACAGAATCTTTACTTCCAGATAGAGCTAAGATGAAAGGTCAAGAAGCAGTATTTGATAGTGCAGTTGATTTAATGGCTCAATCATATGGAAAAGCAGCATTACATCAAACCATGGCAGAAGTTGGACAGACAAGAGAAATTGCTAGATAGAAAAATATATCAGAATTGGCAGATAGTGTGTTAAAATATACTACATCTCAAGGTTCTGGTGGAGCCTCATCTGGTCTTACCTTAGACACTTCAATTAAGGCGTCCCTAAATGATGCGCCAGTAGAAACAGCTAAAAACCTATTCAATTCTGTGTCAGAAATTGTTATGGAAAACATCCGTAAAAATAAAGGCATAGTGGCGCTTGCATAGGCCGGTCTTGTTGGTTCTGCATTAATGCATAGATAGAAGCCCGTTATGATAGAAGAGCCTAAAGCTGCTGTTCAACAGCAAGCTGATTATGGCGAGCAAAGTCTTCCACAAAGCTCTAAGGCACCAACTGAAACATTGCAACCAATTCAAAGTAAGAATGCTTATGTTAGAAAATTCTCAGACAAAGAAGTTTAGGTTCAAGCATCTAAGTCTGGAGATATTCGTAAGCCTTTCGATCAGGCATACAATGGTCAATCTCTTGGTGATGCAAATATTATTATTAGAAATGGATAAATAAATGGCAAAGTTTATTATTAATGATGTTGAATTGGATAGTGGTCCAATAGACATTATGACATCTAGAAAAAGATATTCGTCTCGCGTAAATATTTTCTCTGGAAAAACGCAAACTGTCATGTCAACTAATATGGGAACCAATAGGTCAACTGTCCTGCTGGTCTTCAATGAAGAAGACAGGGTGGATATGGGTAATTTTGTAAAGCTAATGTCGAGACTATCTTAGTATCCATTTGCTTTTATTAAATCACATCAATTATTTAGACAATAGATAGCAGAAGGGGATGCCTTTGCCGGGCATCCCTATAAGCCAATAGGCGATAATTTCCATATGTATGGAGTAGAGGAAATTAAAATTTAGCAAGATGTAACTGCACAAGGGATTATTTTTCTTGAACTAAGTTTAATCTTCTTTAATTATATACCATTTGCACACAGCCTATCTTTTATTGCAAGACGTAATTTTTCTCGCCTATCAACAGAAATCAACAATCACATTAAGACCACAACTATAAAACCAAAGACCTCCTACTATGAAGTAGATTCTCCGGCGTAGTCAGATTTATACACTGCCTTTTTCAATGATGACTGGGCCATAATTCATGGCAACATTAATGGTATAGATAGCAATAAAGCTTTATACATTAAAGCACCATTTATGGACACAGGGCTTCCAGCAGAAGGTGTTGATTATAGAGAAGTGAAGGTGATGAAGGACTTTGCTGAAGATACTGACAAAAACATTGCAGATCTTTTTGAAGTTCAATATGTATCATGGCTTAATGTTAATAATCTTACTGGCAATGCCAACTTTAATAATGAAGTTACTCCCGTTCAATCTATTACAATATCAAAAAGATTTAGGTTTGCTGAAACAAATCTTGCTGCATGGCAAAAGCCTATACTCCAGTATTTGGGTGAAGGTGATATCACTTTAGATATTACATTCAAAATTAATCACGAATATTCTAATGGCCTTGGTGAATTTGACCCATTGCATCAAATTAATTTCTTAACAAACAAGCTCGACTCTAACTTTGCATCTAATCCAAAGCTTCAAATATTTAATCATTTAAAGGTTGATTAGTTTTTAACTAATGCAATTAATCATTTTGATTTTATTATTGATAGAGACAGCACAGTATTTTCATCACAAGAGCAGGGTGCCTCGACCCATAGATGTGTCATGCTTGGCGTTTAGCCAGAATACTTTGCCAACATTGGCAAATACTTTCAAGCAGGAACAAAGCAATCATTCTTTAATGAAATTGGTGGAGACGAGTTGCTTATTGCATTCTATGAAAAAATGCAGTCGATGCGTAAAATTAGAAAATGGAATGCGTCAAAGACAAATGTATTTTCATACGTGACACCAAATCCAGAATCTAGTTCAATTAGATCAAGTGATGAAACAATTGATCTTGGTGAAGCTTAGGAAATATATCGTGCCCTATCAGCACTATGCGACTCAAACAATGTTGACCCAAATGGCGTCAATGCAATGAATGAATTAATCTATCTTGCTAGGTCAAAAGCAAATCAAGATGAACGTTTAATGCTTCGCCTTCAGAGTGTTTACATGAAATTAATCAAACTTCATTCTACACCATCAACTGACTTCAATAGGTTGCTCGTGCAGCACAAGAAAAGGGTTTGGGATGGCCAAGGTGTTGTCATTGGTAAGTTTCGTGGTGAAGCATATAATGATTTTAATCTGGCTAGAAAAGCAGGTATTCAACCTGATTCAATAGCCAATATTCAGAAGATAGGAAGGTTAAGCCCGTTCTTGTTTTTGAGAAAGTCTCAATACATAACTGAGCCACAATTAACTGCTCAATATGCAGAATTTTTAGACTGGGAATCTTCACAATCTTTAAAAATTCTTGCATCTGTTGCAAAGCAGTGGGCACAAAGAAATAATGTTGAGATTGATAACCTAACTAATACTGCGGCAGAACTTGAAGATACAGGTTATGAATATGATTCTCAAAAAATTGATTCTGCAACATCCAGAGAGCCAGAAAGTATCTTTAATTTCTCAGGTTTATTTGGCAAATCAAAATTATATGGTATGGAATAGGTTGTGCCAAGTGACAGGGCATTGGCATACAATGAAGATCTTGCTGCCGTCTTGCAGCTTGAAAATATGGCAGGTCCATATGAAGATGCATTGAAGCAGGCTTTTCCTGTCATCAAGGTTTATCTTGTTCGTCAATTTGATTCTGAAATAGCCTTTACTGATATTCCAGTTCCACAATATTTTGAACTGAAAGGAATTGGAAATGTTAATGTTGTAACTCCGACAGATGAAAATCCAGTTGGCGTTGCTACGCTAGAGATTTCAAATCCTGGCAATATCTACACTCATAAGATGGACATCTTTTCAAATAATCAGCCAAAAATAAATCCTGAATTACGTAATACCGAAGATGCATTTGATATCAAAATAGATCAGATACAATTGCAGGTAGGTCACATGATTCATATACGTGCTGGATATAGTAATGATATCAATCAATTAGAGACTATATTTAACGGACAAATAACTTCAATTGATGGTTCAGAGACACTACAATTAATAGCTGAAACATATGGTCGTGAACTTATTGCATGTGAGCATGGTGATGATCCTGATGAAGACAACTTCTGGTTTCATTAGGACACTGAAAGTGTTATAGGTGAAGCATTAGCATAGGATGAAATTGAGAACTTTGGCGAAACAGTGTGGGACTTTAATCCATTTAATGGATTAAGAGAAAAGGATGCACAAGCACAAAGGTTGCAATTCTTAAGATCACGGATATATATGAATGTGTTTGCATAGGCAATAGAAGAAGTAGATGATGTCTTCCAGGGCATTTGGAATACAACTACGGCAACCTTCATACCTAATCAAACTGCCTTCTATCAATTCTCAATTTACAAAACAACCCCATGGGAAATGTTAAAAGAGATGCAGTAGAGACATCCCAATACATTGTCTAAGGCAATGAACTATGGGCATCGGGCAACATTTGTTTTCGGTATAAAAGAACAACTGTATCTTGCCAAAGATCTCGCCAAAGAACTAATGGATGAATCATTTTATGACACCCCATTCTTTGATGCATTTGGTGATGAAGAGCAAGCAAGAAAGTATCAGAACAAGATTGAAGCTTTGAGATATAAACCTGTATCTTCTGTTCATATGTGTACATCTGAAACAAATATTGTTTTTAACAACCTAACGGTGACTGATAATTTCAACACAGTTGTGCGCGTTGCCTACTACGAAGACCAAGAAGACATTAGGGATTCAGAATACAAATATATGACAATGCAAATGGATGACAATCTAAGGGCTTCTTCATTGAGAATGGGTGAAGTTTATGGTGGTGGCATTCACAAGCAGTTTATGGCATATAGATACGGTGTTGAATACTTGAGGTCAGAAGCTGAGAAGATGTATGACGGCACTGTGCGCTTAATTGGCAATGCAAGAATTAAAGCTGGTGACTATCTGTATATTCATGACAACACTCGTGGTCTTCACGGTATGGTGAAGGTGCGTGAGGCTGTTCACATATTTGATTCACAATTTGGCTTTGTTACAGATGTAACTCCTGGATTATTTGTTGAGGCAAATGAAGTAACATACTCTCAGCTCTTCCAAAGATTAATGGGGACAGCAATGGCATCATGTGCAAACATGAATTCTCGTGTTATTGAAAAATACGGATAGGGTGCTGAATACAATCTTGTTGATATGGCTATGAGACTTGTTGGAATTCAAAATAAAAAGCTGAGTGATGTAGAAAAAGAACTTTATCAAAACTATGGTCTTGGTGCAGTAAACGCTACATTCTATGGTGGAATTTCATATAGCGGGTTATCATCTCTATATAGAATGATGGGGTATTAGGCCAATGGAAACATTATATCGCAGGCTTTAATGCAGGGTAAAAATAGTATTGCCAAGCTTGCTGAATACGCCAAGACAACAAACGTAAAAGCCTTTGCTGGAATAGGCGGCATATCAAGAGCTGCTTGGTCTGCAACTAAAACTATTGCAATAGCCACTGGTCAGCTTGCAAAACTTGATGCTGTAGCAGCCGCAAGAACTCTTGGTGGTGCTATCAAATTCAGACCAATGATAAGTACAGCATTCTCGGGATTGAGACTAGCAGTTGGTGGTGGTGCTGCCGTCGCAGCAAGCTTGACAGGTCCTGGTGCACTTGCATTCCTTGCTGTGTATGGTATTGGTACAATTGCTGTTGAGGCATTGACATAGACTATACTCTTTGGCTTAAAAACAAGACAGCCAGTTAGAATATATCCAATTAAGCTTAATGGTGTTTAGTATACCGGTGGCATTGTTGGATATAAAGACAATGACCTGTTGGAAAGTTTTATGGATGAGTTCTAGAAGACCACTACAGACTTGGGTAGAATCGTTAATTATATTACAGCAGATGCACAGGTAGATATATGACAAGTAGTTCAATTATGACTGAGCGCATAGCTCGTTAGTCTGCAAAAGAAGAAATGGGTGTTATTGAAAAAGTTTCAATACAAGGCAATGACATCTATGCTATCATTAGAAGAACAAAGCAAGCTGGCCTTGAAAAGCCAGCTTTGCTGTTTGGCAATGAGGCTCAAATAGAAGAGTAGAAGTTGACAATGGCTGAAGTGTTAATTCCTTTAGACATTAAAGCAAATGATATTCAATTTGATCCATTAAAAATTCTTGGTGAGAGCGTAACAGTTCAAACCAGACATGGCGACCCAATCATGGCTTAGTTAAATAATCGAAATAGAAAGCCCAGAACGATTGATCGTGATCGCATGAAAGAAATTAGGGCAATGTCTAAAGATCCATCTAACATTGAAGTCACTCCAAAAATAGAACAATACCTCGCACAATTCGGCTACACAAAAGAAGACATTGATTTAACAATCAAAGACAATGTTGAGAATGTAAATAAAAATGCCAAGACTGGCGTTATACGTTATGGAGACGAAGAAGCGTGGGATAGATCATCTACGGATGATGGCGGAAAAAATGATTGGAAGAATACAACGCCTGTTAAAATAGTTACTGGACTTAGTAAGAATCTGTTAAAATAGATATCTTGTCATGTACCAGTGTAGATTTTTTAGGGAAGATCATGATAATTAGAAATAGCATAGGTAGCACAGCATTCCTTGATTATGGAGATGAACTGATTACCATGGCTTCAGGCGCAATGTCTGTATCAACAAAAACAAAGGTGGGTACGTTTATTAACGGCCCACTATCCGTCTCAGCATCACCTACTCTGGTAAGATTTGGAGGAATATATAAGTTCAATCCAATGACACTTACCGCACTACCTTCAACAATCATTAGTCCCATATCAACCTTCATTGTTGATGTTCCAGTTAAAAATGCAATGCATATGACAGCAATATCTTCAATGGTCATTCAGGGAGCTGCGCTATGATTCAAATTAATAAAGATGTGTATTTTGGAAAATATGGTGATCTTCAATTTGGCACTGGCGACTTAAGAACAATCAATACACCAACTGAAATTGTTAAGCAGAATGTAATTGATAGGGTTAGGTCATCTATGTCAGATTATCTCAATGAGAACCCGGCAGTGGCCAATCTACAATCTCTTATAGGTAGAACTGATGATCTTGCTATTGAAAGAGGCGCTGAAAAACAAATAAAACAATCATTAACTATTGATGGCTTTTTGTAGCCAGGAGATTTTGATGTTGTTGCCTGGAAAGATAAGCATACATTATATATAAAATTAACTGTCCTTATTCAGAATGGTACAGGCTTAACCGAAGTGGTTAATATTAACTATATTTTTAATACGGTAACAGGATTGCAATATGGCAACTAATTTTACACAGAACTCTATTCAGTAGACAGCTAGTATTTTAAAGAAAATATCTTATGCAACTGGAATAGACAATCCAACTAAAAGCTCGAAGGTTGGATAGATTGTTGAAGCAATCAAAACTGAAATTGCTGACTATAGCGGTTTTATTACTGAAAAAATCAATGATATGCGATACACAACTGCATCAGAAAGAGCACTCGATTTGATTGGTGCTGGTGAAGGTGTATTTAGAAACACAAGACAATATATAGACATCTTAGCCTCTCATTCTGTAATTAAAATTAAATTATCTAATGGAGACTATTTTGATAAAGTTCGAAATGTTAGTCCATACATTGAATCTGGTACAACATTTCAGATGAGCTAGGAATTATAGATTCAATTGCTAGATGAAGTTAGATTAAATCCGGGCGAAAAAGAAGTTTATGTTTCAGCTCGCCTTTATGTATAGCAAGATGGTGGCGGCGTATCAATTAGCAAGGGCAAGCAAATGATTCTTCCGTTGCAATACAACGAGTATGCAAATAGCAATGAAGCACTTGTATTTGAATTTGACCAACCGGTTCGTTTTGATATAACAAATAATGATGATGATTTTTTCAGGTCTAGGATTGGCGCAAAGAAAACTGATCCACTAAGAACCAGCGGCTCCTCGTTAGAAATAGCTATTCGTGAAGTTGCAGGCGTATCAGGAGTTTACATTAAGGCGAACATGCGAGGTCCTGGCACAATTGATATTGGCTTTGTTTCCAATGCAATGCTCTTAGGTGAATAGACTGATTCCGACAAAGGATATATGAAGTCTGCAATTGAGCAGGCAATACAAAGAAATTACGCATACAGTGCATAGGTAAAAGTTTTAATACCAGCAGCATGTGTTATCATGTTTGATTATCGAAATGAATCTACTGTTGCAGATGACGTTGTTCAAGATGCAATAATAAAAGCATTTAATTCTGCATATTTGTATAGTGAATATAATGGCTTTTTGGTTTAGGACATTGAGGATAGAGTTAAGCGCTCATTGAGAATAGAGGACTTTGAAATAGTTCAAGCATCATTATATGATCCGAACATTGACTATGTTATCTCAATATCTTCTCAGGAGATAATTGCCCCAATTAATGTCTATATGATAACTAACTCAACATCATTAAGGAAGGTAGTCTAATGTCTGGAGTGCCAATTAAGGAAACATATAACAATCTTGATATTCACAGGGTCTTGCGCCACTTTCCAGCATGGTCATAGGCTTATCAACTTTTCTATTCAAATACGGCCAAGCTTCTTGGCCCTTTTATGCAAAGTATTTCAACTAAGACCAACCTTGTTGATTAGATTATGGATGGTACTTTTAATAAAAAAATACCGTTCTCTTACTCAAGAAAAGCATATAACTTTACAACCTCATTAATACCATAGACACTAATGACTAGTCGTGGTCTGTACCACTATGTTGGTGATATAGGTGACTGCAATCCGGCCATGTTTGCAATTAAAGAAGTTGAGATGGTAGAGATTGATCCCATTGATCTGTTTACATTTGAAGGTAAATCATACGATACTCCAACAAGACTAAAACGAGCAACACGCCTTTATGTGGCTGTTAGTGGAGCATCTCAAACAGCAGTAAAAACAGTTAGCATAGTAGGCGCTACCTACTCAGGCGAAATATTAAAAGAGTAGATTTCTTTTAACTAGTAGGCTGTATGTGAAACCATTAATGAATATTTCTATATATTCAATATACATTAGGAAGTGGATTGTTATGCAACGACTGCCTTAAATCTTCGTAGCTTTGGCGGATATCATTCTGTTAAGCAGATAAATGGATTCTCAAAAAGAATTTGCGATATGTATGGCAATTTTTTTGACCCAGAGTTTTACCTCGATGGAAAGTATCTTATGATCTATAATGCCACATAGGGCGCAAGGGAAGACAACTGGCGCATGCTTCTTGACCTACCTGATGATGAAAATGTTGTAGACTTTTTTGTTACAACCTATTTTGACATCCTGGTTAGAACTGATAATAATAAAATATATGCCGGTAAATTAATGTTAGATAACTATGCTGAATCTGCCGAATTTGAATCTACTAATAATAACGATGTTATTACCCTAGATTATGATACTGACGGAGAGATTTCTGTATCTATCAATGTAGACTTTGCCAAAGAAATGTACAATGCTAAATTTGCCAGACTTGAACTGTCTTATGGAAAAGAATATTACTACATTGCTGGCGATGGTACTTTTACAAAAGACAACGACACGTGGATTGACTTGTCCAACATAAGTGGCAAAACAAGAATGTTTTTTGATAGAGAAGATAATAAATCATATACTGTAATAGTTAGACTTGACTCAACACCAGAGGCTTTTTGTGTTAAGACAATACAGAACTAGATTTATATGACGCTTTTATCTTTTTCATAGGCAAATTTACTCTATAGCAATAGAGACTTAATTAGCTTAGAGGATAGTGTTTATAAGAAGTTGGTGCCATACAGGCATGTCTTCCTAACCACAAATGATGGTTTATTATTTAGCGAAAATGTGGATGTGATAAAATAATATGGCTATATACAAATCTGCTACAACAACAATACACGACCCTTTGCCAAAAGATAATCTTGTTTTAAGGGAAGACTTTAAAAAATTAGAGGGCACAAAGACACCTGTTGCCCTCATAACATTGCCAGAAAATATTGATATAAAAATTGAAAATGGCGAGCTAAACATTTATAATGATGGTAATTTCGAGAGTGCAAAAGAATCACATTGTATTTTCGACACTTCGCTTATCACTACCATCAAGCTCTTAGATAAAAATGGTATTGATGTCAAACTTATTAGTGCAAAGTATGCGCTATTACCCTCATTATTTCTTTAGGATTTTTCAAGCACAAGTTTTCATAATATTCAAGTTGATGAGTCCCCATACGAACTCTCACACATTGTTAATGAAAATTGCTTCTATGCCAAACACCTCATTAGTGATATATCACACTAGGTGATTAAAATGTCTGAACATATTGGTGCCAATGATTATGATCTGCCGTACTATAATGTAAGCGATGGCAAACTGTACACAGAAACATAGCATACAGCATAGAGTATTGTTGGACTTGTTAAATTGCGTATTAACAGGTTTTACCTGTGCATATAGCCAAACAAGATCTAGCCTGCCTATGATGTTTTTGATAAATGTTTCGATACGAGCAAAACAGTTAGAAGGGCTGCTATTTCCTACAATGCACAAATCAGGAATGCTTCAAGATGACAAAAAAAATATCATACAAACTTACTCTAAAATCTGAGGAACTAAGCAATATTAATACTGGACTGGCATTTGGTAATAGTGCCTATAATCCAGAAGTTGCACCAGTATTACAGGTTAGAGAAGTGAATCCTACAAACTTTATTGATGGGATTGTGAATGCATATGATGTTAATGAAACAGATAGACATGTTGAACTATCTTCTAACTATCTTATAAAACAAGGGAGACTTGTTAAAAACAAGATATCAGGGATATGTTTAAACGGTGAAAAGTCAGCATAGTTTCTAGATGAAATTAAATATCTCGGTGACTATCGCCAGTTTGCAAATGGTAAAACTAACACTTATGCGACTAGAATACATGAAGATTCATATGATATTCAGGATGGTTCTGTTGAGGCATTTGTATTTAGGCGTAAGCGTGGCAGAATATCTATTTATAAATCTGCATTACCATATGAGTTAAACTATGTTAACAATGTATAGGATAATTTTCTTTATACTTTCAAACACAATGACTACAACTATGCCATGGTGCATTTAGATACTGTTAATATCATGAAGCTAAATGGACTTACATATGATGCAAAATTCACTAAGCCATCTGACTTTATCAACTCGTTTGTACAATTTGGTATCAAATAGGCGGACGCAATTGATGCGTGTGACAATATAAGGCTGCGTGACTTTGGCATTGTTCCAGAATAGGATCCAGAATATATTCGAGTTGGTACAACGTTTTTCCCCATAGATACAAGTTCAAATATCCTGATAGGTATTCGCTTCGGTGCTGGTATCAAATTTCTTTCTAGTAGTGAATATGAAATTAATGGCTCAACGGGCACAATCTCTATACATAAAGACATTATTGCCAATGCATATAGCAATCTTGATATATCATTTAATACAAAAAGAACTGAAGTGCAGAAGCGCTGGGTAAAAAGTTCTGACCCATTGGCACCATTTCCTGGTGGCTCATGGCAAGATGTTACTGTAGAAGTTGACACATCTATAGTTAACTCCAATGAGAACGCAAATAGCGTTTACTCTATTGTTGCATTTTATGATATTGCGCCAGCAGTATATTTTGGCATGCAGTCAGAAGTTGTAGATAAAATGGAAGCAGTTGATCATAACGATAAGGTTGTCCTTTTAGATGTGGATACATATGATACGACTGTATCTAATTTTACACTGTCAGACAAAAGGATGATGATGCACACAGGAACATGGGATTCGACCAATAAGGTGTTTTCAGTTCAACAAGATCATTCATTCTTCCGTGTTCCAGCAAAAAACAAAACTATGTTTGCGGAATAGGACGTTCCAATTGTTATTAATGGCCACAGAATATATGATAAAAAGAGATATGTATTTAAATCCTCTGTGCTAAATTCTTTATGGTGTAGACCATCTATGGATATATTTGATTTAACAATTCCAGTCAAGTTGAGCGATTTTGTTGTGACTGACCTTGGTAATGGTGTTTCCAAATATGAATTTACATAGAATGAAAATATTGTACCTGAAAGTGCTACGTTATTAGGCGAGTTTACAAATGGCATCTTACCTAGATTATCAATCGGCGCTGACGTCAACAGGCCAATGACCAAATCCCTACTTGACCCAAACCTGTATCAATCTAGAATAGAAACTGAAGGGCAAGCCTTGTGGGCAGAAGGCGTAGATTTGCTTCCTAATATAAATTGGCTATATCCATATCAAAAAGAACAAGACGTTCAAGATTCATAGGGTGCTCAATTTAAGTACATGGATAATGATAATAAAGCAAAAGACCTTCAGGGAAATTTACAACAGGGTGTTTATAAGACGCGTAAGTGGACAATATCTCAATTCTATTTGAGCGGTGATCAAATTGCGATTGATCAAAAAGATATTGACTCAATGATACTGTCTGATTCAAAGATTTCGTTTTCTTTCAATACGTAGAAGACTGGCAATAAAATCATATTGCCATCATGGCCTGATGTTGACAGCATTGAACTCTATAAGACTGTGCGTAGATATAGTCCAGATGGTTCTTACACTGATTATGATGAAGTATTTGATGAATGGAAGATCGTTGATCCAGACATCATTATCCTTAACCCATCTCTTCATTTAACAGATGTGACATTTAGAATAAAATATAACCATGCCATTTTCCCAAAAATCTTTTGTGTTGATGTTATGAATAAGAAGTTTGCATTCTATGTGAAAAATAATGTTCCATTAGCAACTCGTTATCCATCATTAAAACAAATGCGTGTTGCAATATCACGGGCAGGCACGGTCAAGTTTGGTTACATTAATGCCGCTGGCGCAACAGTGTATGTTCCAGAAAAACTTGAATTTGAAACAATTTTTACCCCAGATTATCTAAGGTTTTTAACCTTGAAATATAAAGAAGTTTTATGGTGATTTCAGAATGAGTAATTTATACGGTACTTTTTTTAAAAGTGTGCCTTTAACTTATTTAGATTTGTAGGTTAAAGAAAGAACAATAGCAAATCTAATTCAGTCAATTGAAGGTGGATTTGATATTATAGGAGATGTCATTGGGGATGTGCACAGCTCGTCAACATCAAAGTTTAAACTGGCATCCTATATCAACACCTTACATCTGGCCATTGGCAACATAGGAGTTATTTCTCCAGAAGAACCATTTGGCGAAGTAATGAATGGATATGTCGAATAGTTTCAACCAGATGGAAAAACGAAAGAGTTTTTATTGACTTTAAAACCAACTGTCTCAGACTCATCGCAACTTACCACTCCACTATCCATTCAGGCAAGCAAAGGCCCAGTAGATGAAGTGAATGCAATTTGGGTATATAAATCTTCACTGAAAGACCTAAAGAGCAATACTGATTTTACTGTAATAGGTAGACGACTTGTATTTTACAAGACAATTCTCAGTACAGAATTGACTGTTAAGTATGATGGACAATATCCAACGTTTGGAAGATAGGAATCTGGCTTTAGACCGAACATCGTTCCATAGCCAACACTGATTGATTCTGGCAAGGTTAAGCGTCCAGTATTAACACGACTTGCAAATGGTAGAATCAGGGTTAAAGTTGAAGCGTCTGCTTATAACCAATTCGCAACCAGTGGTGATCCATTTGGCAAAAAGCTTTCTCCAAAATTCTCTTCTACAATAAAGGGGTATATTGGCCCTGGAAGTGTTTCGCCAACAGAAGATAAAAAGGACGTTATTTCGCCATGGATAAAAAGATCCGGTCTTGATAATGAATTTAGAAAGCTTAAAGTTTCCGGGGTATATGTTGTATCTGAACTTGAGTATGAAATTGAGCTTGACTCATCAGAAACGATTGATTTAGTAAATGATACAGTTGTAATGTAGATTGCGAACATCTCATTGTCAGAAATGATTCGTGACCTCTATCATTTTATGAAGAATCACACACACTCATCTTTTGATGCATCGAAGCCTATACTTCACAGTGAAATCGGCGGGCTTGTTCCAACATAGGAAAAGAGCCTTGTTAAATACTCCCCATCTACTATGCCTGGTAATGATCATCCACAGTATTTGCATAGAGAAGGATATAGGCAAGAAGATCCGGGTACATACAATAATGCTCTCATAGGAGATCTCTTTGTAGCATCCAAGTATAATGGTGATGGCGAAGATAACGGGTCGTTCTTTAGCAACCTGGATGGTGATTCTAATGCAATTATTTTTGGCGATGCAAATGATGGTCAAAAGATATATAGAAGAAAGTAGTCATCAAGCTTACTGTTAACATCTAAGCAAAATGGTCTTGAGATAAATACTACTGCGTCAATTTCTACGGGTAAAACCACATGGGCTTTAAAACTTGAGGGGCATGAAATTTATAATTACACTGCTAATTCAACCAGTCCATAGAAACTTGTTATTCAGTCAAAAGGTGACATAACAAGATTTCAGAGACCTGTCAGTGACTTTACACCAGCAGGACTTGGCGATATTGAAGTAAGAAACATTTACATCTCTGGTAATATCATACCTTTAACTGGCACTGTTCAGATTGGACAACCTGCGAATCGTATTGCAGCGATCTACACCAATGAATTAACCGCTGGCAAAGAGACTGTCGGAACACCAGGAATTCCAGGTGTGGCAACAGTGTATACACAGCCAATTTTAATCAACTCGTGGGAATTAATACCAAATACCGATGTTGATGTAGATTTGCGTGGATTCTATAGATTACGCATTTTAAAATCTGCTCATAAGGCTGGCGAATATCCATAGGTTGTTGGACACTTTACAAATGAAAAAGGTCAACGTGAACAGATGGTATTCCATAAGGTTGTTACATTGAGCACCAATGCCTCAACGGGCGATGAAAATGGTGATATGATAATATATGCAAGCCAACCTGTCTCAGGCTACATAAAAGTATTTTAATATAAACGGGGCAGCAATGCCCCATTTTCAATAAGAGTTAAATATGCCAAAGATTAGTTACAAGGTAACGCTTGCTCCTTAGCAGGATAAATTCGGACTTCACAAGACTGAGACTGGAGACTGTGTTTTAGCCACAATTAATGATGAAAATAATTTCACCAAGTTTGAACAAACACTCAAAAATGACGTTTCAGAAGTTGTATCCATTTTTAAATATGAAACAAGCGATAAAGAAACACGCATCCTAACAAATAGTGGTAATATTAAAGCCACAGACGTCAAATATAATGGCAAGCCATTATTCTATAAATCCATAAAAACACCAGTTTTAAATCATGACATCTATCTAGATGGAGAACTTTGTTATCAAGATAACTACTTCGTTTACACCAATGTAACATAGGGTTCATTTGATTATTATGACAAGACAACTGGTAACTTTAGCTTTACTGCATTTCATGAATGTGTTCCTGTATTCCTGTGGAACCTGTTTGATAATCTAACGTCCTATTATGACGTAGATGATAGAACATACTATCTGAAGAAAGATGGTGACAAGATCCGCATTATTTTTTCTAAGCCAAATGTCATTGTTGAAAAACTGGAAGAACAAGTTTATCACCCATGCTTCATTGATGATTACTGCCTGTATTTTTCCCCATTCATTTTTAGTACCTCTAGAACATATGCAGGTAAACAATATATTTGCAATTATGACTATACGGCAATTCAGCCAAGAAAAAGATTTGTTAACAAAGAATTCGTAGAAGACAAATTTGAAAATTACAAATTGAAAAATCGTTATATTTATCCAGAAGACATTGAGATATATTTTGAGTCGATCTATGACTATTTTGATTCATTCACTCTTAACATTAATCATAATAATGTCCAGTTGTATCTTGGCTAGATAGATGTATCAAAGATTGCTAAGGAATACGGTGTTGACATATCAAAATATAATGCATATGTAAGCTATTATTATCTTGATCTTCCTGAACTCAAATATCTGATTGATGATGTTGTGTCACAGTATTCTGGCGTTGAAGGATATACTTATTAGGCATTCTTCTATCCGACACGTATTGCATATGAAAAACATGTAATTGAATACCCAAAAACTTTTACCATTGAATAGGGCGATGCAACTTTGTCAGAGCATAAGATTTTTTAGTCGTCTCTAAGTGGCCCAATAGGATACACCTACTCTGGCAACAGGGTTATGTCCTATGGTGAATACAATGATGCATATGTGTTTAAGTATGAAACTGGCAGACGATTATTCTCAAGCAGTTCAGTTGCACTGGCTAAATTTAATGCAGAAAAGAGTAATTTTGATATAGTCTATAATCAATTTAAAATACCAATTATTAAACGAGTCAATGTGTTTAGTATATCTAAATTTGATTATATCATTAATGAAAATCCATTCCTGATTACAGGCGATTATAAGTTTACTGATATAAGAAATTTTGCAGACACAATTTTGATTAGCAAGTCAAATGCTATTCAAGAAAATAGCCTCTTAAAGAATTGGTAGACTGATTATAACTTGCAATTTACAACAGGTATTTTTAAGATAAATGGGTTTAACAGTTATCCTTTAAACTTTGTAGTAAACAATCAAGTTACATCTGGATGGGACAATAGATTTATCTTTTATTCTAATTATGACATAGATGGCATACTAAGAGCCTGTTAGCATGACCTGGCCCATGTTGAAGATCCAAAAAACTCAATAGATTATTGGCTATTAAAACTCACAAGGAATGAAGTAGAAGATCTTGAAAGGTTTAATATTGGGTACAAGAAAGAAGCTTTCAATCTTGCAAATACAAGTAAGAATGATTTTCAACTTTATGCTGGTCAAGAACTATTGGAGTCACTATTAAAAATATTTATTGTTTATGCAGAAATAAATAATGAATGGGTTGCAATTGACAATCCAGAAATCAAGATTATGAAAAATGATGTTCATGTTCAAATTTTGAATTCACAAAAGATTACCAAGGCAAAACTTGGCTTGAAATATGGAGACGACATATGGATATAAAAGAGTTTATTGAATATCGTAATTAGAAGCTTGTGAATAAAAAATTTCCATCTTCCTTTTATTATATGTCAGAGTATCCAAACCAAGATGTTTATCAGCAATTGCTTTTCTTAGTATCTGAAATGGCACAAATGCAAAACACTCATGTGCAATTCTTAAAGGATGCACAGTCTGCCGTTTAGACATCAGTGTTTGATGCCATAGATTCTCTTGAGAAGAAAATAGATGTAATCAGGTCTCAAATTGCGTTTTTATCCAGAAATGTTTTAGAGTCTGGATAGATATATGGTTCTTCATCTATTTAGATGATTAACTTGCTGGAAGGTGATTTTGACGGACTTGTTTATTAGCAGACTGATAACGGAATCATTTTTGAAAATGCTATCAACACTTACAATATAGCAATTGAAGCTAAAGATAAGTTTGAAAAATTAAAAACCTATGGCGTTGACTCAAGGTTCTACATTGTTATGAACAGTTAGGATCTAAAATTTGTTGACGGCGTTCCAGTTAAGGGAAGTTAATAAATGTCAACAAGACGTATATATACAGTAGATCTTGGCTCTAGGAGTCTGCACAATACAATGACATTTAGCCCCAACATAGTAGACGTGTCTATCTTAAAAGTTGAAACCATCAATGAGAATGGAGAAACTATTACGATTTATGACACAAAAACAAAACTACAATCAGACATTAGTATTCGCTATGATAATGTTATCTAGCAATATATTGATGTTGAAATTGAGTGTGATCCTGTTTTTGCTAAAGACGACATGTATGCAATGGACATTTCAATAGGTACAACAACCTATAAGAAATCGGGAAGATTTATTTCAAAGTCAGAATCTATCGACTTCAATGAATACATAGTTCCATCATTTGACATAGAGAATATTGAAGACACTATAGCATCTGTTATTCTTGGAATAGAGACATTCGACAAGTATGGGAATACGGTATACAAATACTTCCTTCCAATATCTGGAAGTGATGATGGATATATCTATGAAAGGGTTGAAAAGAGTGGTTAGCACAAGACTCAGTATAAGCCATATGGCGACGTATATTTAATTGTGCATGCAAGCAAGGTAAACCTTGGGGAACAAGAACAAACGATGTCTGTGAGCGTCCCAGACGGATATTTTGGCTATCTGATGTATAAGCCAGAGCATTTGAAAAGTGGCGTCTTTACAAAAATATCTGAAGACATTTTTATCAATAGTGATTGGCAAATTAAACTGGCCAACTATAATTGCTAGCATATCGAATATAGATATATTATTGACTTGTTCAACCCAGAGATTACATCAATAAATAGCACACCAATTATTAAGAGATTGGCCATTATATAGGCAGAATTGTAATTATGTACCTAAAAAAGAAATTGCCTCTAAAGGATGACGTACAAAAAGAAGATATAGACAATTGCCTTTCCACTGTGGCCGAGTACATCAATAGTAATGTATCTGTGGTAAATGGCATCTCAGCAACCATGTTTCAGTCTCTTGATACGTCCTCCTTAAAGATTGAGGAAGCTATTATACAGTTAACAGATGTTGCCTCAAAACTCTATGACATGTATGCAATCACAGGCGCTTAGCAAGATTCTGGTGCAGTTTATGATGAAAGTATTCGTGAACTGGCAACTGGTGTGTTTCGTGATACTGGAACAATGCAAATGTATTTGGATTCTTCAGATGAATCATTAAGAACTGTTATGTCAATTAAAACATCATCTAATGGTGGACAGCCAGGCAACTCTATTGGCGCGACAAAAATGTATGACAATCCCAATAACCTAATAGGTGGGATGTCACGCTTTGAATATGAAAAGTTCAATGATGAACTTATTCTTAATCTGGAAATTGAATTAGACCAAGTTTATCCTGTCAACTTAGTTTCGTTTACAATAAATAACCTTGGTGTAAGACTGCCAAGTATTGTTGGTATAGAAATGTAGGCTGATGGAGTTGATTGGGAATATGCTGATATTCGTTTGAGCAACAAAAAGAGTATTGATCTTGAAATGTTTACCTTTAAAAATGGAAAGGTACAGTTACATACATCTACTCACAATGCAAAATATATCATCATCAAATTCCACCAACAGTATCCGTAGGTTGTCTATGGACAAAACAAAACTAGATATGCCATTTCAATGCAAGACTTAAAGGTTATGCAGTATTCTGCAATTGAATCTGGCTAGATCATTGTTGGTCCATTTGAATTTTCAGATCAAATCCTGAAAGCATAGATCGCGGCCAATGTTGAAAAATACAACTTTGATACAAAAAATGTTGTGTTCTACATTTCTCATGATCAACAAAATTGGGTTGAAGTGGAAAATTAGAAAATATTCAATCCATCTGCAACACTATCTAAGGTTGTTAACTACAATACAGTTTCTTCACGATAGATAAATACAACTCAGCCAGTATTTAAGATATGGATTAAGGTTGAAATGACTGGATTTAAGGTTGTTAAAGATGCTATTAAAACCGACTCTCTTATTAGAGATGTCGGTGAAATATCTAATGCAGCAAGAGAAATTGATCTATCATAGTCGTCTCAAAAATTGGCAGTATACAAATAGCTGAACTTTAAATATGGTGGTACAGTTCCGGCATCATCTACAAGCACAACATCTTCATATGACAGTATTGTTAACATCTTTGATGATGAAGAACAGTATGTGAAGGGCTTTGGTGTTTCGAATGATCAGGCAAAAGTGTTTGATGTAACAAAGAACATTTCAACTGGTCTAGTTACATATGCCCTCGACAAAGTTCATGTCATAGAAAAGGAGCAGGTGTACATTCAGACTTAGGACGATTGTGATCCATCTCAACTAGTTCTATATAAGCTATCTAAGCCTTATAAGAAAAAGGTGCAGATTGTCTTAAAGGATAACAAGTATGAAGTTACTGGACACACTGCTTTGTTTCCGGTCAAAGAGGCTGGCGGCGTGTATTCATTGAGAACAAAATACGGATAGATAAAGATTGACCTTAAGAGTAAGTGTCTCTTCTCCAATGTTCAGGCTCTATATGTATTGCCAAATGATGTTAAGGCTGTTGAATTGTTTGATCATGTTGGGTTATCAATGGGTACATTCGACACGCAAACAATTAATGGAGTGACATGTGTATCACTACTTAATATCTTTTAGGTCGTAAGAATGTATGTTGGCGATAGAAGCTTAAATACGTTCTATCCACTTAAAGCACTAGGTGCAGATGAATACGCAATTGAGGACGGCAAAATAGTTCTAGGCTCCTTCTACTCTGGAGATGCTGTCATTACAGTATCAAGAGTGCAAGAAGTAAAACATACTACAAGTTTCGGAGCTAGCAACAGGCCATACATTATTGCAGAGTCATAGCTTCCTATAAAAACAAACTATTACATTCAGCACAAGTCTTTGGTTAAATACGTTAAACTAGCAGATGCTAATATAGTTGAGGGATCTGTTGAGTTTGATACAAATCTTGCAAGCTTTAACTCGTTTATAAAAGAAGTTCCGTTTGTAGATGGTAAGAGTGAGTTCACTTATAAAAATACTCATGTGCAAAAAAACAACCTTAGTGTTAATACTATTTCATTATTATCAACATATAATGGTGGTGACATCAAGTTTTATGGGTTTAAGCGTCCATTTACAAATCAGGTTTTCTCAGAACAGGAACTGGTTAGATATGGAGATTGGTACTTAAAAGAGTCTGTTTATGCGAATGATGGATAGCTATTGTCAACTGCTAAAATCTTACTTCCTCCCGGAATTAAAACTGATTCAGTGCTGGATGTTGACATTGAATATGATATAATAGATAAATCTGGTTCTGTCACAGGACAGTATTCAATAGACTATATTAATGGTATTATATATGCTTCATCATATATAGATCCAAATGTTCGCATTCAATACTTGAGCACCAACATGTATGCAAGATATGAAGCTCTCAAATGGATACCGACAACTGCATATTCCATTAAGGATCAACAAATTCGTATCAATGACTATTCAGATAATATCGCTGGCAGTTATGTTGTTGTTCAACAATCATCGTAGGATGACACATTGGAATTTGTAGACACTCCAATAATAAAAGAGTTTAAGCTAAACGTCATAACCGAAAGAGAGTTTGTTTAATGAACAAAGAGATACTTAGCTACGTTATCAGGAATAGAAAACCCGTTACGTCTGAGAGTCTTCGCAGAGCAAAGATAGATGTCAGCCGCTAGGCTGACGTCTATTTCTCTGGAAAGATTTAGAATATAACAAGGGTGAACCTAGAAACAATCAATGCCACATACGACTATGTTGTTGGGCAATTTTACGATTCTGTACAAGAACAAGAAGGTCTGCTAAAGAAATTTGGCTCTATCGACAATTCAGTCAACCTTCGTTTTTATAAAATATTAAGAAATATTGACAAAGCAAACGCCGAACTTGCTGCGATGTCTGTTCTTTACAGGGATGCCGCAGGCTATGTTGATACTGTTAATATTGACCTATCATCAAAATCTGCAATAGACATTAATAATTCAACCGCATCCATTATCGATGGCATAGTGGTTGGCTTAGACAAAGAGCCATCTACATCAAGTAGTGAATTTGTTTAGGTATCTAAATACCAAACTTCCAATTTTTCTGTTAGTCTTTCTCAAATCTAGAAAACATCCAATGGTGGTATATACGTTGATGATGTTGAATTTGAAAATCTAGTTAGTATTGACATTGTAAACACTGGCTTGTCTTTTTATGCTTCAGCATAGAGTACATATGACACTCCAGCAGAAATGACTATCAAGCTGGACAGAAAAGAATTTTCCCCTTTTGATAACATCAATTTTGAATTCATGAACGCATTTATATGTGATGTTCTGGTGTCAGATGATGATCAAATATATAAAAAATTAACCAATAAAGAATTTTATGGCAAGGCTGTTAACTTGAGAACGGTTAGCAGAACTGCACGATATATAAAGATAATCTTGCATTTTACCAAGCCGTCTTATCAGGATGGTGGTAACTTTATATATAGAGCTGATTTTAAATACTTGAATGTAATAAGACAGACTATAGAAGGCACTTATACATTACTGACACAGCAATTATAGGTTCCTGGAGAATACTCGGCTGTTGCACTTGGCGTTTGTGATAATCAAATAAGTTCATTAAACTCCGCTGTTGCAATAGATTATTATATCTAGCTTAATGGAAGTGCATTCGAAAGAATTAGACCAGCCAATTAGCTGCATTCTGGAGAAGAACTTGTAACATCGTCTTTAAAATTACCGCGCTACATTAAGGACGAGGTGATTAACATTAAAGGCAAGTCGACGAATTACGGCTACTATGACTACAACTTAGCCGAAAACTACACTAAGTTTTACTAGGCTCAAGAAAGATTTTTTGCAAGTCGTATCACATATACAGCAAAAGATTGGAAAGATGCAGAGTCATACTATGAATGCTTTGCTATGTTAACAGCATAGAAAGAAATTGACTTTGGTACAGAAGAAATAGAAGTCAATGGGCAGTGGGTAACTGGTAAGAGACATTTGTAGGATGGAATTTACAAGATAAGAACTTTCAAGGAAAACTATTTAAATCAGTTTAATACCTGGAAGGCCAAACAGGTTGTATTTGACAGGATTGGGCTTTATGCTATTGATGATGGCAATGGTAATCTTGTAACAATATAGGATTCAAAATATCCTAACAATCACAAGGTTATTGTCGAGTCGCAATTTGATGAAGTATTCTCTGATGAACTGCGTGACATTAAAGATTTTTCATGGTATCTGAATGCAGATGGAACATATTCGTTGCATTCAACAAAGCACTATTCTGACGGTATATATATTATATATAGACCATACACTTCGTTCTTAAATACAATTAAGGTAAAGGCAGTGATGCGTAGTAACGACAAAACAACTTTGCCAACAATATCCAAAATGATGCTAAGGTTACAATAATGGACTAGATAAAAAGCAAAGATTTGAAGCCGTTAACTTTTAAAAAGTTTCTGCAAACAGATCAAAGGTCTAAAATACCATATCTTGCTGAGTTTGCTTCACTGTATTCTGATGTTGCAAATGTACATAATTTCATCGATAGGTACAGCAAAATGCTTGCCAAGACCCCCGTAGCAACTGGGGTTGATCCTTTATCAAGTGGCCTTGACGGCACAACATTGATGATAGACAAGGTTGCAAACGCTGGTCCATTCTTTAACAAGACAGGACAAAGACCTAAGACAATTAGTGAAGTTCTAATGGAAATACTCTATTAGATTGATGTAAAGATTCAAGACAAAGATATTGCTGTGGAATTGCAGAATGTCAAAAAGAAAATAGGCGTGTCGCTATTTGACCCAGACATGATCTCTGATAAAGAATCATTAAATTATCAGGTCAATCAAATCATTAAAAATCTAGACCAGTTAGCTGCTGATGTGTGGAATGACAATGAAAGTATTGGTGATTCACTAGACACAACAGTCTACCGTTTGAATGGAACTGGTAGACAGAGTGAACGATTAACTGTTCGTATGTTGTTAAATCAACTTCAAAACGACATGGCTCTTCTTAAAGAGAAAGTTGACAAATTCATCGCACAAACATCAAACAGAAAAACAGTTGAAGAATCGTACAAGGCAAGTGAAAAGTTCTTGCTATATTCTTTTGATTCTTCAAAGTTCACAGGCGTTCAATTACAATATAAGATTGATTCCTTAGTTGGCTATATCATGGGTAAAAGTGATGTCATATACTTCCCCATAACAGAAGTAATCCAAAATGTTAGCTATGCTACAATAACAACAAGCACAGATTTTTAGGTCAAGCTTGAGGCAGAGCGCTCTGGTACTATCATAGAATTGTGGGCCACAGCAAATCAGGATGTTAATAAATATAGTATTGCAGTAACATTATTTGAATAATGGAGAATGAGTAATGAGTGTTTTTACACCAAAAATAAAACTTGCATTTGTAAGTTCATAGGACAAGATCGAAAAATGGTCTGATCCTATAAATGACAACTTTATCATCCTGGATGCTTTAGGTGCAGAAATTTTAGCAGCTATGACACCATATGGTTCACTACGCGAGGCAATTGAAAAGAATGCTGGTACAAACGTAGACGCAACTAAAATCTTTTTCCCTGACGGCATTTCACTGCCTGATGTTGCTGATGGTATTAAGCGTCCAATAACAAGTGTTATTTAGCAACTTGCTAATAACAAAATGTCTATCTTTAATCCTACAGTAGGTACTGGATAGATGACACTGCTTGCTGGTAATGCAACAACTCCATCATTAAAATTTGGTGACGTCTTTAGTGTATATATTGATACTGATAAACTTGTTCTTGCCAAGAGTGGAGTGAAAGCTGTTTAGGTTACTGCAACTGGTCTTGAAGTAGAAGAAACTCAAGAATTCGTTGACAAGTAGGTAGTTAACTTTGCATTTCTGAGAGACAAGGGTCTACAGGCTCATTGGGCTGGGGCTGGGTTAAAATTTACTGGCTCGCCAACTCAATACCTTGAAGTTATAGGTAACAATGCTAAAGCTATTCGTGTTGACCCAACTAATGGTGTTGAAATGTTTTGGGACACGCTCAGTTCTGACACTTTGGTTAAACTTGACAAGCTTATGGTTATTCAAGATCCTGTTTCTAAGCAGTTTAAAACTGTAACTAAAGAGCAGCTTTTTGGTAATGTTATTAAGAAAAATTATCAGGGCAAATACGATCCTGTTACTGGATTTGTAACTGGCGACCCACTAAACACAGTGCTTAATCCTGCCGGGCCAGCAGTCGTTGATGGTGAACATAAAGGGAATGTTTCATATATCATTTCCAAGAATGGCGTTTTTAAGGGCAAAAATGTTTACGCTGGACAAGAAGTTTATTGGAACGTTGAACAATCGTCTTGGATGCTTAAAGCTGAATATGTACGTCTGACATCCTTTACTGGTGCCAATGGTACAACTTACACTGGTGACTACTTGGCTGCATTTGGTCAATACGTTGCTTCCATGATTCAGCTTGACCCATAGGGCATGCAAGATGTTGCTCCGACCTCTCAGTCTGTCCAACAAGGTATTTCTGATTTAGCATCTAACAAGTTTAGTAAAGCTGGCGGAACCCTGACGGGCACAGTTACAGCTAGAGACATTGTTCTGCAAACTGGATACCAAATTACTATCCCAGATTTGCCTACTGTAGCAACTGACGGTACAAACAAAAAATATGTTGATGATAAGTTCGCATTAAAAAATGGTGATTCGTCATTGACATTCCAAGTGTCAAGCCCTGTTGCAAATGCAGATGCTGTTAACTTGAGTTATTTCAATTCTTCTCTTGGAACAGCACTGAACGATTATTACACCAAGACTGTATCTGATGGTAGATTTGCTGCTCTGGCTGGACTGTCTACTCAGCAGTTTAACGTTGCGGCTCCAACCACTGATAACCATGCTGTTACATTGAAGTTTGCAAATGACAAGTATGCGCTTAAACAAGGTGACAATACTCTTGTCTTTAAAGCAGCAGTTCCAATTGCAGATGATGACGTCGTAACCAAGAAGTACATGGAAGAAAATGTTATCACTGGCCAGTCTGCTGGCAAGGGTCTGAAGTTTACACCAAATGCTGGATAGACTCCTACTCTAGATGTTGATATTGTTTAGAATCGTGGTCTTGGTTTTGATACAACAGACGCAGCCGGTAAACTGATACTGGACTATGAAAACTTAACACAGGTTCCTGCAATCAGATCAACCGATATGGTTATGATTTATGATTCAGTGTCTCAAGATATTATTAAAATTAGTAAGAATGATTTTCTTGGCACACTTGCGCAATCTATACGTTTAAGGGGTTCTTGGAATCCAAATACCAACGTAGTTAATGGAGACTTGCTTAACGAAACTCTTGTTGCCGGACAGATTGCAATCTAGATATATGCTCAAGCTTCACCATATCCAAAAGGAAGCTTTGTTTATTACGCTCCTGTACAACCAACATGGAACTTGGCTAATTCCTATTTAAAGGGTGACAAGGTAACTAAGTCTGGACAAGACTATATTGCGAATGATGACATTCCTGCAAACACTCCATTTGTTGAGGGAACTACTGGTGCCACATGGTCATCAATAGATCTATATGCTACATATAAATCTCAAGTCGTAACAACAGCAGGTCCATTCAATCCTACAGAGTGGACAAAGGTATCTTATGAAGGTAAAGGCCCTGTGGGTCTCTTTGGTGATGACACTACAGGCTTCGCCTACTCTATTTAGGCAGATAAGACTGGATATGACTTAAATGACGATGGTGTCCTTGTTGACATGCTTGCTGGCGACCAAGTTGTATGGACTGGCTCTGCTTGGATTCTTGTTCCCGATGCGCAGGCTGTTAAGTCTGTATTTGGTAGAACTGGTGTTGTCATTGCAGCTAACGGTGATTACAATGCCGGGCAAATTACCTACACTAGAGCGTCTGGCAAGAAAGATATTGCAGGTTCATAGAATACTGTCCTATTGGCACTGAATGACCTTGATGACAAAAAAGTATCTCTGTCATTAAACCAAACTATTGCTGGCAATAAAACATTTAGTGGAAGCACGTCGTTCAACACAGCGCCAAAAGTTCCATAGATGCCATTAACACCGGCTAATGATGATCTTGTAACTAAGGCATATGTTGTCGCAGCACTAGCGGCAGGTGATTATGTAACTCGTACATATACTGCCACAGGCGCAAGTCCTGTTAACTGGAATCTTGGCGGTTCACTTGTTCTGCTAAATGATTCAGATTTACAAGTAACTAACAGTGGATAGATTGCTCTGATTGGTTCAGAACAGTCATTTGATACTGCGTCAACATTGTCTATTTTAAATGACAGTGTTCTTAATATTGGTACTACTGGAACTGCCGTAGGATTTGCAAACATTGTTCATAACAAGGGTGCATATAATCTTAAGGTAGACGCTAGGATCAATGCGAGCGGTAAAATTAATATTCTCTACACTCCTTCTGATGCTGATGATGCTGTTCCAAAAGGCTATGTTGATAATTTAGTTACAACTTAGGCTGCAAACTCTTATACTAAAACAGAATAGGATGCGAAATATTATCTTCTGACTGGTGGTGACGTAAACGGATGGGGTAGCTTTAAGGGAGACCCATTAAGCGGCTATGCATTAACACTGTACGATACACCTGGTACAGCCAGAACAGATATGTTAACGAATGACAACGATAGTTTCAGTATTTTTAACGGTTCTGGTAAGGCTGTTATACAGACTGAGGGATTATCTGTTGCGCTTGGGGATTAGAGCCGCAAGATTACTCTTGAGGGTTACTCTCAAATGCGCAGAGGTGGCTAGATAAACGCTGGCGCACACATTACAACAACTGGTACATTAAATGGAGCATCAGATTACAACGCTGCGTTTGGTAGCAAGGTAATTGGTGGGCAACTTAAGAGCGGATTGTGGGCACATCGTGTTAATCCTGCGAGTCTAATTGATGGGACATCCCTTGGCGAGTCCGTTACTATGCTTGCTGATAATGGAGGATGGTCATTTACTGGTAACAAAGTAACATTCTCTACAACTGATGGTGCACACTGTTCAATTGTTCCAACTGCCGACACACATCTTGTTAATAAGAAATTCCTTGACGGAAAACTTATTCTTGATAGTGGTCCAGCAGATGGAAAGCA
>JACCEA010686053.1_pt1 | contig 63663 bp, 64 predicted proteins | sample 7449851 | NCBI WGS metagenome assembly JACCEA01 (sample SAMN15323453, study PRJNA562643) | freshwater metagenome | isolation source: river surface water | place: USA:Blue River Watershed | collected 2017-08-18 | reverse complement strand
TCAAAAGAAGATGGTTTTAATACATCAACTTTTGGGATTTCTACTATTTCTACTTGAATGATTCCTGTCCCATTTATGTAATTACTGGCACTAGAATATATATAATCATCCATTTTTGTTACAATTCCAGCACGTACTGGATTCATATGTATATAATCTAATTTTGACCACAAAAATTGCTCTGTGAATATTTCTTCAGCGTGATTTCCGTATTGCCAAAATTGATAATTTTTATTTCTCGAATGAGTTTCCGTTGCTAATTTAAATCTTTCTAACATCCATTCTCTTCTGCTTTCAGGTTCAGATTGTATTTTTTCTAAAATTGTTTTAGCAGTAAATTTTTTAAAGTCTCTTAATAAATCTGAAAGTTTTCCATCGTTAGATTGAATTATCATATGAATATGATTACTCATAATAACATAGCCATATAAAATCATTCCTTTGTTTTTTATACAATAATCAAAACATTCTATAATAGAATCTTTATAACTTTTTCTTGAAAATACATCTATCCAATCTACAACTGTAGCAGTTATAAAATGTGCTTTTTCTTGTTCTTTTATTGTGTATCCTTCTTTCATTATCTTAAATATTAATTTTTCGTGGCTTATATTTGATGTTGTGCAAAGTCTCCTGTCTTTGAACTTGTTTTTTATTTATTTTAGCTCAAAGTCGGGAGACTTTGCGCAGCGGGGAGCAGCGGGGCTTGCAAATCCGCGCTAGCGGGTTATTTTAATGCAAACTAATCACTTTAGCAATTTTCCAATTGTTGTTGGTGTTTTTCCAAATGATTGTAAATCTGCCAATGGATGGTTTGGCGTTGGGTTCTTCTTTATTATGAAAAGAATGCAGGCCAAATTCTACTGCTCCGTAATCTTTTATCGGATACACTTCAATGCTACCTTTTACGAGATGACGTGTTACTTTACCGCAAACGTATTTTTGGGTACTCGCTACAATTTCTGATTTTGAATTCATGAAACCACCATTATCATGATAAAATTCTATGTTTTCATCGTAAAATTTAGCGTAGGTTTCTAAATTTGTTTCGCAAGTATTATAAGCTTGAAAAAAAGCACTATCTAAGGCTACAATTTTATGATACAACTCCGCATCATCAGGATGGTAGTTTTTGGTAAGTTGGTAGGTGTTTTTCTCAGACGAGCATGCTGTTGTTATACCAATTAGCAAAATGAGAAAACCAATTTTTAAAATGTTCTTTTTCATAGTTTTATTTACTCAAGGTCCAAATTAGTGCTTTCTCTTTAGTGGCTCTGAAGATGGTGCCATGTTCTTCTTTTTTCTCTAGTGAATAGTTCCAATTTAGATTAGAAATATTCTTTTTCTTTAATATTTCTGACAATTTATTGGTCGATTTATAAATGCTTTTTTCACCCGAGCCTCCAAACCAGAATGTTTTTTTAGTTGTAGGAAAATGGTTGAGTTGTTCGTTGGCTATTTTAACTAAATGTTTATCATTCCACCAAAGTGAAGGGTCAAAGGCGATGTAAAAATCGAACATGTCTGGTTTTGTTAAGAATGTTTCTGTAATGAAAAGTCCGGCCAACGATTCGCCAATAATACCTTTTTGATTGTTGATTTTGTATTTTTGGCTGATTTCAGGAAAAAGTTCTTCTTCTATAAAGGCTCTAAACGGCTCTGAACCGCCAACAATTGGCGCAATTTCTTTGTCTTCTTTAACGGTTGTGAAACCTGTTAAATCGCGTCGGCGTTGTGTGTTTTCAATACCGACCAAAATGATAGGTTTGATTTTATTTTGCTGAATTAATTGCGCTATTGTATTGGCTAAATGCGGAAAATCTTCTTTGATTCCGCCATCTAACATATATAAAACAGGAAAGGAATCGTTGCTTTTGACATATTCTAAAGGCAACCAAATATTTATAACTCGGGTTTCGTTTACTTTTTTAGATGCTAAAGCAAAGGTATCATGCTTTGGGATGGAATCTGTTGTTTCTTGAGCGTTTGAAGTTGAGATGAGGAGTAAGAAATAAAATAGACTGTAAATTGATTTCATTTTTATATGTTTAGTTTTTTTAGCCCAAAGTCGGAAGGCTTTTCGCAGCTGAGTTTAAAATATTCTTCCCCAAACATACAAAAAATCCCACAAAAAAAGACCGCCAAAAGCAGTCTTTCTAAATTATCTTATCAACAAGTTAATAATTAGCTTGAAATTTTAGCCTCTAAACCCACCATCTCAATTTGTTTTTGATGTTGTTCAATTTGATACTTGTTAAAGTTGTCCCATCTTTTAAAAGTGTCTCTTTTTTGCTGGCACATCGCGTTTAAGCAAATATTGTTGTCTTTGTAAATATTGTGTAACACTTCTAATATTTTAAAGAAAAAATCGTCTAATAAAAGGATAGTGTCAAATTCTGATTGATAATCTGTAAGTTGTAATGTTTGTAATATTTCTGCTTTTTCTTCTGCAGTCATTTCTGTTTGGTAACCGTGTTTTAAGGCTTTGAAAATGATGTTGTTCCAAACCTTACTGTCATGACTCCACATTACATCTTCTACTTGTAAAGAATGTTCGCAAATTAATAATATCGAATAAAGTACATCTTGTAAATAAGTAATTGGAAACTCATCAAAACTTCTAAACTCGAAGCCACTTTGGTACATTTTTTCTTGATTGAAATCTAAACCTACATCAGAAAGTAAATTGTATTCCATGTCGTTTTCAATTTGATCTCTCCACCAAATGTTTTCTTCTTTTGTGAACTTTAGGAGTTTTCTAAAATCCTCTACTTTATAGGTTAGTATTTTTCCTTTTGGCATGGCTTTATTATATGTTCCTACACCAATGTAACGTGACATGGCATTTCTCATAGAACCTAAAGCGTAATTTTTGTTTAAATTAAATTTTTCGCTAATTACACCCATAATATCCGGACTCCCTAAGGTTGCAATGTAAAGCGGTTGAAACCACTGTAATAAATACATGGCATTTCCGTGAATCTTGTCGAAAGTGTCATAATCTACAATTCGGCTATTTTTTGAAAGAGTAGGTAAGGTAATATGAAAATGATATGTACCATTATTGAATAAAACAATGTTTTCCTGGTTAGACATGAACATGTTTAGTCCGCTATTGTACTTTGGAAAATCTAGTTTTTCGGCTAAAACTTCCGATTCGTTAATTTTATCTAGAAATAAGTTTTTAGTTGTAATTAATTCATTACACGATTCTTCTATAGTTCTGTTTTCGAAATATTTTGTAACAAATTCAATAGAATCTCCATCAAAACAAACCGAACCCATCGGATTGGTTTTAGTAGTTATCATACTACTAATGTTGAATGGTTGTTTTTCTAAAAAATTTTCTAAAATACTTTTTCCTAAATAAGCTGGATTTTCAATCGTTTCTGTACTGATGCTTCCGTTATCTGGAGCTTCTGTTGCTACTTTTTTAGCAATTGTTTTATGGTTGAATTCTAAATCTAATTTTTCTAACGAATGACTGTTCATCATTCTACTAATAAAATACGTTTTATTTTCCTCAAAAGCAGTTTTTAATGCTAATGACAAACTTCCTGGTTTGTAGTAGGTCGTATAATCTAAGCTATATCTTTCGCGTCCTACTTTTTCATGTATAAATTTACCGGACACCATTAGAGGATCTTTAAATTGAATATAGGTTTCGTTTTCTAATCCAATTCCCCAATAATATTTTGTTGTCTGATTTTCTTTCATTTATACGTTTGTTCTTTATTGTTTAATACTATTTTATTGTTGTTTTAGTTGTTTGTTTTATTCGTGATAATAAAATACATGTGACGAATAGCGTTCGTGGTTCCACCAATCTTTTCGGGCTCTTGCAAAATAATTGTAATTTATTTTACCTGCTTGTGATTGCAAGGGATAGATGACTACGCCGTTTTCACGGAATGCTTTTTTGGTTTTTGTTTCAGGAACAATTGGTACAATATGTCCTGATAAACCTACTATCTTTCTTTTGGCACAGATAATTCCAACGCCACCTTCTGTGTTTACTTTGTGTTGAATTTCGTCTAAATCGGTCATTCTTTTCCAGCCAAAACTAGCTCCCCAAGTTAAAAACCAATCGTGTATGGCGCTAGAGTAAATGTTGTCTACAGTTTCTCCGAAAACAGGTGCTACTTCTTCACCGTTCAGTACGCGTTGTAAGGCTTCTTCTGTCCACCAAATAGTTGGTAAATACACTTTAGCAAAATAACAATAATCATAAGAATACACATTACAATAAGTGTCTTCTACGGTTCTTTGGTATCTGATGCTTTTAGTAACGTTTAGTTTGTCTATTAATTGACCTAAACTTTCTTTTTTGGTTTCCAAATTGGTTACATCTCTGTAAGGTACTCCTTCATCGCTAATGGGATGAATTTTCATTAAAAAAGAATCTAATCTTGAATCTGGATGTGGTAATAATTCTGCTTTTTTTATTCTGTTATCAGCTTTTGTAACTTCTACAAGCTTTTTTAAAACTGACGAGGTACTATCGTTTTCCATTGTTACTGTCTTACTTAAATAATTTTTTTAATTTTATTAATAAGGTTTTAACCGTTTTGAAATATACTAGTTTTTTTTAATTATTGTGAATTAAATTTACTAATGTTTCAAATGTATAAAAACATCTTATAAAAAATAAAAAAATAAAACGTAATAATTTTCTCCGACAACTTAAAGTTTAGTGTTTACTTTTTTGAAAGTGGGAAGCAACCCTTGCTAATTTATGCTGGTACATTTACGAATTCCATTCTTACCAAACCGTCATCGTCAATTTTTGTAAGTGTAATTTCGTGTAACGTGTTGGCTAATTCTGGGTTCCAAGGCGTTTTTACTTTTACGTAATTTTCTGTAAATCCAGTAATGTAACCTTCCTTGTTTTCGTTTTCAAACAAAACAGTTCGAGTAGTACCCAATTGACTTTCGTAAAAAGCTCTGCGTTTTTTTACAGATAATCCGCGTAACATTTTACTGCGTTTACTTCTTACATTAGCTGGTACTTCTCCAGGCATATTTGCGGCTTCTGTATTGTCACGCTCACTATACGTAAACACGTGTAAATACGAAATATCCATTTCATTTAAATAATTGTAAGTATCTAAAAAGTGTTCATCAGTTTCACCAGGAAATCCTACAATCACATCCACGCCAATACACGCGTGTGGCATCACTTCTTTAATTTTATTGACGCGTTCTGTATAAATTTCACGTTGGTAACGACGCTTCATTTTTCCTAAAATTTCATTATTTCCACTTTGTAAAGGAATATGAAAATGCGGGACAAATGTTCTACTTTTGCTAACAAATTCAATCGTTTCGTTTTTTAATAAATTAGGCTCAATGCTTGAAATTCTTAATCTTTCGATACCATCCACTTTATCTAATTCTTGTACTAATTCTAAGAAAGTATGTTCGTGTTTTTTATTTCCAAATTCCCCTTTACCGTAATCGCCAATGTTTACACCAGTTAAAACGATTTCTTTAATGTTTTGTTCTGAAATTTCTTTAGCATTTTTCAACACATTTTCCAACGCATCACTTCTTGAAATCCCACGCGCTAAAGGAATTGTACAATACGTACATTTATAATCGCAACCATCTTGCACTTTAAGGAAAGCACGCGTTCTGTCGCCAATAGAATAACTGCCTACGTAAAAATCAGCTTCTTCAATTTCGCAACTGTGCACTTCGCCCATATCGTTTTTGGACAGGTCGTTAATGTAATCGGTGATTTTGAATTTTTCTGTCGCACCTAAAACCAAATCTACACCATCAACAGCGGCTAATTCTTCAGGTTTAAGTTGGGCATAACACCCCACAGCGGCCACAAAAGCTTTGTCGTTTAGTTTCATCGCTTTTTTCACCACTTGTTTAAACTGTTTATCAGCATTTTCTGTTACCGAACACGTGTTAATCACGTATATATCAGCTACTTCTTCAAAATCTACTCTATCAAAACCTTCGTCGTTGAAGTTTCTGGCAATAGTAGAAGTTTCCGAAAAATTCAGTTTACAACCCAGTGTATAAAAAGCTACTTTTTTTCTATCAGACATAATCATTTTCTTTGGGCGTGCCCTTTCAGGTCGGGCTATCCGTTACAATCTTTTTTTGTGTCTTGAAAAAAAGCCACAAAAAAAGGATTTTCACTCCTATCCCTCACGCAAATCGGTTGCAAAATTACGTATTTTTTATCTAAGGCACAATAGTTTGCCACGAAGACACAAAGACGCGAAAATTTTATTCTTTTTCACGCAAAATCGCAGAGATTCAAAGTGGATTGTGGTTTAATTTTGTGTTGCTTTGGATTATCCTGCAAGGTTTCCAAAACTTTGTAGGATTTATGACTTAAAAAAAGGGTATAAAAGTCTGATAAAATGCAATACGACTTTACAGCCCTGGGTGTAGTGGCATCCTATTTGTTGAAAGGAAAAAGGAAGGAAACAAATAGATATAACGGAACACAGGACTAAAAGTGAATTAAAAAACAAATTTTCTGCTGCTATCACTTGGAAATTAATAAATAAGTATTACATTTGCACCCTGAAATAAAAACAAAATTAACAAAAGGTTATAAGGCGTTTACACCTTTTTATGTAAAAAGCCGCGAAACAAATTATAATCATACATTTTAAAGATTTACAAAATGAGAAAAGGAATTCACCCAGAAAATTACAGATTAGTCGCTTTTAAAGACATGTCTAACGATGACGTATTCATCACAAAATCAACAGTTGAAACTAAAGAAACTATCGTACACGAAGGTGTTGAGTATCCAGTTTTCAAAATGGAGATTTCTAGAACTTCTCACCCTTTTTACACAGGTAAATCTAAACTTATTGATACTGCAGGACGTATTGATAAATTCAAAACTAAATACGCTAAATTCGATAAAAAATAATATCCAATTTATCAATCATATAAAACCTCGATTTATTCGGGGTTTTTTTATTTTTATAAGTCAAATTTCTTTGTAAATTTGAATCGTTGAGGTTTACGCAAAACCTTTTAAATTTTAAATGCAAACCTTTTAAACTTATCTAATGAATTATATACTTTTTGATGGCCCGCATCGTAACGCTTTATTACCATTTACATTCACCAGACCTGTTGCTGATATTCGTGTTGGAATTTTAACCATTCGTGAAAAATGGGAAAAACATTTAGGTTATACTACAACAACCATCACCGAAGAATATTTGTCAGACAAATGGCCAATGGTGGAAATGGAAAACAATGTAATGATTAACGCTTCGTTTTTACCGAATGAAATTTTGGTAGAAATGGTTAAGAATTTAGAATTAAATCAGGCTATTTTCCAAGATGAAGAAGTAGTAGCGTTTTATGCTAAAGAAGGGGAAGAAGTAGATTTTGATAGTTTTGAAGTCATTGAATTTACAGAAGAATGTATCAAAATTGAAAACACTTGGGATATTTTTCAAAAAAATGATGTAGCCATTCGTGAAGATTTTGAATTACTTACAGAGGATAGATATTCGCAACCGATTCCAAAATCGGTAAACGTATTGTCACCAGAAAATATTTTTATTGAAGAAGGTGCAAAATTAGAATTTGTGACTTTAAATGCTTCAACAGGCCCAATTTATATCGGTAAAAATGCTGAAATTATGGAAGGTTCTGTAATTCGTGGACCTTTTGCTTTGTGCGAATCGGGTAGAGTGAAACTAGCTACAAAAGTATATGGTGCTACAACGGTTGGACCACATTCTGTAATTGGTGGCGAAGTGAACAATTCGGTTTTATTTGGCTATTCGAATAAAGGTCATGATGGATTTTTAGGAAATGCCGTTTTAGGTGAGTGGTGTAATATTGGAGCAGATAGTAATAATTCGAATTTAAAGAATAATTACGAAGAAGTGAAATTATGGAGCTACGAAACGGAAAACTTCGCTAAAACAGGCTTACAATTTTGTGGATTAATGATGGGAGATCACAGTAAATGTGGGATCAACACCATGTTTAATACAGGAACAGTAGTTGGAGTTAGCGCAAACATTTTTGGAGCTGGATTTCCAAGAAATTTTGTCCCAAGTTTCAGTTGGGGTGGTGCTTCTGGATTTACTACTTATGTGACTAAAAAGGCTTTTGATACCGCTAAAATAGTAATGGCAAGAAGAAATGTAGAATTTTCAGAAGAAGATGCTAAAATTTTAGAACACGTTTTTGAAGAAACAAAAAAATATAGAAAAGAGTAAGTACACAGGTTGTGCTGATTTAAAATAAAAAAAAACGCTGATACATAATTTTTGTGTCAGCGTTTTTTATTGCGTTGAGGTTTTTTGCACGCAGATTAAAAGGATTTATCTAATCCTCATGTCCGCAAAGTGAATATCCTAATTCTATGGCTTCCGATTTTGAGACTGATTTTATTTGATGGGTGCAATTTTTCAAAGCCCCACAATCTCTATCCAAATGATATTTACTTGCTGATTTGCTTACACAAATATATACGGAATTACTACTGTCAGATTGAAATCCGAAAGATAGTATCGCACAAAGAATTAATAGTTTTTTCATTTTAATTTTCGCTTAAGTTTTTAATTAATTCCATTGCTTTTGGCATACTTTCATTGAAAAATCCAACGTAATTGTCTAAAGTGTCAATGTTGACTGTTAGAGTTGATTGGTTGTTTTCTTCTTTTAATTCGTAGGTTTCTTTACTATCAGACCATAATTTGGTTTCTTCGTCTAAAGGCATTTCTTCTAGCTTCATGATGTTTCCAATATGTTTGAATGACATCAATTGGTTTTCTACTTTCTTTTCGATTACACTATACATTCCATTACCATTTGGGTCTAAAAAATGTACGGAATCGCCTTCGTTCCAATTACTTACTGCATACGAACCTTCGCAAAAAGCGGTTGTCCATTTTCTGTAAGTGGCATCATTCCATAAAACGTTCCATACTTTTGAAGCTGGCGCATTAATTTCAATTGTAAATTCTAGTTTTTCCATGGTTATAAATGTTGTGCTCAATTAGTGAAATTGTTTTTTAAACACAGATTGGAGAAATTTTATTAATTTTTATAATTTCTTAAATCTGCATTCCCATAGCTATGAGCTACAACTCAACATCGAACTTCCTATTTTTTCTCGTGCCCAATCGGGTCTTTTGGAGAACCATTTTTCAAATTGTGGTTGTTCGTCGTAAGGATTTAAAAGTAATGTATACAATTCGTCAATTAGTGAATAATCTTCTTTTTCGGCTAATTCAATGGCCATTTGTGCCATATAATTTCGCAACACGTATTTCGGATTGATGGAATTGAGTTGTAATTTTCTTTCTTTGTCTGAAGCTGTTTCTTCTTTTAAAATTGTCAAATATTGGGCGAACCAAAAGTGCCAAGTTTCTATAATGATTCCAGTTACTTCATCGGATTTATAAAATGCATAATTAATTTTTGAAACGCATTCTTCAACAGAGTCAGATTTATGAATCAGATTTAAATTTCTGAAAAATATCGTATAATCTGTTTCAGTTTGTTCTAAATTGTAGAGTAATTGTTGAATTAACTTATCGTTTTCTTCGTTTTTAGATGTAATTCCGAGTTTTTTCAACATCATTTCTGAAAAGTCTTCATCGTATTTTTTAGCAAATTGATTCAGAATGGTTTCTAAAGGTTCGGCTTCTTCAATTAGTGGGTATAATGCGTTGGCTAATTGGTATAAATTCCACAAAGCAATATTGGCTTGATTGCCAAAACGGTATCTTCTGCCTTCTGCGTCGGTGGTGTTTGGCGTCCAATTTGGGTTGTAATCTTCTAACCAACCGTAAGGTCCGTAATCAATTGTAATACCGTGAATGCTCATGTTATCGGTATTCATTACGCCGTGAACAAAGCCTACACGTTGCCAATGTACAATCATTTCTCTGGTTTTTCCAGCTACATTTTTAAAGAATTCGATATATTTTTGTTTTCCTTCAGCTTGAATTTCTGGATAATAATTTGAAATCGTATAATCGGCTAATAGTTTTAAATTTTCTATATCGTTTTGAGAAGAGAACAATTCGAAACTTCCAAAACGAATAAAACTTGGTGCAATTCTACACACAACGGCACCTTTTTCCATAGCTGCATTTCCGTTGTACATCACATCACGTAACACTTCATCACCAGTTAAAAGTAATGACAATGAACGTGTGGTTGGAACGCCTAAATTGAACATTGCTTCACTACATAAATGCTCACGAATGGAAGAACGTAAAACCGCTAAACCATCTGCCCGACGTGAATAGGGCGTAGCACCAGCACCTTTTAATTGTATAGAAAAAACTTGATTATTATGTTCGATTTCACCTAAAACGATGGCTCTTCCGTCACCTAATTGTCCGGCCCAATTTCCAAATTGATGTCCGGCATAATTCATAGCGAAAGGTTTTGCATTAGCAACGATTGCTGCGCCTGAAACCAATTGTAAAAAAGTTTCAGATTGTATGAATTCTTCTGAAAAACCTATTAAATTTTGTACTTCTTTTGAAATATGAATAAGCTTCGGGTTGCTAGGAATTCGAGGATTTACAAATGAGAAAGCCGCTTTAGGAACTTGACGTGTGTAATTCTCTTCAATAACATCTGAAGGTAAATTAGTGGTGAATTTATGTAAAAATTGAATAGACATGATTGTAAAATTGTCTATCAAAAGTACTTATAAATTCTTAACTATTTTAATGATTGGTATAGTTTTAAGAATTTTTTAGAGTTTTCTCTTTCCGTTGAAAAGGCATGAATGACTATTGGTTTGGGTAATTTTTTAATTTTTTCAATAGTTGCTTTTATCTTAGCTTCAGAGTCGGTAGCCAAAACAGAAAAATTATGAAATTCTTGATGGTGTTGTGTGATGACTTTTTTTTCTTTTTCAATCCAATTAATTTCTTCTGGATGTTCCGGATTCATTAAGTTTACAATTGTTTTTATGTTCGAATTTAGAAAATAATGAAATAATTCTTCATCTGTTGGATAGGGGGTTAAAAATACATCTTTGGCAACCACATATACTGGACCTCTTTCGAAAGGTTTTTCAGTTTTAATTTGATTATGTTTGATGGTACTTTTAACTGAAATTTGCTGGTTTTCTACTTCTACAATTTTTTTAAATAATCCTGCTCGATCTCTTCCTAAACTACAATGAACATAGTATTTTCCTTTAGCAGTTTGCGCCAATTTTTTAATTTTTACGATTGATTCTTCGTTTTCAGAAACCCATGGGAGCATAGGAATTGAGATAACTTTTAAATTTAGTGTTTTGGCAATTTTTATTTCTTTATTTAAGAGAATAGGTTCAGCTGGTACAACCATCGGATGTAATAAAGAAATCACGCCAGCATAGCCATCATTTTTCAGAGCTTGAAGTTTTTCTTCATCTGGATATGGTCCGAATTCAAATATAGTATTTTCATTTTTTGATGCAGAAATTTCTAATTTATTGGCATTTAAGATTTCTGGTTTAAAAGTGAAAATGGTTAATGAAATAGTGATACTTGTTAATGCTAAAAATACATAAAATCGTTTTGAAGTATTCTCTTTGTTTTGGTATGACTTTAAAATTTTATAGGCTAAAAAAAGTGAAATTATGGTTAAAATTAAGATAATAAGTTGTTGTAAATTACTTTCTGTGGAACCATTCCATTCTATTTTCTTAGCATAATTTGCTAACCATCTAGAAGGCCCAATTGTTAATGAAAGTAATCCAATAGGAATAAAAAGCGCCGCTGCAAATATTCCAAAAACAATGAAATTACGAAATTTTAAATTCATATTTGTTATTGTAAGAAAAAGCGTTTTACTCTTAACACTAATTCTATAGGGTTAAATGGTTTAGCAATTAAGTCATCTGCACCTAATTTGAAGGCTTCAATAACTGTTAAATCTTCTTTTCCAAGCGAAGAAATTATAATTACAGGTACTTTAGGATAATTTGCTTTTGCGTACGAAGTTATTTCTAAGCCTGATTTATAAGGTAGCATAATATCGGTGATGATTAAATCGGGTAAATAGGAATTTATTTTTTCCATACCAATTAGTCCGTCTTCAGCAAATTCAATTTGATAGCCTTCTTTTTTTAATAAAAATTCGATAATATTTTTGATAATTTTATCGTCTTCAATAATTAGGATTTTATTTGTCATCTTTATTTTTTTGAGGTGTCTTCTTAGAATAAATAATTTATATTTATCGAAAAATTATATTCATTTTGAAATCTTTCAGGAAAATATTCTTGTCTGTTAAAACTGCTGTTGAATCCTACTACATATTTTTTAGCAAAAAGTTTATTATAACCTGCACCAAATCGGTAAGATGTTAAAGCAATTCTTTCTTGAAATTGTGTTAATGTTTCTCTTTCATCTGGCGAAGTTCCGTAACCGATATTGAATGAAAAATAGTCAAATCTTGTCTGGTAATAATGTCTAAATTGGACAGAAAATGAAGGGTATAATTTGGGTTCATCTAATTGGAATGAAGTTCTAAAATTAATCCAATTGTTTTTAAAATATTTTCCTAAAGCTAAAATTCCAGAACTTGAATTTGAATTGACTCTCTTATTATATCTGTAACCCACTTCGGATTCGAAACCTTTTCCAAGGGAATAATAATTTGAAAACAAAAATCGGAATTCTGGAAAAACTTCTCCATCACTAAAACCAAAATTAGCAAAAGAATAACTTTTTTTTGTGGTTTTAAAATACGATTCTAATTCGTAAAAATAGCCAAAATTTGCACTCTCGCCATTTATTCTTCGATCAATATAACTGATTCTACCACCAAGCGAAAATTTGTTAAATTGTTTCATATAATTTAGACTGCTTAAATGCCAAGGCCCGTAGTTGTCTCGACTAAAAGCAGTGAAGTTATAATTGGTTCCAATTCTATTTGATTTTAGGTTGCTTTTTACTTCACGAATTTCTTTTTGTAGTGCTAAGTCTTCCGGGTATTTCGAGATTAGAAATTCTAAATATTCCAAGCTTTTCTTCGGGTTTTCTTCACTATTAATGATTTGAAGTTTTATCAAATAATATTCTTTTTCTTCAGGATGAATTGCAATTCCTTTGTTAATACTGGTTAAAGCTGCTTCGTTATTTTTAGCTTCCAATTCGGTTTTACTTAAAAAAATAAATGCTTCTTTGTATTTTGGGTTAGCATCAATTACATGTTGAAAATAATATCTGGCACTATCGATATTTTTTTCATTTTTATGAATTCTACCAAGTGCGAGATGGAAATCTAAATATGTTGGTGCAACTTTTATGCATTGGTGTGCTATTTTTTTAGCTTTAGAATAGTCTTTTGTTTCTGATTTTAGGATGTTGTTCGTTACTACCAATAAACTATCGGTATTGATTTTTTGAGCAAGAACAGAGCTGCCAAAACATATTAAAAAAAATAATATTTTAAATTTAGTGGTCATTAGTTTGCAGTTTTAAATCCTTTTCGAGACATTTCTCCCCAATTTTTTTCTTTTTTTAGTAAGAAATGTGTGTAACCTTTTATTGAAGCATAAACATTTAGTGGATGATAAACAAATGGCTCAATGAAAACCATTACTATTAATTTACCAACTTCTTTTAAACTTGAGTATTGTTTGTGAATCATTTGATCTAGGAAGATTGAACTAAGAGTAATTAGCACGTAAAAGCTATATACAGCAATTGATATAACAATTAAAAAGGCGTAGTTTATACCAAAGAAATACATGTCAAGAAGTATAAAAATGATTCCAATAACTTCTAAAATTGGTACTAAAAATTCGCAAAACACATAATAAGGGAAAGCAATTAATCCTGTGTTTTTGTATTTTGGATTGAAAAATAGTTTTTTGTGTAAAAATAATGTTTGAATTAAACCTCTTGCCCAACGTACGCGCTGACGTAAAAAAACTTTTTTATTATCGGGAACTTCTGTCCAGCATAATGATTCTGGAATGTATTTTATTTCGAATTCTTTCTTTTGTTCATGCATGTATTTTCGCATGCGGGTAATCAATTCTAAATCTTCACCAAGCGATTTATTCCAATAACCGCCTACGGCAATCACGGTATCTTTGTCAAAAATTCCTAAACCACCAGAAACTAATAGCAATCCGTTTAATTTACTCCATGCCATTCTTCCAAAAATAAACGAGCGAATGTATTCTAACTCTTGAAATCTGGCGAAAAAATTGTCTGGGTAATGTGATTGATAAAGCATACCTTCTTTGAAAGTACAAGAATTTGAAATCCGTAACGCTGCACCAGCTGCAATTACTTTTTTATCACTTTCAAGAAAAGGTTTAACTAGCATTGCTATAGTGTCGCGTCTTAAAATACAATCGACATCTGTGCAAATAAAAAGGGAATATTTTGTAGAATTGATGCCTGCATTGGAAGCATCTGCTTTACTTTTTCCATTTTCTTTATCTACAATTAAAAGTTTGTTGTAGATTGGATTTGTAGAGCGATAATGACCTCTTACAGGTTCGGTTTTTATTTTTTCGATATAAAAGTAGTCAACTTTTACAAGTTCAAATTCTGAGATTAGTTTTTCTAAAGTATCATCGGTACTTCCGTCATTAACAATCACCACTTCAAACTTTGGATATTCTTGCGAAAGTAATGATTTTACATTTGAAATAATCGTTAAACCTTCATTATACGCAGGTGCAACAATAGATACTCCTAGCGCGTTATTTGATTTGATGATTACATCTTTATGGAGAAAAAACTTATTGATATAATATTTTTTTATTTCATTAAAAGATGAAATAGCCAAAATAATATACACAAGAATATAAACAATGGAATAACAGCCGAAAAAATATTCGGAGCTTTTAATTATACTTTCTAAGGTTATCAATACAGGTAGGGGCAATTTGAGTGAGCAATCATTTTTTGTAATTCAACATTCTTTTCTTCGTTCTGAAATTTAAAATTATTAAAAAATGTAGCATCCATTTTATTAATAAAATTTACAATTTCCAGCTTCAAATCTAATTCTAAATTTTCATCTTCATTTAATATTCTCGATATAAAGCCTATATTTTCCGATGTACCGATAATATTCAATGTTTTTATGATTGAAATTTTGTTTCTTATGTTGGTTTCTTTGGTGAAATGTTGGATTAAAATTTCATTAGCTTCAAACATTACTAATTCTCTAATTGCTAAAATGATTTCTTTTCTTACTGCTTGATTTTCTGAACTTAATAAGTAAGAAATTTGTTCTAAAGAAATGTCTTGTTTGTGTCTAAATCGAACAATTAATTTTATAGCAATAATAACAATTGAATCGTTTTTACTTTGTAACCAATTGTTAATGTTGGTTGGAATATTTGCTTTTTTTCTGTAAATAATATCTAAAATTTTAACTTCATCCGATTTAGAAATAGTGTATTTGTAATTGTCTAACACATCAAATTTTTCATCAGATAGTGAAATTAAGGCTACAATTGCATTAGAACGTAAAGCCTTGTTTTTACTATCTAAAAATCGTTTAACATGCCCTTTTTTTATTTTATAACCAATATTTTGATAATGATGAAAAGCTTCCGATTTAGAATACCAATTTCTATTGCGGACTAATTTATTAGAAATTTCATCAAAACCAAAATACTTGTAAATTAACAACATCGTGTGTTCGTTAGTTTCGTTTAAATTTTCTTTAATATGAATGATTTTGTTTAAAATGTATTTTCTAGAATTGTTATTTAGCTTGTATTTAGCCTTAAATTCTGAAATCTTACTTTTCATTTCAGGAGCGGAATAATTAGAAAAAATAAGTTCAGTTAAAAAGCTATTAGTTTCATTTTCAATATGTTCTTGAAAATCTTCATTTTTATCTCCGGCATATCTTGTGTATAATAATGAAAAAATAATTAGTACCACAAAGAGTACTATTAAAGGGATGAAAAAGTATAATAAAAAGTAATAGATATTTTCTGTATTTACTGAAAATAAGAAACAAGAAGTTTTGAAATTAAGAGTAATCATTTTTAAAATTCAGAATTTTGGATGTATAAGTGTTTTTTAACAAAATTAATTTCACAAATATATTAAAATGAAATTGACATAACCTATTGTAATTCTTTAATTTAACAGAATTTAAAAGGATTTTTTTTTTACTGATTAAAAAAAGACGTAATTTTGAAAGCAAATTTAGAAGTAATGAGCGTAACATTGGCAAAAACAGAATTAGAAACCTATTTTCAACAATTTAGAGAAAATATCATCGGAATTCATCAAACTTTTGTGTCTCCTTTTGGAGAAAAAAGTATTGTTTACACAGATTGGACTGCAAGTGGAAGATTATATCGCCCAATTGAAGAAAAACTGATGAACACTTTCGGACCTTTTGTTGCTAACACGCATACAGAAACTTCTATTACTGGAACTGCAATGACAATGGCCTACCACGAAGCGCGTCATATTATTAAGCATCACGTAAATGCCAATGATCATGATGTATTAATTACTGATGGTACCGGAATGACAGGCGTAGTGAACAAATTACAGCGTATTTTAGGGTTGCGAATTCCCGAAAATTTAAAAGAATACACCACTATTCCTAATGAAATTAAACCTATAGTTTTTATTTCGCACATGGAACATCATTCTAATCAAACGTCTTGGTTAGAAACAATTGCGGATGTAGTTGTTATTCCAGCAAATGAAGAAGGGTTATTTTGCTTGGATCAATTTACAAAATTAGTACATCAATATAAAGATAGAAGTTTTAAAATAGCTTCCATTACTTCTTGTTCAAACGTAACAGGAATTAGAACTCCGTATCATGAAGTTGCTAAAATCATGCATCAAAATAATGGTGTTTGTTTCGTAGATTTCGCTTGCTCAGGACCTTATGTGGAAATCAACATGCATCCTGAAGATAAAGAGGCGTATTTAGATGCGATTTTCTTTTCGCCACATAAATTTTTGGGCGGACCAGGAACTTGCGGAGTAATGGTTTTTAATAAAGAATTATACAAAAATAATGTTCCAGATTGTCCTGGTGGTGGAACAGTGAGTTGGACAAATCCGTGGGGAGAACACCAATACATTGATAATATTGAAGATAGAGAAGATGGTGGAACGCCAGGTTTTTTACAAGTTATAAAAGCGGCACTTTCTGTACAGTTGAAAGAAAAAATGGGTGTGATAAACATCTTAGAAAGAGAACATGAATTGGTAGATTATATTTTTGAAAGATTATCGCCAATTGAAAATATCAATATTTTAGCCGAACAACATACCAATAGGTTAGGAGTGATTTCGTTTTATATTACCGATTTACACTTTAATTTAGGAGTGAAATTATTAAACGATAAGTTTGGGGTTCAAGTTCGTGGTGGATGCAGTTGTGCAGGAACGTATGGACATTATTTGCTAAATGTAAACCAAGAAACATCAAATTCTATCACTTGCAGTATTAATGAAGGGGATTTGACCAATAAACCAGGTTGGATTCGCATGTCTATTCATCCTACAACGACTTCAGAAGAAATTCAATTGGTTTGTGATGCGATTATTGATTTAGCAGAAAACTTTACCACTTGGCAAGAAGATTATGTGTATAATCCAGCGAAAAATGATTTCAATCATAAAAATGACAGCAAACCAGAAGTAGAAATGGTTAAGAGTTGGTTTTTATAATTTCAACATTCTTAAAATAAAAAAAATCGTTGTCTTTAGTTAACAACGATTTTTTTTAACACTATCTCTTATGCTTCCAACGTTTATGCGTCCACAAGTAAAATTCTGGAGCTTCATAAATTTGTTGTTCTACTAATTTTAAGAAATTATCTGTGATTTCATAGTTTGGGATGTCTTTTGCATTTCCGTCAGAAAGCACTTCAAAACTAGCTTCATAATATCCTCTTTTAATTTTCTTCGTTTTTAAGAAAATCACATTCATATCATATTTTTTGGCTAACATTTCTCCACCTGTATGCACCGGTACTTCATGCCCCATAAATTTTTGCCAATGATGTGTAGTACTTAATTTTGGCGATTGATCACTTACTAAACCATATACACTGTATTTTTTGTTACGAAAATTAGAAGCCATTGTAGGTATAGTTTCTTTACTATCAATTAATTGACTTTTAAATTTAGAACGAATTTTTCGTACCAATGTATCAAAATACGGATTAGCTAATTTTTTATATACGCCATATCCTAAAAAATTAATGTGATAATTCATAGAAACTGCCCATTCATAACTAGCATAATGTGCACATAATAAAGCAATACTTTTTTCTTTTTTTTCTAATTCATGATATACTTCCATATTTTTAAAAGTATAACGTTTTTCAATTTCTTTACGAGAGATAGATAATGTTTTTGCCATTTCTAGAAACATATCACACAAATGAGAATAGAATTTTTTCTCAATTATATTTCTTTCTTGTTCTGTTAAATGTGGTAAAGCTAGAGCGATATTTCCTCGAACTGTTTTTTTTCTGTATTTTATAACTCTATAAACTAAGAAATAAATTACATCTGATAATAAGTATAATATTGGAAATGGTAGTATTGAAATGATCCAAATTAAAGGATAGATTAAAATATATAGGACTAATTGCATGAATCTTTTTTTGCAAATATACACGTTTTGTTATTTCTTCTGAAACTATTTAAAATTTTGGTTAAGAATCGTTTTTTGTGATTTGGATTGCAATAATTATCTTATCTTTATGTTTATTAAATTTTTTATATGTATTCTATTACAACAATTATCATTGCCGTAACGGCATTAGTTACTTTTACAGGTTTATCCAATCCAGAATTTTTTGACAAGTTTAAGTTTAATATCTCAGGTATTAAAGCTGGAGAACAATATCGAATGTTTACTTCAGGCTTTTTGCACGCAGATTGGTTTCATTTTGCTTTTAATATGTTTAGCTTTTACAGTTTTGCGACTTTTTTAACTTTAGAATTTAATACCATAAATTTTCTGTTAATTTACTTCGGAAGCATGGGAATAGGAAGTTTATTAACTTATTTTATTCATAAAGATGAACCTTATTATTCTGCAATTGGTGCCTCAGGCGCGGTAATGGGAATTATTTATTGTGCGATTTTATTATATCCAGAAATAGAACTTAGATTGTTTTTTGCTATCCCAATTCCAGGCTATATTTTTGCTTTTTTGTATTTAGCTTATTCTGTTTATGGAATGAAAGGTAAATATGATAATATTGGACATACCGCACATTTAGGTGGCGCCGTTGGTGGATTATTAATTACTTTATTATTGGTGCCAAGTTTATTTGAAACAAGATTGCTTTTTATCGGTATTTTATTAATTCCAATTATTGTTTTGACCTATTTAGTAAAGATGAAAAAAATATAATTGGCACGCTATTTGGAATGTAATTTGAAAACTAAATAAATCGAATATGAAAAAGTTAATTTTATTACTAACATTAGTTACAACAATGAATGTTATGAGTCAAGAACAACACAAATCAGTGCCACAGATTTCCATTTCTGGTGAAGGAAAAGTTAAGGTTACGCCAGACATTGTAGTAATTCAATTAGGTGTACAAAATAATGGAAAAGATGCTAAGGAAGTGAAAACACTTAATGATGTAACAATAGATAAAGTAATTAAGTATATCAAAAAGTTTAATATTCCTTCAGCAGATTATCAAACGGCTCAAATGAGCTTGCATAAAAATTACGATTACGATAAAAAGAAATATTCTTACCAAGCAAATCAAACCGTATCTGTTACTTTAAAAGATATTTCTAAGTACGATGCCTTTATGATGGATGTTATGGATACAGGAATTAACGTAATCAATGGAGTAGAGTTTAAATCTTCAAAAATGGAAACATATGAAACAGAAGCAAGAAAAAAAGCTATTTTAAATGCGAAGAAGAAAGCTGATGATTATGTGTCGGTTTTAGCAGGACAAAAAGTTGGTAAAGCGATTTTGATTTCAGATAATTCCTATACAAACTATCCACAACCTGTTTTTATGGCAAAAGGAATGATGGCAGAAGCTGATGCTGCAATGCCTAGAGAAACTTTAGCAGTTGGAGAAATTGAGATTGTTTGTACGGTAAATGTGAGTTTTGTTTTGGAATAATATCCAGTTTAATATAAAATAAAAAAGCACTTCAATTGAAGTGCTTTTTTTGTGGGGAGAGCAGGATTCGAACCTGCGAAGTTTTCACAGCAGATTTACAGTCTGCCCTCGTTGGCCGCTTGAGTATCTCCCCATGGCCATAACTTGAGTGCAAATATATAATTGTTTTTTTTAGTTCCAAACTTATTTTAAAGGAATATTTAAAATATTTTATAACATTCTGAAAATTAAAAACATAAAAAATCCCATTTCGATTATTATTTCGAAATGGGATTGATTTTTATTGTAAAGTGTCTTACTTAGCACCTAATAATTCTTTTACTTTTGCTTTTAAATCGTCACCTCTAAGGTTTCTTGCTACAATATTTCCTTTGGCATCTAATATAAATGTAGATGGAATTTCTTCTACCTTGTAAGTTAAAGCAATTGGATCTTTCCAACCTTCTAAATTAGAAACTTGTGTCCAAGTTAATTTATCTTTAGCAATTGCATTTTTCCATTTTGTAGCATCTTCATCTAAAGAAACACCAATAATGTTTAATCCTTTACTATGTAATTCATTATAAAGTGCTACAACATTAGGGTTTTCAGCTCTACATGGTCCGCACCAAGATGCCCAAAAATCAATAATGGTAACTTTTCCTAATGATTCTTTCAAAGAAACTGTTTTACCCTCTGGTGTTTTTGCTGAGAAGTTAGGTGCTTTATCTACTTTTTTTTTTTCAAGCATTTCAGCTGGTAATTTTGGCATTTTCGGTAAATTTTTCTCAGAAGCGATTCTTAGCTCTAATTCTTTTTTGATTCCGATTGCACTTTTAGTATTCTTTAAATCATTAGGTAATTTTTCGTAAAATGCTTTAACATCTTTCGTTTCAATTTTATAATTGAAAAATAAGTTTTCCATTAACAAAACAGATACAAATTTATCTTCATTTTTCTTGATAAAGTCTTTAGATGTTTTATCATTTTGAGCCTGAAATTTCTTTCCTTCTGCAACAATTAAAGCATATTGCTTTTCTTCCTCTTCGGTTAATTTCTCTTTCTTTTCTTTTTTGGCTTGAATTTGTTGTAAAAATCCTTCGTATGGTTTAATAAAAGCCATAACTTTATCTTGATTGCTTAAGTTTAAGTTATTGTATTCTTGTAATAAGTCATTGTTTTCAGTACCACCAATTACAGATTTGAACGGTTCTTTAATGTTAAATTTTATATCAATATTTCCGTTTTCTAAGATTAATGGGATAGAACCATTATTTACACCGTCAATTCCAACTATTGCGTATTCTAAGTTGTCTACTTCGCCTTCAAATTTAAAAGTTTCGTTTTTTACTTCTACAGTGTCTTTTGGTTTCGGTCCGCCAATAGAATCAGCTGTAACTAAATAAACTTTAGTTCCGTCTTTAACTCCTTTTGCAGATCCTTCTAATTTAAACCCATTGCAAGAAATTAAAATTAATGCAGAAAATAATACTACTAATTGTTTCATTTTTATAATTTGTAAATTGTTATACTGAAAAATTCAGTTTATTTGATTGGCTGCAAATGTATTAATTTTTTTAGATTAATAAAATCCAATTAACTTGGTATTATGATAAAAAAATCCGCATGTTTTAAGATGCGGAAATTAATTATAAAGCTAATGGTTTGATGTCGCCTGAAGCTGTAATGATATAATATCTGTTGTTTCTTATTATTGTATTTTTTGGAAGTTGGTCTTCTTTTAATTTAATTCTAATCGTTAAATCATAAAATATTTGAATTGTGGGCTCAGTAATATCCGCATTGACCACAAATGTATGTGATTTAGCCAAAGCTGCATCATAAAATTGTGTAGTGTTTTTTCGAATATTATTCACCTGACTTTCTGGTGAAAAGTTCGTGGCAGCCTGACTATAAGCCGTGTAAGCTTTATAGCTTTCCATAGGATATAAAGTGGTGTAACCTTCTACTAATGTTTTTTCTTTTTTAAATAAATCGGTATTCATAATGGCCGAATAATTAGTTAGCATTTGTTTGTATTCTTCTGAAGCTTTTAGTTGTAATACATCTCTAATATGGTCTAAATTACTTGTTACATAATCTACTTTCGCTAAATCGTAAATTTCTTGTTTGGCACAAATACTCATAATTTTGTTTAAATCATTTGTGTTTTTAAACTTGATAATTAGGTTTTTTTTCAATTCAAATCCACTTGGTTTTTCGTTGTAGGTTTTCGGGTTAAAAATCTTCTTTGTAACTTCATAATCATACATCGGAACAAACGAAATCATATCTGTTATGACTTCAATTTCGGCATTAAATGGTTTCAATTCGTTCATTACTGTATTTAATCTTTCGTCCATTAAATTCGTAACTTCTTCGGCTGTTTTTCCAACTTGTAAAACGCTAAAAACTGCTTTTTGGCAACTGGCTTTTTCGTTGTAAATTCCTTTAATTGTAATGATCATTTCGTTATCATTACTATACGAAGTTTGAATAGTTGGAACATCTCGATTGTGATATTGATTTTGATAATTGTAATTGCCGCTAGCTTCTTTTTTTGCTAATTCATCATGATTAACATTTCCAGAATGTTGTGCGAATAATGAGTTGCATGAAACTACTAATAAGGTTGCTAAAAGGATGTTTAAATTTTTCATAATTTTTTGTTTTAAATGTTTAACGAGACAAACTTATGACAACATGAAAATTTTAATTCGGTAAAACCACTGTTTACTGATTGTAAAGTATTTTCAGTACATTTACAGTCGTTTTACAGTAGTGGAAATAACAAGAAATACTACTTTTGAAAAATAATTTATGACAGATTTAGAAATTTTTTATCAACTTAAGAAATGCGTTTTGGAACACTACCAAAATAGCTATCCGTATTTTAACGGAAGTTGGAAAAGTTTCAGTTCACAAGATATTTTAAATCTGATAGAGGATATTCAATTTAAAACGAAACAATCCGTAAGTGAAAAGTGGATTTACACACATTTAAAACCAGTAACCAACGAAAAATTACCACGAAAAGATATGTTAGATATTTTGAGTGTGTATGTTGGGAAATCAGGTTGGGATGAGTTTAAGTTTATTGACAATAACAATAGTAATACTAATAGTAATCCAAAGAAGAAATTTGGAATTTTGATATTGATTTTTGGAGTTTTAATAATCGGATTTGTAATCTGGAAAGTGACTTCGAACCCAAATCAGAAAATTGAATTGCAAAATAGTTTTACGAAAGATTCCGTTGCGAAAGAAGATGTAAAAGCTTTTGTTTTGGAAGATACTGTTGAAAAACCAATTGATATTCAATCACCAACTCTAAATCTAGAAAAAGGAACGAAAGTGGTTATAAAAAGTCCGTTTTATAAAGAAAAAGTAATCACCATTTCACAAAAAGAACCCTTATCTCGAGTAGAATTAAATCCGAACGATTACGCTATGATGTTAAAAGCTTTTATGAAAAGCGACATCAAAGACTGGCAAACCAGAAAAGAACAATTGAACAAAATTTTATCGGATAATTTGGAAGTGATGGTAATGTTAGAAAACGATTTGGGTGCAGAATATTTTAATAAAGCCGAGTTTACTCAAAAAGTAATTATTCCTTCAATCTCATTAAAAAAGTTAAAGATTGTAGAAATTCAACAAGAAAAAAACAATAAAATATCGTTTTTACGATTAACACAAGAATAAAATGAAGCACTTAATTTACTTATTGTTGTTTTTTCCATGGCTAGTAATTGGACAAAGTAATTCTCAAAAAGAAGAAGCTTCTTCAAATAAAGAAGTGTCTAAAAAAATGGTTGCAAGTTCTATTTCTTCCCATTTTAATTCAAAAGTCATTTCCGCTTATACGAATCAAAGTGAACAACTAATTACAGATTTTTATGCTTACTTAACTTTGTATCCTCAATCGGAATCAGAAGCTTTGCAAAAAGAAATTGATAAGTCGATTCAACAAATGTTTTTATCTGAAACTACATTAGTTGAAGATTTTATTACAGGTTCAAATAAAAAAATTAAACTTATAGAATTGCTTCAATATTGTAAAGAAAATAAGTTTGTTGTTTCGGTAAATAACATTCAAAATACTTCTGTAAATGCTACCAATTTCGATATGAGATATCAATTGTTAGTAACAAATAATGCTGAAACTAAAACCTTTAATTTTACTCAAAAAGTATATTTATTTCCTGTTGAGAAACAATTCGGAAATATCAAAAAAACGGTTTGGGAACTAAAATTAGGTGAGTTTTAATTATGGATTATAATCGTTCGAATTTTCATAAACACACGTTTTGCTTGTTTCAACAAGTGGACTTTTCTGTTTTGGCGGATGTGAAATTAGGTTACAAAAGTAATTCTGGAAGTGAATATTATTTCACCGAAATTGGTGTGTATCGAAAATCTAATCATTGGGGAAGAGCGGCCAATTGTCGTTGGCGATTACTCGTAAATTCGGAATATAAAAATCAGACTGAAATTGTAGGATTTGCGTGTTGGACCGATTTTTATCCGAATAATGAAACCGAAAAATTGTTTTATATCGAACTGAATGAAGCTACAAACGAAGTGAATTTCAATCATAAAAACCATCCTAATTATAACAATCAGGTGGTAAGAAATGCTTCGGAAACAGCAAAAAGAATCAAAGAAATTAAAGAAGTTTTGCTAAGTAACTCATGGGCAAAATATCTAATTTTTGATGATTTTGAAGAAATTAAAAGTAAAATGCTTTCAGAATTGGTTAATACCAATGAAAGTTTTGTAAATTTGCGTAAAATATTAAAAGATGGGAAGAAATAATAAAGTAAATCAAGATAAACACAAAAAGCAAATTGACAATCATTTGAAGAAAATTCAACAAACGAAAGAAACTTCTGCTGCAAAAAAAGCTTCTATTTTAGAACAATATAGACAATCACTTAAAAATCAGTAATTCCTTTTTTTTTGCTATATTTGAGTAAATCTGTTTTTTTTATATGATAACTACTCAAAATTTTAGACAAAGAATTTTTCAACATTTAGATGGGTTAGTGACAGCGCCAGTTGTTTTCTCACTTTATCAAAAAGGAATATTACAATTTCTACTAGAAAATAAAGAAGTTTCACTCTCCAAATTATCTTCAGAATTTAAAGCTAACGAAGGATATTTAAATGTAGCTTTACGTGTTTTAGCCTCGCAAGGTTTGTTAGAATATAAATTAGATAATGTTCATAATTCTGTTGAGGTTTCTACAAATTCTAAATCGGCACTTTTCTTTTCATTAGCGCCAGTTTATGAAGAAATTATTCAGGTTTTAAAAAATAAAGATTGGTTTACTTCCGTTCAAATTCAAAATGAATCGTATCACGATTTAAATAGTTTGTTTGAATGGTATAAAAACAAATGCTATATTCAACTTTCTGAAAATGAAGAAGAAAGAATAGTTCAAGAACAAGTTTTATCTCACATTGAAGGTTATTTAGTCGGACCAATTGTCGTAAGTTTAGGGATGACAGGTATGTTTCATAAATATTTTATGGAAACGTCTTTCAGTCCAGAAGAATTTCACAAACATCCAGAAGTTTTCAAAATTATTTTAGATTTTTTTACCTATCTAGGTTGGTTTACTCGTAAAAAAGACAATTATCAGTTTACCGAATTAGGTTTGTCTTTTGCTAAAAGAGCTTCGGCTTATGGTGTAACGGTTTCCTATTTACCAATGTTCAAAAATATAGATAGTTTATTATTTGGTAATCCTAAATTATTGCGAGAAACTGCTGTAAATGAAGATGAAATTCACGTGAATAGAGAAATGAATGTTTGGGGAAGTGGTGGCGCGCATACCACGTATTTTAAAGTAATTGATGAAATTATAATCGAACTTTTCAATAAACCAATCAACGAACAACCGAAAGGAATTTTAGACATGGGTTGTGGAAATGGAGCGTTTTTACAACATATTTTTGAGGTAATTGAACGTCAAACAATTCGTGGAAAAATGCTAGACGATTATCCGTTGTTTTTGGTCGGAGCCGATTATAATCAAGCGGCTTTAAAAGTGACTAGAGCAAATTTAATTAAAGCAGATATTTGGGCAAAAGTCATTTGGGGCGATATCGGAAATCCAGAATTATTAGCGTCAGATTTAGAAGAAAATTACAATATCGATTTAAAAGATTTATTAAATGTAAGAACATTTTTAGATCATAACAGAATTTGGGAAACGCCACAACATCCCAAAAAAGACAGAATTAGTACATCATCTGGAGCATTTGCACATCGAGGCGTTTGGATTAAAAACAATGAAGTGGAAGATAATTTATTTGAACATTTACAAAAATGGTCGACTTACGTGCAAAAATTCGGATTGTTAATAATAGAATTGCACACGATTCCGCCAGAAATAACAGCAAAAAATATTGGAAACACAGCTGCTACAGCTTATGATGCTACACATGGTTTTTCAGATCAATATATTGTAGAAATTGATGTGTTACATAAAATTGCGGCAGAAGCTGGTTTATTTCCAGATCCATTATATTTTAAAAAATTCCCGAATACCGATTATGCCACGGTGAGTATAAATTTATTGCGAGGCTAATTGATTTGCGATTTACGATTTGGGATTTCCTGAACTAATAACAAAAAAAATGTACAACGAACAAATACAAAACTTAAAACCAAAAATTCAACAAATTATCGATTTAATTGTAACCAAAAATACATTGAACGCTACTTTATTATTATCAGAAGTGAATGATGAAATAGAAGAGTTAATTGATTTAACTGCTGAAAATGAAGGCTTAATAGAATTGAGTAAATATCAAATGTTGTTAAAGCATTTGCAAAATAAAATAAAAAATGAGCAATAATATACCTTGTCCTTGTGGCAGTGAATTAAATTTGGAACAGTGCTGTTCTCCTTATATTTATGATGGAGTAGGCGCACCAACAGCAGAAAAATTAATGCGTTCTCGATTTACTGCTTATACTTTACATGAAGCTACGTATTTATTCAATACAACACATATTTCAGAAAGAAGATATACCCATAAATCCGATATTTTAGCTTGGGCGAAACAAAACACCTGGCAAAAATTAGAAGTGATAAAAAGTACAGAAAATACCGTGGAATTTAAAGCTTACTTTTTAGACGAAAATCAAAAACCACAAATTCATCACGAAAAATCAACGTTCATCAACTTTGAAAATGTTTGGTATTATGTAGATGGTAAATTCTATTAGATTTAACTAAAAATTAGTATTCGTTTTTGTGTTTTTGAAGGAGAAACCTCGTAATTTTAAATTATGAAAAAAGGATTTTATTTTAAAGCATACGAAAAACCATTTAAAACACCCTTTGAGGTGCTTTTTGGTGTTTTTAAAGAACTGATAGTGCATACTTCTGGTGATTTTGATGAAGCTATCGATTGGTTACGAGAATTAGATAAAGAATACAAATTAACTACTCCAGATTACACCATTGAAGATTTTATTGAAGATTTAAAGAAAAAAGGATTTATCCGCGAAGAAATTACTGCAGATGGAACTGGTGGAACAACCATTACTTCAAAAACAGAGCGTTTAATTCGACAAGCAGCTTTAGATCAAATTTTCGGGAATTTAAATAAATCGGGTAGCGGTAATCACAAAACGAAACAACTTGGTGGTGGCGATGAGTTAACGGGCGAATTCAGAAATTATCATTTTGGAGATGCGCTAGATAAAATCTCATTGACCGAGAGTTTGAAAAATGCACAAATCAATAATGGAATCGGAGATTTTCAATTAACTGAAAACGATTTGGTGATTGAAGATACCCATTACAAATCACAAATGAGTACGGTTTTGATGATTGACATATCACACAGTATGATTTTGTATGGTGAAGATCGTATCACACCTGCCAAAAAAGTAGCCATGGCTTTGGCAGAATTAATCACCACTCGCTATCCAAAAGATACCATTGATATTTTAGTTTTTGGAAATGATGCTTGGCCAATTTCTATCAAAGAATTACCTTTTCTGAAAGTCGGACCTTATCATACGAATACCGTAGCAGGTTTACAATTAGCGATGGATATGCTAAGAAGAAAACGAAATACCAACAAGCAAATTTTTATGATTACCGATGGAAAACCAAGTTGTGTGCGTGAAAAAGATGGTTCGTATTACATGAATAGTAACGGTTTAGATCAATACATTGTTGAGAAATGTTACACGCAAGCTGCTCAAGCTAGAAAATTACATATTCCAATCACTACTTTTATGATTGCTAACGATCCATATTTGCAACAATTTGTAGATAAGTTTACGGAAGCCAATCAAGGAAAAGCTTTTTATACGGGCTTAAAAGGTTTAGGAGAAATGATTTTTCAAGATTATGAAGCGAATAGAAAAAAGAAGTTGAAATAAAAGAGCTAAGTAAAAAGAGCCAAGTAAAAAGAATCAAGTAAAAAGTAAAAAGAATCAAGTAGATAGGATTGAAATTTATAAAAAAAGAAATCAATAAAATGGATATTAAAAATATAAATACGTTAGGTGAATTGATAGCTTCTGGTTATCAATCAAAAAATATAAAAGACGAATTACGCACCAATTTGCGACATAAATTACTAGCTAAACAGCCAACTTTTACAGGAGTTCATGGTTTTGAAAATTCGGTTATTCCAGAATTGGAACGTGCCATTTTATCTCGACATAATATTAATTTATTAGGGTTGCGCGGACAAGCGAAAACTCGTTTAGCACGAAAAATGGTGGAACTTTTGGATGAATATATTCCATTTGTTTCGGGTTCTGAAATTAATGATGATCCTTTAAACCCAATTTCTCGTTTTGCGATTGATTTGATTGCAGAAAAAGGAAACGACACACCCATTTCTTGGTTACACAGAAGCGAACGTTTTTTCGAGAAATTAGCGACGCCAGATGTAACAGTTGCCGATTTAATTGGTGATGTAGATCCGATTAAAGCAGCCAATTTAAAATTATCATATGCAGATGAACGTGTGATTCACTTCGGGATGATTCCACGTGCGAACAGATGTATTTTTGTAATTAACGAATTACCCGATTTACAAGCTCGTATTCAGGTAGCCTTATTCAATATCTTGCAAGAAGGCGATATTCAAATTCGTGGTTTCAAACTAAGAATGCCTTTAGATTTGCAATTTATTTTTACAGCAAACCCAGAAGATTATACTAATCGTGGAAGTATTGTTACACCTTTAAAAGACAGAATTGGTTCTCAAATTTTAACACATTATCCAGAAACCATTGAAATTGCTAAAACAATCACACATCAAGAAGCTAAATTAGATGAAAATCAAGCTTCTATCGTACATGTCCCAAATTTAGCTAAAGATTTGTTAGAACAAGTTGGTTTTGAAGCAAGAGAATCAGAGTTTATAGATGCAAAAAGTGGTGTTTCGGCTCGTATGAGTATTACCGCATATGAAAATCTAATAAGTACAGCAGAACGCAGAGCTTTACAAAATGGGGAAGAAAAAACAACAGTTCGTTTAGCTGACTTTTTAGGAATTATTCCAGCCATAACAGGAAAAGTAGAATTAGTTTATGAAGGCGAACAAGAAGGAGCAGGTGTTGTGGCACAATATTTAATTTCCAACGCGATTCATACTTTTTTTCCTAGTTATTTTCCTAAAATTGAGAAATTAGAAAAACAAAATGAAACCACACCTTACTCAGAAATTTCAGAATGGTTTTTTAATGAATCGGGTTTTGAATTAACAGATGATTGTTCCGATAAAGTGTATAAAAATGTTTTAGATGGAGTAGAACCATTGGAAAATTTAATTCAAAAATACCAACCAGAAATTGCTATTTCAGATAAATATTTCCTAAAAGAATTTATACTTTGGGCTTTGGTAGAATACAATAAATTATCAAAAGAAAGAACGCAAGACGGCTTTCAATTTAAAGATCCATATGCTAAGTTTATAAGTAGGTTGTCTTAGTATGTAATAAAATAAAAAAATCCCGATTTGAAATTCAAATCGGGATTTTTTTATTAATCGACTAATTACTTTTTCAAATGCACATCAAAATAATCTGCAATTTTCGCATACATGTGAATTCTATCTCTTCCGCCAACATTGTGTTCGTGGTTTGGATATAAGAAATAATCTACTTGTTTTCCTGCTTTAATAGAAGCTTCAATGAAATTCATACTGTGTTGTTGTACCACAACTGGGTCTTGCGCTCCGTGAATAATTAATAATCTTCCTTTTAAGTTTTTCACTTTATCTAATAAAGATGCTTTTGCATAACCTTCTGGATTGTCTTGCGGTGTATCCATGTAACGTTCTCCGTACATGATTTCATAATATTTCCAATCGATAACTGGTCCACCAGCAACTCCAACTTTAAATGTATCTGGTTGAGAAGTAAGTAATGAAGTCGTCATAAATCCTCCAAAACTCCATCCGAAAACGCCAATTTTATTCGCATCTACAAATGATTTTGATTTTAAGAATTCAACACCTTTCATTTGGTCAGCCATTTCGTTCACACCTAAATTTCTATGTGTTACTTCACAGAATTTTTTTCCACGAGCATCACTTCCTCTGTTGTCTAAAGTAAATACTACATAACCTTGTTGAGCCATATAAATATCAAAATATCCGGCGCCACCTAACCATTTGTTTGTTACCAATTGTGCGTGCGAACCTCCGTAAACGTATACCATTACTGGATATTTTTTAGTAGTATCAAAATTCGCTGGGTAAATTAATCTTCCGTTTAATGGTGTTTTTCCATCAGGAGAAGTTAAAGTCACCATTTCAATTCTTGGCATATCGATTTTTCCTGTAAAAGGATTTTCCGCTTTCACTAAAGTAGTGTTAGCCATTTTCGTTTTGATGTTTAAAATAGAAATTTCATTAGGTGTTGTAGCATTGCTATATTGGTCTAAAATCATTGTTCCGTCTGAAGAAACAGATGCGTTATGTGTTCCAGAAACTGTTGTTAATTGAAATGTCTTTCCAGTTTTTAAATCTACTTGATACAATTGTCTGTCTAAACCATTATTAGCTGTTCCGATATAATTGATTTTTGAATTCGTAGCATCGAAACCTAATAAATTTGTCACCACAACATCTTTAAAACCTAAGTTTTTTAATAATTTTCCATCAGTATTATATAAATACATTTGGTTGAAACCATTAAAATCTGTTTGATAGATAAATTGTGTTGGACTATTTGGTACGAAAGTTAAAGCGTGTTGAGGTTCTACCCAAGTTGAAGCTTTTTCTTCGAATAATGTTTTTACGAAAGCACCCGTTTTTGCATCGTATTTGTTAAATTTCAAATGATTTTGATCACGATTTAAAACTCCGATAAAAATATATTTTCCAGTTGGTTCCCAAGAAACCATTGTTAAATATTGCTCTTTTGGTTCTCCAGTTTGAATCGTAACTTTTTTACCTGAAGCTAAGTCATAAACCACTAAGGTCACATTTTCACTGGTCATTCCAGCCATTGGATACTTGATGTCTTTGTTTACAGCTTCACGCTCATTCCAATTGATAATTGGATAATTTCCAACCATAGTTTCATCTTTTCTGTAATACGCTAATTGTGTTCCAGAAGCATTCCACCACATTCCTCTGTCGATACCAAATTCTTGACGGTGTACATAATCTGAACCATTAACAATTGCTGGATTTTCATCGTTGGTAACCTCAATAGTTTTATTGTTAGAAGTAATTCTGATGTTGTTGTCTTTTAACCAAGCGACATTGCTATTTGAAGCAAAACTAGCTTGCGCACCTTCGTTAGAGTAACCAATTGAAGAAGTAATTTGTTTAGAAGCTACATTATAAACCACTTTATAATTATTTGTTTTTGATGCGATTTCTGTTTCAAAAGTATTTGTAGTTTTCCATTCTATAGTAAAAGGGAATGTTCTTAATGAAAATTCTTCTGTTGGGAATTTTGCTTTCAAAGCCGCTTCAAATTCTGCTTTTGTAGATAAAGTTGTTTCTTTCCAACCTGTTGCAGCACTTTTTTCTAATAAATTAGTTAAATCAGTACTTAAATAGGTAATAGATTTCGAATCTTTTCTCCATTGTTGTGCAACTAATGAAGTTGGAGCATATTTTCTTGGTCCAGTTACCGTTTCTTCAATCGTTAGTTTTTGTGCGAAAGACATACTTCCGACTAAAAGAAAACTTAAAATATATTTTTTCATTTATAAATTATTTAGTTTGTATTAGTTGACAAAGCTAAGAAATTGTTACAAAAAAATCCGACTCATTTCTAAATCGGATTTTGATGTGATGTATTATTTATTTTATAAAATACCTAATTCTTTCATGCAAGCATGCATACTTTGATAGGTCCTTTCAATATCATTATCTAAACCAATAGAAAAACGAATTAAACCATCAGTTAAACCCATTTCTGCTTGTTCTTCTAGAGGAATTTCAGAAGAAGTTGAAGTTCCTGGTGCACTAAACAACGTTTTGTAGAACCCTAAACTTACGGCTAAATATCCTAAATTTCTTTCTTGCATTAGTTCCATTAACGCGTTGGCTTTATCTAAACTTCCCACGTCAATAGTCATCATTCCACCAAAACCATATTCTGGATTAATCATATTTTTGTACACTTCATGACTTGGATGACTTGCTAATCCTGGATAAACGGTTTTGATTCCGTCTGCTTCAAATTTATTTGCTAAATACATCGCGTTATGACTGTGTTGTTTCATTCTGATATGTAACGTTCTTAAATTTTTCATTACAGATGCCGAGCGTAAACTGTCCATTGTTGGACCTAATAACATACTTGCTCCAGAATTTACGTTTTTTAAATCGTTAATAAATTCTTGGCTCGCACAAGTTACACCTCCAACTGTATCAGAACTTCCATTGATGTATTTTGTAAGGGAATGAATTACGATATCTGCTCCTAATTTTGCAGGAGAAACCGACAATGGTGAAAAAGTATTGTCTACTACTAACTTGATATTGTGTTTTTTTGCAATTTTCGCTAAAGAAGAAATATCTGCGACTTCTAATAATGGATTACTTACGGTTTCACAATATAAAACTTTTGTATTTGGAGTAATAGCTGATTCTACAAGATCTAATTTTGTAATATCAACAAAAGTTGTAGCTACACCAAATCGTGGTGCGAAATTTTTCAAGAAAGCATACGTTCCACCATAGATAGTTCTACTAGAAACTACGTGATCACCTTGTCCGCAAAGTTGTAAAATTGTGGGAGTAATCGCACCCATTCCAGAAGCAGAAACATTAGCTGTTTCTGTTCCTTCCATTGCCGCCAAGGCTTTGTCTAAATATAAATTACTTGGAGAGGAGTGACGAGAATATAAATAACAACCTTCTGCATTACCTTCAAAAGTATCAAACATAGTTTTTGCTGAAAGGAATGTGTAAGTTGAAGAATCAGAAATAGAAGGGTTTACACCTCCAAATTCACCAAAATATTGCAAATCTTGTATTTTATCTGCTGGATTAAAATTGTTCATGTTGTTTAATTTTTTATTCACCAAAATTGATTATAAAAAATTAATATTTCAATATAATGATTGTTTTTTAGTTTTTAAATCTATAAAAACGTTGTTATTAAGATTTTTAATCTATGGTTTGAAATAAAATTTAAAAAAAAATGATATATTTGCTTTTCAAACACACAACTAAAATTAATGGATGCAACAGACAAAAAATTGTTAGAATTAATGCAAATTGATTCTAAAAAAACTACAAAAGAACTTTCGAGTAAGCTAAACCTTTCGGTAACTGCGGTTTATGAAAGAATAAAAAAGTTAGAACGCGAAGGGATTATTAGCAAATATGCTACGATTTTAGATAGAACCAAAATTAATAAAGGATTTGTGGTGTTTTGCCACATCAAATTAATCAAACACTCTAAAGATTTAATTTCCGAGTTTGAAAAAGAAGTCGTAACACTTAACGAAGTTTTAGAATGTTTTCACGTAAGTGGAGATTATGATTACATTCTGAAGATCTGTGTAAAAGATATGGAAGAATACAGGGAATTTATGGTAACGAAGTTAACAACACTGCAACATATCGGAAGTACACACAGTACATTTATGATTGGAGAAGTTAAAAATTCAACTTCATTCGTTCTGAATTAAAATTATTGAAGTTTTTTGCTAAAATATCGAGGCATATTCATTTAAAAAACTTTACTTTTGTATTCGAAAATTACACAACAATCATTTTATAAAAATAAATATTTATGAGTCAATTTGATGTAACCATTATTGGTTCTGGACCTGGAGGATATGTAGCAGCTATTCGTTGCGCACAATTAGGATTTAAAACTGCAATTATTGAAAAATACGCAACTCTTGGTGGAACTTGCCTTAACGTAGGTTGTATTCCGTCAAAAGCCTTATTAGCTTCTTCGCATCATTATGAAGAATTACAACATTTTGCTGATCATGGAATTGAAGTTTCTGGAGATGTAAAAGTGAATTTAGAAAAAATGATTGCTCGTAAACAAGCCGTGGTAGATCAAACTTCTGGTGGAGTGAAATACTTAATGGATAAAAATAAAGTTACTGTTTTTGAAGGTGTAGGTTCATTCGAAAGTGCTACTTCAGTTAAAATTACAAAAAATGACGGTTCATCAGAAGTGATTGAATCTAAAAATATTATTATTGCTACTGGTTCTAAACCATCTTCTTTACCTTTCATCAATATTGATAAAGAAAGAATTATTACATCTACAGAAGCTTTAAAATTAAAAGAAGTTCCAAAACACTTAGTAATTATTGGTGGTGGAGTTATCGGTATCGAATTAGGTCAAGTTTATTTACGTTTAGGAGCGCAAGTTTCTGTAGTAGAGTTTATGGATAGAATTATTCCAGGAATGGATGCTTCTTTATCTAAAGAATTGACTAAAGTATTGAAAAAACAAGGCATGAAATTCTACACCTCTCACAAAGTACAATCAGTAGATAGAGCAGGAGATGTGGTGACTGTAAAAGCAGAAAACGCTAAAGGAGAAATTATTACTTTAGAAGGTGATTACTCTTTAGTTTCTGTAGGTCGTCGTCCTTATACAGATGCTTTAAATGCTGATAAAGCGGGTGTTAAAGTTACAGAAAGAGGTCAAATTGAAGTGAATAATCATTTACAAACTTCAGTTTCAAATATTTATGCTATTGGTGATGTGGTTCGTGGAGCGATGTTAGCACATAAAGCGGAAGAAGAAGGTGTAATGGTTGCTGAAATTTTAGCTGGACAAAAACCTCATATCGATTATAACTTAATTCCAGGTGTGGTTTACACTTGGCCAGAAGTTGCTGCTGTTGGTAAAACAGAAGAGCAGTTAAAAGCAGAAGGAATCGAATTCAAAGCAGGAAGTTTCCCATTCAAAGCATTAGGAAGAGCTCGTGCTGGTGGTGATACTGATGGGTTTGTGAAAATTTTAGCCGACGCAAAAACAGATGAAGTTTTAGGGGTTCACATGATTGGTGCACGTTGCGCTGATTTAATTGCAGAAGCGGTTACGGCAATGGAATTCCGTGCATCTGCTGAAGATATTTCAAGAATGTCTCATGCGCATCCAACTTTTGCTGAAGCCATCAAAGAAGCAGCTTTAGCTGCAACTGCAAACAGAGCGTTGCACGTATAATTTTTATTTATATAGCTTAATAATTTATGAGAAAAATCATTTTATTATCCGCCTTAACACTATCAATTTTGTTGTCTGGTTGTGCTACAATTGTTTCAGGCTCTAAACAGAAAGTTACTTTTACATCTACTCCTGCAAAAGCAAAAGTATTTGTAAACGACGTTGAAATAGGTGTTACGCCTTTAGAAGCAAAGTTAAAAAGATCAGTAAAGAAACATAATGTAAAAATTGTTTTAGATGGTTATAAACCATACGAAACTGTTTTAACTAGAAAATTTAATGGATGGTATATTGGTAACATTGCACTTGGAGGTTTAATCGGTATTGTTGTTGATATTAGTACAGGTGCTGTTTACAGAATTTCTGATAAAGAAGTTAATGTTAATTTAGAGAATAATATTTCAATGACAAAAATAGATAACGACCTAAATGTGGCTGTTGTGATGGAGGTTAATGAAAATTTAGAAAAAATTGGTCAATTAGAAAAAGCGAATTAACTAGTTGTAAATTTAGTATGTAAATCCCATATTCCTTAATTGGAGTTTGGGATTTTTTTGTTTTTAGATCTTATTATTATCCATACTTTTTACTTGTTTCTTTTACTTTTGTACCTTTACGGTATGTTTGCAATGGTCGATTGTAATAATTTTTATGTGTCTTGTGAGCTTGTTTTTCAATCTCAATTTCGAATAAAGAAAAATGAAAGCGTTTGGAATGTTAACGGCTTATGATTTTACCCAACCACATAATGAAGATTCTGTAAAAATCTTAGCCTATGCAAAAATAGATGAAGTTTTAGGGGTTCACATGATTGGTGCACGTTGCGCTGATTTAATTGCAGAAGCCATTAAAGAAGCTGCTTTAGCGGCAACTGGAGACAGAGTGTTACACGTATAATTTAACATTTTGTTAAGTAAAAGCTCAATCAGATTTTTATTTGATTGAGCTTTTTTTTATTACTTATTTAATTGATAGTCTATTTTTTTGTATTTATAAATTTTATTTACTTATTTTTTTTACTAAAATTTTATGGTTTTTGTAAAAGATACTGTGTGCATATAATTTTTGATAGAATTCTTTAAATTTGTAGACTAAAACACCCCCTAATGTTTGCAAAAAAAATAACAATACTATTATTATTTGTAATAGTAAGTCAAAAAATGTACTCTCAAGTTGGAATTGGAACCACTAATCCGGATGCTTCTTCCATATTAGATTTAAAAAGTTCTAATTCAGGATTATTAATTCCTCGTATTAGTTTAACATCAACAACAGATATTACAACAATTCCTAATCCTGCTAACGCTTTATTAGTTTATAATAATAGCACTACTAGTGATGTAACACCAGGTTTTTACTATTGGGATACTAAATGGAATAGAATGAGTTCAGGTTCTGGAAGTGCAGATACTCATTGGAAATTAGATGGAAATACTTTAGTAACAGGTAATGAAATTTTAGGTTCAAAAAATTATTTTCCTTTGAATTTTAGGGTAAATAATTTACAAATTGCGAAATTTCACCCGAATGGAGGAATTAACCTAGGCTTAAATTCAACTTCTCATCCAGATGGCTCTATTGCGTTAGGTCAAAATGCTAATTCAAGTACTCAAGTTAGTGCATTAGCATTAGGACATAGTACTAATGCATCAGGTTACAGAGCGACTGCTATTGGTTATGGAGCGGTTTCAAGTAATAATGATGCTGTTGCTATTGGTTATAATTCAAATGTTTCAGGTATCTATTCTGCTGCTCTTGGTTTTGAAACAAGAGTTATGGGTCAGAGTGCCATTGCATTAGGTTATCAAACAGCAGCAAGTGGATATTTATCCTCTGCAATTGGAAATAATTCAAGCTCTACTGGATCTTGGTCAACTGCAATTGGTTTTGGAGCTACTTCTACACAAGATAATTCAATTATTTTAGGAAATTCTAGCAATGCAAATAATAAAATTGGTATTGGTACAAATACTCCTGATGAAAGATTACATGTTGTTGGTAGCGTTAAAATTGTAGATGGAAATCAAGGTGCTGGTAAAGTATTAGTTTCTGATGCGACTGGAAAGGCTATTTGGCAAAATCCAAATAGTTTAAAAGTTTATGGGGAAATTAATAAAAATTCTAACCAAATATTAGCTAGTGGTGGTGCCGTAACTTTTGGTAATAATGGTGAATATCAAAATGTTACTTTAAATCCAAATGCTATTCAGGTTACACAAAGTGGTGTGTATAAAGTTACTTATAATATTGCTCTGTATAAATTTGCAGGAGGAAGTAAAATTAATCCTGAGTTTTATTTACAAATTTGGGGAACACCTATTCCGAATTCAAAAACTTATGCTACTTTATCTAATGGAGATACAATTACTTTAACGTACACTAAACTAGTATCTTTAAATGCTTATGAAGCTGTTGGAGTTTCTACGACATTATCTGATAGTAATACACAGATTTTAGGAAATGGAACAAGTTTGTATATTGAATTTGTAAAATAGAAACATAAAATAATTGTTAAATCCCAAATCCCTTAATTGGAGTTTGGGATTTTTTTTGTTTTTAGATTTTATTATTGTCCTTTCTTTTTACTTGTTTCTTTTACTTTCGTACCTTTACGATATGTTTGCATTGGTCGATTGTAATAATTTTTATGTGTCTTGTGAGCGTGTTTTTCAACCTCAATTTCAAAATAAACCAGTTGTCGTTTTATCTAACAATGATGGCTGTGTGATTTCTAGAAGTGACGAAGCAAAAGCGCTCGGCATAGCTATGGGCGTGCCCGAATTTAAAATTAGAAATGAGATCAAACAACATCAAATCGCCGTTTTTTCTTCCAATTATGCTTTGTATGGAGATTTAAGTAAACGGGTAATGGATGTGTTAAGTGGTTTTACACCAGATGTTGAAAATTATAGTATAGACGAAGCTTTTCTTAATTTTAAAAACACCAATACAACCAATTTCGAAGCTTGCGGTTTGCAAATGAAACAACGCGTACAAAAATGGATTGGCTTGCCAGTTTGTATCGGTTTTGCGGAAACGAAAGCGCTAAGTAAAGTGGCCAACAAGATTGCAAAAAAGTTCCATGAAAGAACAGGTGGCGTTTATGTGATTGATACCGATGAAAAACGAATCAAAGCCCTAAAATGGACAAAAATTGAAGATGTTTGGGGAATTGGTTTTCGATTAGCTAAAAAAATGAAAGCATTTGGGATGTTAACGGCTTATGATTTTACTCAACCGCATAATGAAGATTTTGTAAAAAGAACGATGGGTGTAGTTGGTAAACGTCTTCGTGCCGAGTTATTAGGACAATCTGTATTAGAATTGGAAGAACAACCATCCGCTAAAAAAAATATCGCCGTAACAAGAACTTTCGAAAAACCAATAACAAGTCTAAATGAATTGAAAGAGCGTGTTTCAACCTTTGCATCCGTCGCCGCAGAAAAATTGCGATTGCAAAAATCGTGTTGCAATGCCGTTGTGCTCTATCTCAGAAAAGATAAGTACAAAGTAGGAAATACTCGATATAATTTTACTGTGTATCAACGTTTGCCATTTGCCACACAATCGAGTCTTACGCTAAGTTCAACCGCTGTAAAAATGATAGAAAAACTTTTTGAAACAGGTGAAACTTATACCAAAGCCGGTATTATTATTTCAGAAATTATTCCGCAAGATCAAAAACAATTTAATTTATTTGTGGAAGAAAATCCGAAACATGAAAAATTAATGAAAGTGATGGACGATATCAGAAAAAAAACAGGTGAAAGAAAAATCCGACTAGGTAACCAAGACTTACAACGTACTTGGAAAATGAAACAAAACTTTTTGTCCAAAAAATACACGACAGATTTATCAGAATTATTAGAAGTAAAATGTTAGAAGAAAATAAAATATCGTTTTTTGTTCCAAATACAGATGGTAACTATCAAATGCCTTTTATTTCTGAAGGTATAAGAGCCGGATTTCCTTCTCCAGCTGCAGATTTTGATGGTTCCAGAATTAGTATTGATCAGATTGTTGTGAAAAATGCTACGGCTACTTTTTACGCTAAAGCGAATGGAAATTCCATGATTGGCGCTGGAATTGATGACGGTGATATTTTAGTAATTGACAAAAGTATAGAACCTGAAGACGGTAAAATTGCCGTATGTTTTATTGATGGAGAATTTACCGTAAAACGAATAAAATTACAAGAAAATAGTTTGCTATTGTTACCCGAAAACTCATTGTTCGAGCCTATTGAAGTTACTCAAGAAAATAATTTTATCATTTGGGGAATAGTAACCTATGTGGTGAAGAAGTTATAAACTAAAAAATCCTGAAGTAATTCAGGATTTTTTAGTTTATGTATTTTACGACTTGGCTAACTCTTTTTCTTTTTCGTAACCAAATAAATGATCTTTTTTGATGATTTCAGCCGTTCCATCAGGTAGCATTTCTTCCCAACCTGATTCGCCTTTTGCAATCATTTTTAAGATTTTTCTTGAGAAAATATCTAACGTTTTTTCATCGTATGTGGTAATGTCAGTAACTTTTCCATTGTATTTGAAGAATTTGTACAATTCTTTCATTCTTGGATGTACTTTTAAGTTTTCAGAATTGATGATTTCACCTGTTTCAGGATCTTTCATAGGATATAAATATACTTTTAAATCTCTGTAGAATAATTTTCCGAAAGCTTCTAAAATTCCACCCGACATGTGACGGTAGTATTTTTCATCGAAAATGTCAACTAAATTGCTCACACCCATTGCTAAACCAGTTCTTGACTTAGTAAATGAAGAGAAGTATTCTAATACTTTATAATATTCTTGGAAGTTAGAAATCATTACTGTTTGTCCTAATGCACACAGCAATTCCGCACGATCTAAGAAGTCTCTTTCGTCAATTTCACCTTCGGCCTTTAAGTTAGAAAGTGTAATTTCAAAAACCACAAAGGTATTTTCTTTACTAACTTTATTTTCTTGTATGAACATCTCGTAAGATTGTTTATACATATCCATATTTACTTTAGTAACTGGACGAAAACTTCCTCGTAAAGCCAAAATATTTTTTTTATATAAAACCGCAGCTGGTAAAATATTTTTCCCATCTGGATTGAACATTACAGCATCTGTAAAGCCATATTTCACTAATTGTAAACTCATTAATCGGTTGTCTACATCAGCAAAACGAGGTCCTGAGAAGTTTACAGTGTCAATTTCAATTTGGTCTTTTTCTAAATGATCGTATAAATAACGTAATAATTTCTTCGCATCATTATGTTTGTAAAATGCGCCATAAATTAAGTTTACCCCTAAAATACCTAAAGTTTCTTGTTGTAAACGTGCATCATTTTCTTTAAAACGAATGTGAATTAAAATTTCGTTGTATGCTTCGTCTGGTTCAACTTGAAATTTAATTCCAACCCAACCATGTCCTTTAAATTGTTTTGCGAAATCAATTGTAGCAACTGTATTTGCATAACTAAAAAACATTTTATTTGGATGCTTATCACGACCTAACCTATCTTCAATAAGTTTAGTTTCGTGCGTTAACATTTTTCTTAAACGACTTTCTGTAACATAACGCCCGTCTTCTTCCACACCATAAATAGCATCACTAAAGTCTTTGTCATAAGCAGACATCGCTTTAGCAATCGTACCTGATGAAGCTCCAGCTCTGAAAAAATGCCTAACAGTTTCCTGTCCTGCGCCAATTTCAGCAAAGGTTCCATAGATATTCTCGTTTAAATTAATACGGAGTGCTTTGTCCTTTGTTGAAGGAATTTGTTCAATTGCTTTGTCTCCTCTTAATGTTATTTCGGTCGTCATTTTTTCAAATGTATTTTGGGGAATTATAATATATATTGCAAAGTTAACAAATTATAGGTTTTAACAAGAGTAATTTATTATTTTTGTAAAAAAATATTCAGTTTGAAAGTTTACTTTTTAGGTACAGGCACATCTCAGGGAATTCCAGTCATTGGAAGTAATCATTTCGTGTGTTTAAGTGATGATGCGAAAGACAAAAGATTACGTGTTTCAGTTTGGATTCATGATGAAAATTTTTCTGTAGTAATTGATTGTGGTCCTGATTTTCGTCAGCAAATGTTAACAAGCAAATGTTCGCAAATTGATGCCTTGCTTTTTACACATGAACATGCTGATCATACTGCTGGTTTAGATGATATTAGACCTTTTTATTTTAAACAAGGTGATATTCCAGTTTACGGTCACCAACGTGTTCTACAAAATTTAGCAAGACGCTTTGATTATATTTTTGAAAAAGAAAATAAATATCCTGGTGCGCCATCTGTACTGCCTTTTGAAGTTGTAAATAATCAAAGCTTACAAATCAAAAATCAGGAGATTATTCCAATTAATGCCTTACATGGGAATTTACAAGTTTTTGGGTATCGAATAAAAGATTTTGTATATTTAACAGATGTTAAAACAATCGAAACTTCCGAATTAGAAAAACTTAAAAATGTAGATGTTTTGGTTATCAATGCCTTACGATTTGAACCACATAATACACATTTTAACATTGAAGAAGCTTTAAATTTTATAAATTTGGTGCGACCAAAAAAAGCGTATTTAACTCATATTAGTCATATTTTAGGATTGCATGAAGAAGTTCAAAAACAATTGCCTGCTAATGTGTTTTTAGCCTACGATAATTTAGAAATTGAAATAAAATAACAACAAAATGAAGAAGAATTTATTAATTTATGGTTTAGTTTTTTCAGTATTAGTTAATATTTTTCAGATGGTAAATTCATCTAGAATATTAAAAAGAAGTGAGGAAGTTTCAACAATTAGTAAGAAACAATTAAAAATCGCTCAAGATTCTATTGTGAAATTATTAGATAACGACAAATTTTCTTTAGATCATAACGAGAATGCTCAAGAATATTATTTCGAACACAATTTAAAAGAATTAGAAACGAAAGTAAAAGAAGATTTAATCGCATTCAATGCTGATAAAAGAGGAAATAAATACGTTTCTTATGACCAAATTGGAGATAATCCGTTTTTGATTAATAGTATTAAAATTTTAAACCACAGATGGATTATCGCTAATTTTTCTGATGGAAAAGTTTGGGGAGAAGTTTTAATAAAATATTTTCATAATAGAGATAAACCAACTGACTTTGAAACAGTTGAATCATTAATTTATCAAGAAACTCTTAAATAATATGAAGAAAATTTTATCTTTTTTATTGCTATTGTCTTTGTTTTCTTGTGATTACATACTTAAAAATCCTTCATCAGATGATGTGATGTTAGATTCAATTGTGAAAAACCAAGTGAACGATGACGAAAATGTAAACGGTTGCGATTTAAAAGCAGGTTACAAATGGTCCAATATGACTAAAAAATGCGTACGTGTTTTTGAAGAAGGTTACCGATTAACTTCTATTGAAAAAGATACTTTAGGAAAAAGTAAAAATGCTTACTTTTTTGTAGATGAAGATAGTTTAATTGCTGAAGTTTTCTTGCCAGATTCTAAAGAATCTATCATTTTTACCCGTGAAAACGAAGATCAAAACTTCAAGTTTAAAAACTTCGAATTTCGTACCAAAAAAGGCTTCAATTTGTATTACGATGAAACCTTATTGTTTCAACCTGCTATTCCTGTTGATGCAAAAGTTTTAGGAAAAGACGAGGAACATTAAACTATTTCAATATGAAAAATGTCATTCTGAAAGTAACAATTAAAATACTTTCAGAATGACATTTTTTTTGTTTAAAGATTAGAGTTTCTTCTCATTCACATCTTTCAAAAACTGAATTAAACCTTTAAAATAGGTTTCTTGGTCATCGTATTGCGATAAATGACTTCCGTTTTTACAAAATAAAAAACGTCCATTTTGCACTTGTGTGGCCATCCATTTCATGTGTTCTGGATCCATTGTGTCATATTTTGAGCCAATCGTCAATGTTGGAACTGTTAATTCTTTCAAACGTTTCGAAACATCCCAGTTTTTAATATACGCATCGCCAGTAATTCCGAATTCACTGTAACCTTGCATCGAAATATACACTTCCGAATTAATGTGTTTAAAACATCTGGTAATTGATTCAGGCCAATCTTTTTGTGGTTTTCTTAAAATGTGTTCCGTATAATAATGTTCGAAAAGCAACTCAGTGTATCGTGGATTTCCAAAATCGTTGTTTTTTTCCAATTGCATAATTTCATCATATACCTCTTTTTTCATTTGCGGACCCAATACTTCTTGCGCATATTTATTATACAACGGAATACTTGAAACCATATTAGAAATGATTAATCCTTTTAAGTTTTTCTGATATTTCATAGCATAATCCATCGCTAAAATGCCACCCCAAGATTGTCCTAAAAGGTAAAAATTGTCTTTGTTTAAACCTAATGCGATTCGAACTTGTTCCACTTCTTCTACAAAACGTTCGTTTGTCCAAAGTGATTTGTCTTTTGGTTGGTCAGAATAATAAGAACCTAATTGGTCATAATAAATAAATTCAATACCCTCTTTTGGTAAATAGCCTTCAAAAGATTCATATAATTCATGTGTTAAACCTGGTCCGCCATGTAAAAGCAAAACTTTTATTTTCGGATTATTTCCAAATCTTTTTGTCCAAACCTTAAATGTTCCTTTTGGTGTTTTGATTGGAATCATTTTAATCCCACCAGAATATTGATCTTCTTTTGAAGTAAAAGAATGATAGTTTTGTAACGAAAAATCTTCGCTCTTTTTACAAGAAAAAAAAGCGAAGATTAACGAAATGAAGAATATTTTTTTCATTTTTAATATTTTTACTCTCTATAAATTTTATCGTAAAGTGTTTGGTATCTTTCTTTGATGATTTTACGTTTCAATTTCATGGTTGGTGTTAAATGTCCTGCCTCAATTGACCAAATGTCTGGTGTTAATTCAAAGCGTTTTACTTGTTCCCAATTTCCGAATTTTTTGTTTGCTGCATCAATGTCTTCTTGAATACGAGCAATTACTTCTGGATTTTGGCAAATTTCTTCGTTAGTATTTCCGATAGTAACTTTATGTCTGCTTGCCCATTCTTTCACAAATTCAAAAGCGGGTTGGATGAAAGCTGCTGGCATTTTTTCGCCATCACCAATCACCATAATTTGCTCGATAAAACGCAATTGTTTAAACGTATTTTCTAAAATTTGAGGAGCAACATATTTTCCACCTGATGTTTTAAACATTTCTTTTTTACGATCTGTAATTTTTAAGAAGCCTTCTGCGTCAATTTCCCCAATATCACCAGTATGGAAATAGCCATTTTTAATCACTTCAGCTGTTTGTGCTTCGTCTTTATAATATCCCATCATTACATTCGGACCTTTACAAAGAATTTCACCATCTTCAGCAATTTTAACTTCTACATTATCAATCACTTTTCCAACAGTTCCAATTTTGAAACCTCTGTTTCTCATGTCGTTTACTGAAATCACAGGAGAAGTTTCTGTTAATCCATATCCTTCCATAACAGGAATTCCAGCTGCAGTAAATACTTTAGTTAAACGGGTTTGTAAAGCAGCACTTCCAGAAACTAAAAGTTCTAATTCGCCACCTAAACCTTCTTGCCATTTTGAAAAGATTAATTTTCTAGCAATTCCTAGTTTGAAATTATAAAAAGCGCCATTTTCATTATATGGTTTGTATTCCATTCCTAAATCTAAAGCCCAAAAGAATAATTTCTTTTTAATTCCAGTTAAATCAGCACCTTTAGCATAAATTTTATCGTAAACTTTTTCTAAAAGTCTCGGTACAACTGACATTACATGCGGATGAACTTCTTTTAAATTGTCCGAAATTTTTTCAATACTTTCCGCAAAATAGATTGAAATTCCGCCATATTGATATACATAAGTTAGCATTCTTTCGAAAATATGGCAAATTGGTAAGAAACTTAAAGCGCGAGTACTTCCTTTTCTTAAAGGCATTCTATTGTCTGAACTTAATACATCAGAAACAATATTGTTATGAGAAAGCATTACGCCTTTTGGTTTTCCTGTAGTTCCAGAAGTATAAATGATTGTAGCTAAATCAGTTGGTAAAACATTATTTTTACGTTCTTCCACAGTATTTTGGTTGGAAGTGTCAGAACCTGATTCTAAAAGATCACTCCATTTTTTACAACCAGGAATGTCATTAAACGAATAAATTTCAACTAATAAAGGAATTCTAGTGTGTACTGCTTTTAATTTATCGAACACTTCTTGATCAGAAACGAAACAATATTTAGCTTCCGAATGATTTAAAATATATTCATAATCTTCAGAAGAAATTGTTGGATAAATAGGCACATTTTGCGCACCAGTTTGTAAAATTCCAATATCTGAAATATGCCATTCTGTTCTATTATTGGATGATATGATAGCAATTTTATCGTTTTTTTGAATGCCTAAATTTAATAAAGCTCTTGATAAAGCATTGGCCTTATTTATATATTCTTGTGTTGAAGTTTTGATCCATTGACCTCCTTGTTTAGTCACCAAAGCATCAGGTAAATTATAGTGCTCTAATTGGTAATAAGGAAAATCGAAAAGTCTAGTAATATTTTGCATTTGAGTTGATTTTAAACTGCAATTTATAAAAAAAATAGATATTTATAAATATTTTAACGGTAAAACTTCGAATATTGTTAATTTTGCAAGAATTAAATTTTTAAATATGAAATCTATTTTCAGATTAGATGAGTATAAGGTTCTGTTTTACAGAATTTTATTAGTTTATTTCTTTTATTTTATTGCCAGAATTTTATTTTATGTTTTCAATAGTGAAATAGTTGAAGTAGATTCTATTTACGAATTTTTGAGAATTTCATATCATGGTTTAGCTTTTGACACGACTGCGATTTTGTATATAAACGGGTTGTTTATTTTACTATCTATTTTGCCGTTTTTTATCAATACAAAACCTAAATTTCAAAAGGTTTTATTCTATTTATATTTCATTACGAATTTACTTTTTTACTCTTTTAATTTTGTTGATTTTATCTATTACAAATATAATTTTTCACGTTTAACTCTTGCTGCTTGGGATTTAGTTAAAAATGAAGAAGCAAAAGGAGGCATGTTGTTTCGTTTTTTAATTACGTATTGGCATGTTTTTTTATTGTATTTTGTGGTTTCTGCTTCGTGGATTTTTTTATATCGAAAAGTGAAAGTGAAACAAAATTTAGTTGAAAATTCAAAACTAAAATATGTTGCAAAATCTATTTTCGGAGTTTTAATTATCGCTACTTTATGTATTGGTGGTATTCGTGGTGATTTCAAAAAAAGCACTAGACCAATTAATTTGGTTGACGCCAATCAACACGTTACAAAAGCACAACAAGCGGATTTAGTACTGAATTCGCCTTTCACTTTTTTAAGAACTTTAGGTGTACAATCATTTAAGAAAACCGATTTCAATATTCCACAAGCTGTTGTTGATGCTAATTTTCAACCGATTAAATTTTACCAATCTAACAGCCCAACTTCTCCAAACATTGTTTTGATTATCACGGAAAGTATGGGAAGAGAATATATTGGCGCGTTCAATAAAAACTCGAAAATTAAAGATTATGTAAGTTATACACCATTTATTGATTCTTTGGCGACTGAAAGTCTGATTTATACAAATGCTTATGCAAATGGCTACAAATCTATTCATGGTATGTCGGCAATTTTATCAGGAATTCCTTCTTTTAAAGATGCGTTTACGTCTTCGCCTTATGCGAAACAAAAAATAGAATCAATGGTTTCTTGTTTGAAAAGTAAAGGCTACGATACTTCTTTTTTTCATGGTGCTCCAAATGGTTCCATGGGCTTTTTAGGTTTTGGAAATATTTTAGGATTTGATCATTATTATGGAATGACTGAATACGGAAATGATAAAGATTTTGATGGTTCTTGGGGAATTTGGGATGAGCCTTTCATGCAGTTCATGAACCAAACAATTAGCAAAAAGAAAGCGCCTTTTTTCAGTACGATTTTTACGGTTTCATCACATGAACCTTATATTGTTCCAGAAAAATTTAGAAATAAAATTCCAAAAGGAACTAATCCGATGCATCAACCTGTTGGTTATACCGATTATGCTTTTAAGAAGTTTTTCGAATCAGCTAAAAAACAACCTTGGTTTGAAAATACAATATTTATTATCACAGCCGACCATTGTAATTTGGTAAATTATATGGAAGAGTATTACGATAAAATAACCAACAGATTAGCAATTCCGATCTTGTTTTATTCGCCTAAATACAAATTAAAAGGCGAAAGTAATGAATTGGCACAGCATATGGATATTTTTCCTACGGTTATGGATATTATTGGTTACGACAAGCCTTTTAGAAGTTGGGGAAGGAGTTTACTTGATAAAAAACAACAAATTCAGCCTTTTGTAATCAATCATAACTCCGGTTTATATAACTTTGCTAGAGGAAATTATATTTGTGCTTTTGATGGCAAAAAAGCGATTGGATTTTATGATAAAAATGATAAAAAACAATTGCACAATTTAATTGGGAAGCGAAATAAAGAAATGAATGATATGGAATTGGCTTGTAAAGCTTTTATTCAGGATTATTTTAATAGAATTATTGATAAAAAGTTAACTCATTAAGTTTTAAAATTAAGAAGAAATAATGAAAAAGAAAATAATATTAGTAGTAGTTGTTATTGCAGCTATTTTATGGGGAAAAAGTTATTTTTACGATTATAAAATCAACCATAATTTTAAAGTGATTTCTGAAGGGAAAGTCTACAAAAGTGGGGTAATTCCACCAGATGATATTGCTAGCTTTGTAAAAGAACACAATATTAAAAGTATTATAGATTTGCGTTATCCAGGAACAGGTGATGATGTTAATAATCCAGAAATACCAAAAGAATTAATTGCCGAAAAAGAAGCAGCTGCGAAAATAAAAGGTCTAAATTATTTTAATATTGGTTCAGATCAAGTACCACAACCTCATAATTTAGAAGCTTTTTTTAAAGTTATGGATAATCCAGCAAATTATCCTGTTTTAATTCACTGTTTTCATGGTGTAGGTCGCGCCGAAATGTATTCTGCTATTTATCGAATCGAATATGAAAATTGGGACAGAGATGAAGCCAGAAAAAATACAAGATGGTTAACTAAATTTAGTTCTTTCGATTTAGGAAAACCAAAAGGCGATTTTTTGCATAATTATGTGAAGAGAGTGAATAGAAAATAGAGAATGGGTAAAATCTATTTAATTTTTGTTTTTTTAACTGTATCTAATGTTACTTTTTGTCAAAATAAGGAAGTTTAAATTGGATAAATAACCATGCATATTCTATTGAAGATTGTAATTTCAATACTAATTTAAATGTTCCTAATAATCAGTTAAGTTCAAGTTTTTATTTTTGGTTTTGGAGAAGCAACACATCATTCTAAAGAGTTTATTCAACTTAAATCAAAGTTTTTTAAGTATTTAGTTTTACATCATAATGTTAAGATTTTTGTGCTAGAAGAAAGTTTCGGAGCAAGTTTTTTTGTAAACGAATATATTAACGGAAAAGGTGGTGATTTAAAGGAAATTTTAGGAAATTTTAAACAAGGAATTTGGAAAACTCAAGATTTATATGAATTGATTGATTGGATGAAATCTTATAATGAAGATAAGTCAATTAAAGATAAAATTAAATTTTTTGGAAATGATTGTATGTTCAATTTTAGATTGGTTTTTATTATCAATAAGATTGTTTCAGAAAATGGAATTTCATTAAATAGTGAAGAAAAAGAGCTTCTAAAGTTTTATGAAACCGAAATTTGGAGCTATAAAAGATAAAAAACTATTAGAATCAAATGCTGTTGAAATTACTAAGTTGAAAGAGCGTTTAAAAACTACCACAAATAATGTTGACTTAATTAACACTTTCAATGCCTTAGAACAATTTAATGAGTTTTTGATTCATTCTAATCAACAAGTTAGAGACAAAAACATGGCTTCAAATGTAATTAATCTTCAACTATCTTTGGATAGTAAGGTTTTTATTTGTGCACATAATCTACATGTTAAAAAAACAAATGTAGAAAAAAACATACCTTCTATGGGTAAATTACTATTTGAAAAGTATAATAATTTATATTTTTCAGTTGGTTTTGAGTTTGGAAAAGGAACATTAGTGGGCTTTGATTCTGCAAAAGAAAAGTTTGAAGATGTAATTTTAGATGAACCTATAAAAGAAACAAATTCTGCGTTTTTCTTCGAAACAAACAAAGACATTTTTTACTTTGATTTTTCTATAGCAAGTGAAGATGTGAATATGAGAAAGTTTCTGAATGAAAAAAGAAATTTTATTTTAATTGGAGGTTATGGTTTAGTTCTAAAATATTTAAAGCATAATATTGTTTCTGAAAAATATACAAGTATGTTTGATGGTTTAATTTATGTTAAAAATATTAGTAAGAGTAATCAACTACAACACTAGTCAGATTATACCATCCCAAATCCTAAAGCCATAGCAAACACAATAATCATAAATGCTACGATTTTCTGAATGGTGTTTATGGTTATTTTTTTGACCAATTTGTTTCCGAAATATACACCAATAAAAGCGGCAAGAGTAGCAATGCAAATTAAGTTGATGTTTAAACCGTCCTTCACTTTTGAAATGTTGGTAAAATAAACAGACATTCGACTTAAATCAATCATACAAGCGATAATTACACCTGTAGCAATAAAGGCTTCTTTAGATAAACCCACTTTCGTTAAAAACGCACTTCGCAACGCACCTTGATGTCCGGAAAGTCCACCAAAAAAACCGCTTAAAACCCCACCAATTGGTAAATATTTCTCTGGGAATTGTAAGTTTTTCAGTTTCGGAATTAATTCAAATAAAGCGAAGAAAATTAGTAAAACAGCAACAATAATTTTCATTAATGTCACTTGAAAAATTTTATCGTTTAAAGTATATTCGGTTAAAATATTTGCATGTGTAATTTTATCTAAAAGAAACGCACCAATGAATGAAAAAACTAAAGCAGGTAATCCAAATTGTAAAGCAATTTTCCAATTGATATGTTTTTTAACTAAGAAATATTTGAATCCATTGTTTAAAAAATGTACAATCGCAGTTAACGCAATCGCCACATCAACGGGAAAAAATAAAGCAAAAGCAGGCAATAACAACGTTCCTAAACCAAATCCAGAAAAAAAGGTTAGGGCAGATGCAAGTAGTGCTACTATTGGGATTAAAATGTATTCCATTGAAGTTTGGAGTTTGAAGCTGGAAGTTTTATAAAGTCTTCGAGCTTCGAGCTTTTTTAAATTCCAGAAATAATACCGAAGAAATCATTAGCGTTTAAAGCTGCACCACCAATTAATCCGCCATCAACATCTGGTTTAGAGAAAATTTCTTTGGCGTTGTCTGGTTTTACGCTTCCACCATATAAAATTGAAACGTTTTCAGCAATTTCATTTCCAAAAACTTCATCTACTAAATTTCTTATGAATAAATGCATTTCTTGCGCTTGTTCTGGAGAAGCCGTTTCGCCTGTTCCAATTGCCCAAACAGGTTCGTATGCTAATACAATATTTTTCCAATTTTCTTTTGAAATATGAAATAATCCATCGCGTAATTGGTATTCTACTATATTAAAATGATTGTCGTTTTGTCTGTCTTTTAATTCTTCGCCAAAGCAAAAAATTACTGTCATATCGTGAGTCAAAGCCGTGTCAACTTTATTCGCTAATAACGCATCGCTTTCATGAAAATACGCTCTTCTTTCACTATGACCTAAAATTACAGTATTCACACCAACGCTAGTTAACATGGATGCAGCAACTTCACCTGTAAAAGCGCCACCTTCAGCTTGATGCATGTTTTGTGCAGCAATTTTAATATCCGTTCCAGCTACTAATTCCACTGCTTTAGCTAAATATGGAAAAGGTGTTGCTAATATAACATCTGCGTTATTATTTGGCTTGTTATTTTTGATTTCGTTTATTAATTCAATGGCTTGCGGTAAGGTTTTATTCATTTTCCAGTTACCTGCTACGATGTTTTTTCTCATTTTGTTTTAATTACAATATTCATTTTCCAAACACAGATTTAAGAAATTTTTAAAATTTATTAATTTCTTAAATCGGTATTGAAAGAAAAAATATTTCTTTTGATTATGTTTTTTTATTTTGTTTGTTCAATAGTTTTCTGAATCAATTCAAAGTCTTTTTCAATAGCTCTGAATAAAGCAATGTTTCCTTTTTTATCTAAAACAATAAAACGTGGAATCCAATCTAATTTAATTGATTTTCCGAATTCTCCTTTCATTCCGTCTTTGATTAAAAAGTTATCACCAGAAACTTCATGTTTTTCAATCCCTGATTTCCAAGCATCGAACGTTTTATCACAGGATAGGTTTACAAATGCCACATCTGGATTTTTAGCTTTCAATTCTTTTACTTGTGGCATACTTTTTACACAGTCGGAACACCAAGATGCCCAAACTTCAATGACTACAGTTTTGCCTTCGTTTTGTTTTAAGATTTCTTCGAAAGTGATGTCTTTATTATCAGTTGTTATTAATTTGTGACCTAAACTTTCTTTTGAAAATTCAGTTTCTTGGGCTTGACAAGATGTTAAGCTAAGTCCTAATGCTAATGTTGCTAATATTTTTTTCATAATTATTTTTTCTAAATTATTATTCTATTTTTTATAAATTACTTTCTCTAAAGCTTTACTATTAAAGGCTTTTTCTGCAATTCCATCATAAAATTTAACTACGTTTCCGTTGTGCAAATATACAACACCTGGTGTGTCTTTTCCTGAACCTAATTTGGTCCAAAACGGAATCACATCAATAACTTTATAAGGAAATTGTTTTCCTGCATATTTAAAGAAATCTGGAATTTTTTCGGCTTCTTCATCCATAAATACGATTTGTACTTGTGGAAAATCTTTATGCTTCTTTTGTAAGGCGTTTAAATCTCTTGCGGCATCACGGCAATGTTCGCAACCTGGAACGAAGAAACATAATATTTTTTGACCTTTATCTATATCAGCATAAAATTCTGAATAACCTGAAAATACTGGTTTTGGACCAATATCTTTTTTGACATCTTCAGTTACTTTTTCTGTTTTAGTGTTTGAGGAATCGACAGCTTTAACATCAGTAACTTTAATGGTATCTTCTACTTGAGAAATTGTATCCGTTAAGATAGCATCATCAGTATTTATAGCGCTTGAAGTTGTTGCCGCTTTCATCGGAGCAATCATAAATAAACCTAAAATACAAGCCAAAGTAACGGTTGTTAAAATCCAAAAGTTCGATTTTTGATCGTTTTCTATAATCTTCCAAAGCCAAACTAATAAACCCACCGCGATGATATTTTTGATAATAGCTTCAATTGGTGTCATCGGAATTAATTCTCCAAAACAACCACAATTTCCGGTATTTCCGCCACTTAAAAAAGTCACATAACTTAAATGGCCAATAAAAACAACTAATAAAGCAATGGTTACCGGAATCGTAATTCGTTTTAAATGATGATTAATCAATAATAAAAAACCAAGTGCAAATTCAATTCCGATTAAAATTCTGGAGAAATAAGGTGCGATAGTTTCAGAAAAACCTAATGTGTATAATTGTTTAACTTCAAAGGTAGAAATAGCAAAATAAGGCGAATCTAAAATTTGTCCTTTAGATAGTTTTGCTACCGCTGAAACGATAAATAATAAGGCAATTATACTTCTTATTGCCCAAGCTATATTTTTTTTATTCATGAGTTTTTAATTGATTTTAACAAATATAAACAGGCTTTTTGATAGATAGTGTTAATGAGATGTTATTAAAATTTTTTCATCAAAATCAACGCAAAAACCGAATAATTAATCATGTCTTGATAATTCGCGTCAATTCCTTCAGAAACTAAGGTTTTTCCTTTGTTATCTTCAATTTGTTTTACGCGTAAAATCTTCTGAATGATTAAATCTGTTAAGCTACTTACTCGCATATCGCGCCAAGCTTCACCATAATCATGATTTTTATCTTCCATTAACTGTTTGGTCAATGCAATTTTTTCGTTGTATAATTGAATCGCCTCATCGGCTGGCATATCTGGTTGAGAAGCAACACCTTTATCCATTTGAATTAAAGCCATCGCACAATAATTGATAATTCCGATAAATTCTGAAGTTTCATCTTCATCCACTTTTCGTACCTCATTTTCTTGTAAACTTCTGATACGTTGCGCTTTTATAAATATTTGATCGGTTAACGATGGTAAACGTAAAACGCGCCAAGCCGTTCCGTAATCGTGAGCTTTTTTAGTAAATAATTCTCTGCAAATTGCAATTACTTTGTCGTATTCTTGTGAGGTATTGCTCATTATTATATTATATTTGTACTTTAGAAAGCCACAGATTTCACTGATTCACACAGATTATTTCTGCTTTTTAGTTAGTAATTTTGTTCAAACTTCAAATATAAGTAAAAAATACTATGTCAACAATAAACTGTAAAGGAACGCTTGTCGATTTATCAACACCTAAAGTCATGGGAATTGTTAATGTTACGCCAGACTCTTTTTTCGATGGTGGAAAACTAACCCATTCTGATGAAATTGTAGGTCAAGTTGAGGAAATGTTGCAAGAAGGCGCTACGTTTATTGATTTGGGTGGTTATTCAAGTAAACCCGGAGCGGAGTTTGTTTCCGAAACGGAAGAATTGAATCGTGTTATACCAATTGTAAAATTATTGGTAGAGAAATTTCCAAATATTTTATTGTCGATTGATACGTTTCGAAGTGAAGTTGCCAAACAAGCTGTTGAAAATGGAGCGGCAATTATTAATGATATTTCTGCAGGTTTGTTAGATGAAAAAATGTTAGAAACTGTTGCGAAGTTACAAGTTCCGTACATTATGATGCACATGAAAGGTACGCCTGAAACGATGCAAAGTTTAGCGCAATATGAAGATTTAGTAAAAGAAATGAATTTCTATTTTTCGGAACGAATTGCCAAAGCCAGAAGTTTTGGTTTAAACGATATTATCATCGATCCCGGATTTGGATTTGCGAAAACCATCGAACATAATTACGAATTATTACAAAAAATGGAATTGCTTCAATTTCACGATTTACCCATATTAGCTGGGATTTCAAGAAAATCGATGATCTATAAAGCGTTAGAAACTTCACCAAAAGATGCTTTAAACGGAACCACTTTTTTACACGCTTTCTGCTTACAAAAAGGCGCAAATATCTTACGAGTTCATGATGTAAAAGAAGCGGTGGAGTGTGTGAAACTAATGAGCCAATTCAAAGGATAATTTCTTAGAAAGTCACTCTTATCTTTTTACTTGGCTCTTTTTCCTTGTATTTTTATTGATGATGATATGGTTCGTTATTCAGAATCGTAAAACCTCTATAAATCTGCTCAATTACAAATAATCGTACCATTTGATGCGAAAAAGTCATTTGAGATAGTGCGACTTTTCCTTGCGCTTTTTGATAGACTTCTTCAGAAAAACCATAAGGGCCACCAATTACAAAAACCAACGTTTTAATTCCAGAATTCATTTTCTTTTGTAAAAAATCAGAGAAACCAACGCTGTTGAATTCTTTGCCGTTTTCGTCTAATAAGATTAATTGATCGGTTGGTGCTAATTTGGATAAAATAAGTTGCCCTTCTTTTACTTTTTGCTCACTTTCCGATAAGTTTTTGACGTTTTTGATGTCTGGAATGATATCTAAATCGAACTTAATATAAAACCCTAAACGTTTGGTGTATTCGTCAATTAAAGCTTGCAGATTTTTATTGTCGGTTTTGCCTATGGCGATAAGTTTAATGTTCATTTGAAGTTAGGAGTTAGAAGTTGGAAGAAAAAATGCAGAACTTAAATTTTAAATTCTGCATTTTTCATATTTCTGTAAACGGAATGCTAAGCTTCCACCATTGTATGGAAAACGTTCATTACGTCATCGTCTTCTTCAATTTTTTCTAATAATTTTTCCACATCAGCCACTTGTTCTGGCGTTAATTCTTTTGTTACTTGTGGAATTCTATCAAATCCAGAAGATAAAATTTCTAAACCTCTGGCTTCTAATTCTTTTTGGATGGCTCCGAAACTTTCAAAAGGCGCGTACATTAAAATTCCATCTTCCTCATCAGCGAAAATTTCTTCCACACCGAAATCAATCATTTCTAATTCTAATTCGTCAATATCTTGTCCAGCAGCTGGAATTCTGAAGTTACAAGTATGATCGAACATAAATTCAACCGAACCTTGCGTTCCCATTGTTCCGTTACATTTATTAAAATAACTTCTAATATTTGCAACGGTTCTGTTGTTGTTATCTGAAGCGGTTTCAATTAAAACAGCAATTCCGTGTGGTGCGTAACCTTCAAATAAAATTTCTTTATAGTTTGCTGTGTCTTTATCTGTTGCTTTTTTAATGGCGCGTTCTACGTTTTCTTTTGGCATATTTACTGCCTTCGAGTTTTGAATAATTGCTCTTAAACGCGAGTTAGATTCTGGATTTGGACCACCTTCTTTTACCGCCATTACAATATCTTTACCAATTCTGGTAAATGCTTTAGCCATTGCCGACCAACGCTTCATTTTTCTTCCTTTTCTGAATTCAAACGCTCTTCCCATTTCTCGTTTTGGTTTTTATATATAAGTGCAAAAATAAAATAAGCAAGCAGTAAAAAAAAATGTTTGAGCGTTTTTTTTATGGTTTAAGATTTTAATTGTCTTAACCTTTTTAGTTTTGCCACGAATTCACGAATTTAACTTCATATAGATTTGAATTAATTCAAACTTCATCAAAGAGGAACAAATTTTATAATCAAAATTTAATTCGAAAATTCGTGACAAACATTTAAAAATTAATATTGAAAATATAGTCTAATTTGTAATACAACTCTATTGCTTTATCTTTGCTCCATGCAAAAACAATTTTTTCAACCTTTTCAGACCGATATTTCAGGAATCTCTTTGCCTGAAAAATTTACATTTCCGTTTTATTATCAACCACATCCTTTGAGTGAATTAGCAGCTTCAACTTTGCAAAACTATTTAGAAACGCAAACCGATTTTGAACATAATTTTGGTTTAGATGAAAAACAGGAAGGATTAGTTATTGGAAAAATGTTTGGTGTCTTGGTTTGCCAAAATGAAAAGGGCGAATTAGGGTATTTATGGGCGTTTTCAGGAAAATTAGCCAATGAAAATCATCATGATTATTTCGTACCAACGGTTTTTGATATGTTATCTGAAAATAGTTTTTTTCGACAAGAAGAAACGTTACTAAATGCCTATAATCGTAAAATTGAAACTTTAGAGAAAGATTATAATTATTTAAAAGAAGTTGAAAATTTTAAAGATGCTAAAGTTCAGGCTGAAGCCGAATTACAAAAACAAAAAACTAGAATCAAAGAGCAAAAAATACTTCGTGATGAAAAGAGAAAGCAACTAGAATCAACACTAAATGAAGAAGATTTACAACATTTGAATTTTGAATTGTCAGAAGCTAGTAAGCAGGAAAGTATCTTACTTAAAAAGATGACTAAATATTGGAAACTAACTTTACAAACTTTAGAAGAAAAAGTTACTGTTTTTACTAATGAAATCAATCAATTAAAAGAAGAACGTAAAGCAAAATCTTCACAATTGCAACAAAAATTATTTGCGGAATATTCGTTTTTCAATCAATATAAAGAGAAGAAAAGTTTAGGTGAAATTTTTAATGATAATCCACCAGCTGGTGCAGGGGAATGTGCTGCTCCGAAGTTATTGCATTACGCTTTTCAACATAATTTAAAACCTATTTGTATGGCAGAATTTTGGTGGGGACAATCGCCCAATTCTGAAGTTCGTCAACACAAACAATTTTATCCTTCATGCAAAAGTAAATGTGAACCGATTTTGATGGGACATATGTTACAAGATTTAGAAATGGATGAAAATCCTTTTATTATGAATCATGCCGAAGGAAAAGATATTGAAATTGTGTACGAAGATGAAGTCATGCTCGTTATAAATAAACCAACGGAATTTTTATCGGTTCCAGGGAAAACCATTTCAGATTCGGTTTATGCTCGAATTGCAGCAAAATATCCTGAGTCCACTGGTCCGCTAATTGTACACCGTTTAGATATGTCGACATCCGGAATTATGCTTATCGCGAAAAATGAAGCGACAGCGGTACAATTACAAAGTCAGTTTATCAATCGAACCATTAAGAAACGTTACGTAGCTCTATTGGATGGTTTATTAGCACAATCTTATGGTTATATCGATCTGCCTTTGCGAGTAGATTTAGACGACAGGCCAAGACAATTAGTTTGCTACGAACATGGAAAACCAGCTAAAACCAAATGGAAAACTATTGAAGTGAAAGACGGAAAAACTAAGGTGTATTTTTATCCTATTACTGGAAGAACGCACCAATTGCGCGTTCACGCTTCTCATAGTTTAGGTTTACATACACCAATTGTAGGTGATGATTTATATGGCACAAAAGCAGATAGATTGCATTTACATGCCGAGTATATTCAGTTTGAGCATCCAGTTACTAAAGAAATAATGGAAATTAAAGTGGAGGCGGAGTTTTAGGTTTTTTACCGTAATCTTCGCGAATTTAGCGTTTAAATATTTCCCCATCTAACCAAACACTATCAATCAAATTCGTGGCAAAGCAATACGGAATTTCGTAAAAACTATGTAAAGGTTTCGTAATGATAAAATTCGCTTTTTTACCTTTTGTTATACTTCCGTGAGAATCGCTTAAATCCATCGCGTAAGCTCCATTTATTGTTGCAGCATTTATCCCTTCCTCTGGTGTCATTTTCATTTTGATACAAGCCGTTGCAACTACAAAATGCATATTTCCTGAAGGCGTGGTTCCTGGATTAAAATCTGAAGCTAAAGCTAACGGTAAACCTGCATTTAACATTTGTCGGGCTGGTGTGTACGGAATCGAAATGAAATACGAACAACTTGGTAAAGCCACTGGCATACATTTCGAATCTTTTAATGCTTCAATATCTTCTTCGGTTACAATTTCTAAATGATCTACGCTTAAAGCGCCATTTTCTACACAAGCTTTAATTCCGTCAATCGCAGTAAACTGATTCACGTGTATTTTCGGCGTTAAGCCATATTTTTTTCCCGCTTCCATAATTTGTACCGTTTCTGAAACACTAAAATAACCTGTTTCTAAAAAGGCATCAATATAATCGGCTAAGTTTTCTTTTCCGATTTTCGGTAACATTTCATTGATTATTAAATCGATATAGGCTTGATGATTTTCTTTATATGCTGTAGGAAAAGCGTGTGCACCAAGGAAAGTTGACTTTATAGCAATTGGATAATTTTCTTTTAATTTTTTGATGACACGAAGCATTTTCAATTCGCCTTCAACGGTTAAACCATAACCTGACTTAATTTCCACTGCTCCAGTTCCTTGTGAAATTACTTCTTCTAAACGTTTTTTCGATTGGTTGTAAATTTCCTCTTCCGAAGTTTCATTTAATTTCTTAGCCGAATTTAAAATTCCACCACCACGATTGGCAATTTCTTCATAAGACAAACCATTAATTCTATCAACAAATTCGCCACTTCGGTTTCCTGCATACACAATGTGCGTGTGACTGTCGCAAAAACTTGGCATCACAATTTTTCCGGTTGCATCAACAATTGTTACATTTTCAAGCTTTGGACAATTTTCCATCACACCGAAATCGGAAATAATATCATTTTCTAAAACCAAAAAAGCATTTTCTAATATTGGTAATTGCCCCATTTCTGAGCCAGAAACTTTAGTAATTGTAGTTTCTCTAACTTGTAGTAATTGTTTGATGTTTATTATTAAGGTTTGCATAACTTTTAGTTATATTTGTGAGTGGTAAAAATACTTATTTAAAACAGAGTGCGAAAACTATTATATAAAAAAGGTCGAAAAGTTGTACCAACTTTAATTGAATACACTGGTGAACATGCAGATACTAAGCCAGAAATGCAGTTATTTGTATATAATTCTGATGAGTTAACTGAATTTGAAGACATAAAATTGTCTGAATTACAAGAACACATGGAATCAAATAAAAATAATTGGATCAATCTGCATGGTTTGTCGGATATTAATTTAATTAAAGAAATTGGAGTAAAATTTAAAATAGATGACTTCATTTTAAGTGATATTTTGAATATTCTAAAGCGTTCTAAAGTTGATGAATACAATCATACTTTGTTTTTTAATATTAAATCGTTACTGCCTCAATCTAACGGAATTGACATCGAACAAATCAGTTTTATTTTACGTGATGGCTTATTATTTTCGTTTCAAGAAAAAAGAAGTGATTTTTTTGTGCATATACGTGAAAGAATGCGTCAACATGCAGGAATTGTTAGAGATCGAAAAGTGGATTATTTGCTCTATTTGTTGTTAGATGCAGTAATGGAAAATTTCTACATTACGATTGAAAGTGAAGAGCAAAAAATTGATGAAGTTATTGATTTGATTAAAACCAAACCAAATCCAAAAATATTAGAAGATATTGAATTGCATCGAGACAATCTTAATTTTTTACGACGTTCTATTGTGCCTCTTCGCGATTCGTTATATTCTATTAAAAGTATGAAAGATGATGATGTATTTAATGTGATTGCGCTTGAAAATTATACTTTTTTTTCTCGATTACATCAAAAATGTTTAGAGCTTTTAGATCAAATTGATGCAGATTTAAATTCATTAGATAGCGCTTCTTCTTTTTATTTTTCATTACAAAGTCATAAAATGAATGAAGTTATGAAAACCTTAACGGTAGTTTCTGTATTCTTTATGCCTTTAACTTTTATTGTTGGTGTTTATGGAATGAATTTCGATAATATGCCTGAATTGCATTGGAAATATGGTTATTTTTCTGTTTTAGCTTTCATGTTATTACTTCTAATCGGAATGATTATCTATTTTAAAAAGAGAAAATGGTATTAATTGTAAAATTCATATAGTATGAAAAAAGATACAAGAGATTTATTAGCTTCTGAAGATGAACAATTGAAAAAATTACAAGAAATTGTAAAAAAAGCGATTGCAGAAGAACAACTAATTATCAATAATTTGTTGCATCCGCCAACAGATACATTAACAAAAGGGCAAATCATTTCGGATAAGGTTGCCAATTTTGGTGGAAGTTGGGCATTTATTATTTCTTTTTTTATTGTTTTAGTAAGTTGGATTGCTTTTAATACTCTTGCCTTAAGTACTCTTGTTTTTGATCCTTATCCATTTATTTTAATGAACTTAATCTTATCTTGTATTGCTGCTTTACAAGCCCCAATTATTATGATGAGTCAAAACAGACAAGAAGAAAAAGACAGAAAACGTAGCGAAAATGATTACTTGATTAATCTAAAATCGGAATTAGAAATCAGAGCTTTAAATCAAAAAATCGATTTATTATTAGAAGAACAAATCAAAATTTTATTTGATAGTCAGGCTAAACAATTGGAAATTCTTAAAAATATTGAACAAAAAATGAAATAGTTTTTTTGCTACCTTTTATTATCGTAATATTGCAATATATAAATATGGTATAAAATGGGAATTACTAAATCAGAATCTTTCACTGACGAACAAAACGAAATTGCTAATTTGTTAAAAGCTTTAGCTAATCCGGCGCGTGTAGCTATTATTCAATATTTATTAAAAGTAGATTCTTGTATTTGTGGTGATATTGTAAACGAATTGCCTTTGGCACAACCTACCATTTCTCAACATTTGAAAGAGTTAAAAAATGCGAATATCATTCAAGGAACCATTGAAGGGAAATCAATTTGTTATTGTATCAATCCGGAAACGATGTTGAAAATTGAAAATTATTTTGGCGGAATTTCTAAAAAATTAAAAAATAAATGTTGCTAATTTAATACTATCATTATGAAATTATCAGAAATTAAAAATCAGCTTAAAAAGCTTACAACAATAGCTTTTCAATTGCCAAATGGCGATTTAGTTCCAAGTCATTTTCATGTTACGGAAGTCGGTAAAATTACCAAACATTTCATCGATTGTGGTGGAGTGGTTCGTACTGAAGAAATGGTAAATTTTCAACTTTGGGAAGCTAATGATTACGATCATCGTTTGCATCCAGAAAAATTGGTTCATATTATTGAACTTTCAGAAGAAAAACTACAAATTCCAGATTTAGAAATTGAAGTGGAATACCAAATGAAAGATACTATTGGGAAATTTAGTTTAGATTTTGATGGTACGAATTTTCAATTAAAATCGAAGTTAACGGATTGTTTAGCCAAAGACAATTGCGGAATTCCACCAGAAAAAATGAAAGTTAAAATAGGGGAGTGGCAACCAAAAGAAAATTCTTGTTGTTCACCAGATTCAGGATGTTGTTAATTAAATTTATTTAAAAAATGATTAAAATAAAATCAATTTGGTCAACCCTTACTGGAAGTGTGAGTGCATCAATTCCCTTATTTTTTGCTGTATGTAAAAGTGGTGCTTGTGCCACAGTTTGTGTGAGTCCAATTGCATCTATATTCGGGATTTCTAGTGCAAGTTTAACCGCTTCACCTTTAATGAAATCGTTGTTTCCTTTGTTATTGGCGATAAGTGCTGTAGCATTTACCATTTCGTATTACAAATTATATGTATTGCCAAAGTTTGACTCCAACGCTTCTTGTGCAACAGATTGTGGTTGTGATACACCAAAAAAACCACTTCATAAAACCTTTCCATTTTGGTCTTTTTGGGTTGGATTGGTTGTAAGTATTGTGTTCTTTACTTATTTTGAAGTTCAAAATTATAATTCTGAAAATCAAAAAGTTACGATAACTGAACAACAATCTGTTCCTGCAACTGAAAAAACGACAGAAGCATGCTGTACTACTGTGAGAAATGTGAATAAATTGAAAAATATGAATTTAGACAAAAAAGCACATTGGGAAAACGTTTTTGCTACTAAGCAAGAAACAGAAGTGAGTTGGTACCAACAAAAACCAGAAACTTCAATTAATTTTTTTATTGAGAATAATATTCCAAAAGACGCTAAAATTATTGATATTGGCGGTGGAGATAGTTATTTGATTGATAATTTACTTGATTTAGGTTATACGAATTTATTTCTGTTAGATATTTCTGCAAATGCGATTGAACGTATTAAAAATAGGTTAGGAGCAGAGTCTGAGAAAGTGACATTTATTGTTTCAGATATTTTAGATTTTCAACCAGAAACTTCCTTTGATGTTTGGCACGACAGAGCCAGTTTTCATTTTTTAACTACTGAAAAAGAAATCGAAACGTATAAAAATTTAGTTTCGAATTCTATTTCGGAAAACGGATTTATGTTTTTAGGAACTTTCTCTGAAAATGGTCCGTTAAAATGTAGTGGTTTAGAAATAACACAATATTCAGAACAAAAATTTGATCGTATTTTCGGAACTAATTTCTCTAAAATGACTTGTTTTACAGAAAACCATCAAACACCTTTTGATACCACACAAAATTTTATCTTTTGCACGTTTAAAAAGAAATAATATGTTTCAAAATTTATCCAAAACAATAGAACAAGTATCTATTATTTCTATTTCTGAAGAGCGAAAAGAAGTTTTACAACCTTTAGTAGACTACATTCAAAATAAAGTAAATACAAATGATGTTATTCGTTTGAATTTCATTTGCACACACAATTCAAGAAGAAGTCATTTGAGTCAAATTTGGGCGCAAACTATGGCGTTTCAATTCGGAATTAATAATGTATTTTGTTATTCTGGTGGAACTGAAGCTACGGCAATGTTCCCTAAAGTTGGAGAAACACTACAAAATCAAGGTTTTGAAATTCTGCAATTAAGTGAAAGTGAAAATCCAATTTATGCTATAAAATTTTCAGAAAATGAGCAACCAATTATTGGTTTTTCGAAAACATATTTTGATGCTTTTAATCCGAAAACTAATTTTGGTGCCAT
>JACCEA010641931.1_pt1 | contig 63680 bp, 48 predicted proteins | sample 7449851 | NCBI WGS metagenome assembly JACCEA01 (sample SAMN15323453, study PRJNA562643) | freshwater metagenome | isolation source: river surface water | place: USA:Blue River Watershed | collected 2017-08-18 | reverse complement strand
GACAATACTCCTGGTGAGCAAGTTAACATCGCTTTGAAATCGCTCGGTGATGAAAATAAGGCCAAACAGATTTACAAAAACCTGAAACTTATCTGGAATAACCAATTGGCCGCTAAAGTCGGAATGGTGAAAGCGGCGCAAGCTATTGATCTTTACCTCAAGGCTTTTACTAAGGGTATTGCAAAGGACCCCGATTCCGTTAAGAGTATTGCCAGCATGTTGGATGGTATTCAATTTGTTGCCAAGTGGTTTATTGAACGATCTGGTGATAATCTTACTAGTCTTTTGGAATTTTCACCAGAAGATATTGGAAAAAAGAGCAATAGCGCTGGTAATGTCACCGATGATCGCCCGAAACTTGTCAATTCGGAATCCGAACATTACTACCAGAAAGCATCGGCAGCAATTCCATTTGTTGGGAATGATTTGGGCCAATTCACGGAAAAGCAAATTGAGAATTTGATGAAATTCACTGATAAAACCCTCAATAGCACACGTGCTTTGGAAAACATCATTTCTGTTTTCGTTTCAGTCGGTGATAAATTCAAAGACGTTCGTCCTTCCTCTGAGACTTTTATGAATGGAGGCCAACTTCAAAATGCTTTGGTGGATTATATGCGTGCGGCTACATTTTCAACTCATTTTGGACCAAATGGAGTATTGGGTGGTGTTTATGGCTGTGTCGTTTCTTCTGCTGGTCCTTCTCCTAAAATTGCAACCGGAAACAATATTACGCAAGAAGCAATCAAACATAACGTGTCGGTTGTTGGTGGTTCTGCTGGTCCAGTGGGTTCTGTCAATGGTTTAGCAGTTGGTGTCTCTAGTCCTGCAGCTAAATTTACCAATATTGCATTTTCTGCCATTCCTACCACAAGTGAGAAAAATTTAGGATTCTGGGCTTACTATGCATGGGATAAACGCACAAATGGAAAAGATTCCAAGAATCGCAGATATGATTCTGCTGGTTGGGAAGATGCATTTTATGACACTGATATGCTATTTTTGATGACAATTAAGAGTATTGTTGCCAAAGTCTTCACCGTTGTCGATGCTTATCGCTTGTTCAATCGACCCACCACTAACAGAATTTTGTCAAGCAGTTTGAGCCCAGTCCGCACTGTTCTTGGAGGTGGAGCTGCACCTGTCAAAGTTATTCCTGAGGCTCTAGAACTCTATTTTAGATTGCCTTTGTTGGCCGAATGGTATCGCGAGAAGTTCGGTTTCAATTCGATTGATGAAGTTGGCGGAGATGGCGAAGATTGGGTTCTAGCTTTGGTGCCAAACATCGATGGAATTTGGTCGGATTTGTTTGCTGTTATCTTTGACAAGGCACGACAAATCAAAGAAGGTAATTACACCGAAACTCAAGTTCGCGATATCGTTGAGGCCATCAATACGTGCTTCAAAGCATATCGTGGCAAATTCCCCAAAGCTACATGCCGAGATATTGTTCATGCTTTCATTATGGAAGTTAACCGTGCTTATGGTTTCATTCAGAAAAAACAAGTTTCTGCATTTGTCGAAGAACGACATAAGAATCTGTCTTCTTCTACAGATTACAATGAGTTGTCTGACCCTCAACAGTATGACATTTTGAACTCTGAAAATCAATTTAAGCCCGGTCCTGCACCTTCCGACAAATACGTTGATGTGAACATTAAGAACGCCAAGACCATTCAGCGTATTACAATGCAAAAACTCCAAGATAAAATGGTGCAATTGCATCAATCCATGGATTATGAGTTTTTGAATTTCGTAGTCAACAACGGCGGTCTCAAAGACGATTTGTTCAGTTTCAAAGACACAATCTCAAACTACAAACGCGAATTGGCTTTGGCAAAATCTGATGAACAGCAATATCAAATCATTTTGCGAGCTCTTCAAAATACTGAACGTGAAGTCGTTTACAGCGGTGATAAGATGATTATTATCCACGAAATGCTAAACGCGCCTCTGGCAATTCTTTACGGTATTTATGAAGTCCTTTTGCAAATCGCATGCACACTAATCGCTGGATCTTACGAACACGGCGTGAATAAAAAACCCATCAACTTTAAGAGAGGAACACGTTGCCCCGAATACATTGCAGCACTTCAAGCATACCAAGCCAAGGTTGCAACGATGAATAGCAAGAAATATTTGGATGGAACTAACGGAGAAATCCATAATTTGTTGAATTTGTTGAATTTGTTGGTCGATCTCAGTGCAAACAAAATTCCAATGGTGGGCATTTCTGTTGCCGAATCTGGCAAAATCAATATCGATTTTAACAAGATTGGTGAATTTGCCAAGGCATTGATTGCAGATCTCAGAAACAATGTTATGAAGATCAAATCGATGTTCACCAAACAAGAAGAGCTCGCTATGTTCGAAAAGTATGAGTCTTCGTCGTTTTCGGCATCAATTCGCACAATCGAAGAAACCTTAATTGAAGTTCTTATTAATGATCGCGATGAATGTGGATTACAAACTGCTTGTGCAAAATATCTCAATCAAACTCTCGCCAGTTATGCTACGAAAGAACCGGCTCTCTGTAATACTGCGATTCGTTCGCTAATTTACTACGAAGATAGACCAGGTGCATTGCCAAACGTGTTTACACCTGTTAATTTGTCTGTTTTCCCTTTTAATGTTCAAACATTGCGACGAACTGCCGAACTAAAAGAAGATAAATTGGCACTTTCACTTGTAAGCAATTCGCATAACTTGGAAAGCATCACTGATACTATTTCCGTAAATAAAGAACATATGCAAAGATTGAACAGTTTGCTGCATTTGCCGTGCATTTTGTTCGAAAGTCCCAATACATTGAATACTTTCAACATCGGAAATTCGTTTGTTGCTTCGTATGATTCGAGGTTATTCCATAATCCTAGTGATACATGCATCAGACCAATCGTTAGCAAATCGCTGTTCTTTGCGTTGAATAAGATGATTCACATGTATATCCATTCGAATATGTTGAATTCCCCTGATCCCAAGATTTACGGACCTCTCATTGAAAGTTTCATGAACAGTGCGGCATCACGCGAAATTTTGGAAGGTAAGCCATTCCCTAATGTCCGTAATCTATATACAGATACTCTTGACAAGATTGGTGCACCTTTGTCTGCTTATATTCGGGCATATATCTGTTCTGCTCCATATGATGTTTTGGAAGGCGAGCCGCCAAAGTCATACCCATGCACACTAAGAACAAGATATGCCCCTTCCACTTCTTCCAGTAAAAGTTCCGCACCTGCCGCATCATCTGCTCCTCCTGCTGGTCCACGTGTTGTTCCTCCTGTTAGTTCTACTGGTCCACGTGTTGTTCCTCCTGTTAGTTCTACTGGTCCACGTGTTGTTCCTCCTGTTAGTTCTACTGGTTCTACTGGTGCTCCGCCACCTGCTCCTCCTGTTAGTTCTACTGGAGTTGTTTCTCATCCACCATTGCCTGGCGATATTCCAACCGCACCTGCTGTTCCGGCAGATCTCCCTAAAGTTACCGATAGTAAACTTCCTCCACCTGGAAAAATTAGCGCGCGCCCAGTCGTATCTGCAGGCCTGTCTACCGAACAGAGATGGAAAAACACGATCACTGCATTTCCAGAAGTGGCAGCTTTTGTTGACGCAATTGTAGCAGCAAAAGCAAAAGAATTAGAAGATGCTGGATATGAAACTGACATCGCAGTCTTTCGTAAAGATCAAGAAAACTATATTTCGCTTGCCATAGCTCCACTTCTAAATCCAGACGACTCAAACAAAAACAAAGCTCAAGTTGCGTTGGCACGAAGAAGAATCTCGTCAAACCTTGAAGGATATCCTGCAGAAATTACGTTTCCTGATGCTCTCACGCGTGCTCTGGCAATAAAGTTGGGAGGTGCGGTAGGCACACTTCCGGGTAATCTTCTTGTCAGTTCCACGTCAAATTCTGTTTCGTTGCAAGGTATTTCTGGCAAAGATTTATCGAAACATGTTTCTCTTGGTTCAACACCACAGTCGCCACAAGAAAATTCATTGTTATATGCCAGCACGGCGATTACAATTAAATCTCTGATGTATGCCATGAATTTGGATAAGACCAAGAAGCGGTATTTGTTCGATGGCTTGGCCGACATTCCTCAACATCTCAAAGAAAAAATGCAAATTAACTTGCCGATGTTTTCGAAGATGTTCCAGTCGATCATTGATCGTGCGGCTTTCTTGAAACGTTTCATTACTTACAATCCAATTGGTAAGTCATTGCAACAAAAAACAATTTCAGAAGCGGCGATTCGTTATAGCGATTCTGACCCCAATAAGCAATATGCTGCATTAAAGAACGTCAGCGGCTATGACAATGCTCAAATGAGTTCTTATTTGTTGGCTCTACTGACAAAGCTAAATGATTTGGCTATCGCAATTAAGAAGTGTTGCGACGGAGTTTACAACGAACTCAATGACAAAATTCCATATTTCATGGAACTTCGTAAGGATGGCGTTGCTGAGTATAAGCATCGAACCGGACACTATCCATTTGCTCCCGCTTCATTTATGATGCTGCCATTGACTCAATCGGGACTGCCTGAAAACGATGAATATAGCGGCATTAATGGAGTTTTGTTGCCATCTTCTATTAATGGCTCATACGCTTATCAATTGAACAACGCTTTAAGAGTGGTTTATAACAACCCCAACTCAAAGTTCAATATCGAACATTTCCCATCTGTGAAAGAACTCTACAATGCATATTTGGCATCGTTCGATATCGGCAAAAAATTGAGCTCTTCTGAGTATATCACAACGCTAGAAAAACTCACTTTGGGTTCTAAATACCTAAACGAACTTCTGCAAAACAACCGTTTGTTCTGCACCGATCCGGCAAGTGCTATTTGTCCACGTCTGAATCTTACAAAACAAGACGCAAAGACAAAACGATTGTTGTTCCATAATAGTAGTTTAAGTTCTGGAACTGGAACACTCTATCCTGTGTTGTCATTAAGACACCAAGAAAACACAATCAACAAAATCATTGAACTTCAAGATATTGTTGATCACAGAGTCGTGAAGGATGATATGCTTGCATTTATCGGTCCATTTACTAGCAGTGGCCGAGCAATTCGGAAGAGTAGCGACCGCGAAGCATTGCGAGTTTATAACATTTTGGATCTCCAAATCAGTCCAGTGAATTTCTCTGCTTTCATGCGTGAAATTCCTTTTACCAATATTATCAACTACGCATATACATTTGATCGTATGACACATGATTTTATCATGCCTGAGTATCTATCATCTCTGGGTGTTCCTCTTCCCAAAGATAATGTTTTGATTTCTGCTGATAGAGAATGCAACAATGTTAAATCAGTTTTGATCAAGTTCTTGTTACATCCATATGCTAAATTCAGCAACGCAGAATATTTCTTGCTCTTATTTGGAGTTTTCGGTGGTATGAATGATTTCGGTATCGGTCGTCCGAAATTCTTGAACGACCAAATCTTCAACAAAGTTCTGTTGACTTCGCCATATAATTTGATTGTTCCTCTTATGGATGAAATCAAAAAAGGTTCGGTAGACTTTGGTAATGATTACAGAGTTCAAGGTCTGCGTTTGTTGGCAAGCACAATTAGCAAAGGATTAATAACACCGAGCGATTACAAACCGAATGACAATCTTTACTTTATGACCGAAAAGGGTCAACTCAGCAGTGTTTCTAAAGACCTTTACAAATTGACGAATGCCCTAAATTATGGTAGGGCTCGTTTCGATACAAAGATCGTTCGTAATGTTTGCTGGCTGGTTACTTTACAATTGATCATGCGTCATTCTATTACCAAACATCTGTCATGGATCGATACACCTGTTATTCGAGGCCTCAAATTGCTCGATCACAAGGTCACCGAATTCGATAGAAACAAGAATTTGGAAAAGAACGAATTCGATACCGGCGATTATGAAGATATGCTAGAGTAAAACTTTCAATCAATTTCGATTCTAATTAAAAAACCTCCATTAATTCTCCTCCGTCAAATAAAAAAACAAAACTTTAATTTTTTTGTCTTAAAACTAGACTACTTAATAATATAAATCGCAGCAAAATTCGCAATGGCTAACAAATCCTCAAATATCAATAAAAAAACCAATTTTAATGTCAATGGTTATCTAACAACAACCAAATCATTCAAAACAAATGACAAAAAATTCAAAGAATCATTGCAAAAAATCTCCTCTGAACATCAAATGTTGACACGTCAAGAGTTTAATTTTCCTTATAATAACGAACTAACTTTTTTTAAAACTGAAGTTCCTCTTGCCACTTATGATGAAAAAGGCGAACCAACAACAATAGAAAAATTACTCCAGACTAATGTTTCGGTGCGAGGCGTAATTTTCCAATATGATTTTATGTCTAAGGAAGGCCAAAGAATAACAGGAATAACTATAAAAGTAAAAGAAATAAAACAACTTCCGAGTAATGTTAAAATTTGAAATCAAACTAATTATTATTTCAAGTTATAATATAAGATTGTTACTTCGAAATGTCCGAACGAAAGATTATTGACCTAGATAGACCGAACAATACAGACAAGCAAGAAGTCAAACTTAAACAAGATGAAACTGTCCAAAAGTATGTAGAACCGCTCATAAAATATTCGTCATACTGCATCAAAAAAGGCAAAGGTTTCGTCAATTCAACTTCGACTATGTGTTACCATAATAGTCTTATGCAGTGTTTGCTGTCTTTACCTTCGATTTATAAAGTTATTTCAAATTCAAAAAAACAACATTTTCTAACGAATAGTCTCAAAAAATTATGGGAATTATACTACGGACTCAACGGACAAGAAGATGACACACAGTTAAACCAACTAAATCAAAAAATATGGAACGCAATTATCGAAATTTCAAAACAACGTGCGGACAAAAAAACTTTCGATCAGGGCCAACAAGACGCAAATGAAGGCCTACTGTTATTCTTATCAGTCGTAGAGCAAGCTCTGCCGGAACTTTACGTTTTGTTCGAACATGTCTATTGGCATATAATCTATTGTGTCGATTGCGATACACAAAAAACTGTAAAGAAAAAAGGAACCATATTTCATGTCAAACAGTCATTTAAGACTGATCAGCATCCAATGTTTTCACAATTCAAACAACCGTCCAACTTAAATGAATATCTAATATGCCACGATTCTTATATCGTGAGTTATAAGTGTGAAAAATGCCAAAGTATAAAACCAAAGTTTTCTATCAATCTTATTCGAGGACTACCCGAAATTTTGCCTGTTTTGTTTGAAAAGTATTCGGAAAAAACATTAACTCCGTTTCCGCTCGAACTTTATTTTAAGAGCGCAAAACCCGGCATTTCACTTGCATATAAGCTATTTGCCCAGTGCGAACATTCGGGCAATCAAGGAGGCGGGCATTATTGGGCAATAGCAGAAAGAAGTAATGGTGTAATTCGCCTAAACGACAGTTCAATTTCACCTGCCGTTTTTGAACCAACTTTGAATACTTATATGGTATTTTATCATTACATTGGCGAAGTCAACGAAATCAACAAGACAGCTGGGGAAGCATAAAGACACTCAAAATTTGTTTTTTTAATGAAAAAATTGAATTGCAAAATATAGTTTAAGACTAAAAAATACATTTGAACCATTAAAATGTCCAGTGCCACTTTTGGGATTCATAATCCGGGAACAAATTGTTTCTTAAATGCTCTAATACAAGCACTTTTATCTTTGCCAAAATTAACGAACGAGCTCAAAAAAATATGCACTGAAGAACGACCAACAGCTCAAACTGAAGGCGAAAAAGAAATAGCTAATCATTTGAAGCAACAACTGCTTAGATATCTCAATAGCCCAAATGTTACTGTTCAAGGCATTTGTGGCATAGTTCGGGAATTTTGCCCCAATTTAACTGAATCAAAAATTACCAGCACTTATCAGTCAAAAAACGATGAGGAAACAATATTATATTTGTTTTGTCAAATTATTCGCCTAAGTGTCAATGCAAGTAATCAATCATTGATCTCTGAAAAAACGGAACAGTTGAGAAAAATTACAGACAAAGTAGTATTTGGTAATGAAGTGAATCAACAACAAGACGCATATCTATTATTAGAAAGATTATTAGACATGATACTTATGCATGATCCAAAACTTAAACCTATCTTTGAGATAGAACGTTCATCTATTACTTATTGTCTGCAGTGTTCGAGCAAATTATACGGAAAAAGAGCAAATGGAGTCAAAAATGCGGATAATTCAAATATTTGTTTGTATAATCTTCCATATCAAGGAAAACCGCACCAAACGTCTTTTAAAGAATTAGTTGAGTATGAAATGTCGGAAATTGTTCTTTCTCCATCAAGCGAAAAAATATGTGAGAAAAAGTGTCCAAATAATAATCGTCTACTCTACAAGACATTTTATGTTGGTTCATTACCTGATGTATTATTCATACGTATAGCGAGAGTGTTACAGGATAATTCGGTAGTCGGGGTTTCTCAACCAATTAAAAATACAAGTGCCATTTACGAACCTCCGGAAAAAATGGAAATAACAAAATGGATACAAAATGGTAACACATTAACAGACGGAGGAAAAGCGCAATATAAACTTGAATCGATGATTATTCATCACGGTAAAGACATTTTTTCGGGACATTACACAGCAATAGCTCGCAGAGGGAACATTTGGTATGAATTTAACGATAACGATACAAAATCATTAGGAAACAAACTCAATTTTACAGATTACATTTTGCAAAATGTTTATGTTGTAAATTATCAAAAAATATAAGTCAATTGGGGGAAATTTGCTTTTATCTCTGGATTTATTCGAAGTTTTCGAACTCCATAGAACCTATCGTGTTTTCATTCCCCCGGTTGAATTCTTTTGTTAATTTAAGGTGGTTTTCTATTTCTTTGCTCTCTCCGAACGCTTTGCCGTTAAAAACTTTGATGCCCGTCAGCCCAACGCTTTGGACCTCTTCTTTTTTATCCAAAATTGCATTGTTTTCAATTTCATTTTCCAGATTAAGTAAAAGATCAGTCATTGGCGTCAAATCTAGGAATCCGGTGGCAATCAGACCCTTTACTAGTGCGTTTTCTATTAAAGTCAAATAACCATTCATTTCATTTAGGCAATCTTTACCTGTTTTTTTGTTATCCTCATACTCAAGACTTCCTTCCTGGCTATGAATATCTACCATTAATTGTTCCATTAGTTCATCTTTGGAAGGTGAAGAAGGAATTTGGTCGACAAATTTCTTTAAATTTTTGGTGATTTTTTCTATCTGTGGTTTATACAAAGCAACAGTAACTTTACCGGCAAGTGCGGCATTTAACTTTTCTTTGCGATTACGAAGATGTTGAGCAAGCTCTTTTACTTCTATATGTCTCGTTCTATGCACATCGATAACAACTGGACCTTTTAGGTTTCTTTCTGTATTACCACTAAAAATTCTAATTAACAAAATTAATGTTAGTATAATTATAATAGCCACCAATATATAACTCATCACAACATCCCGCTCACTTTTTGGAACGGGGTTTGGAATTTCTATTGGTTCTGTCTTACTCATTGGAAGTTTCTATTAAATGGGCGCTATATTATGGGCTATATTAATTCCCATTTTAATATTTTGTATTTTAAACATTATATTTTATTATTATGCATGCGAATATCGATATTCGGAAGATAGATTAAATAGCATGCTTGCGAACTATTACATACAAAATGTTAAGCCAAGACCAGATGACGAGTATAGCATATATAAGGTTACATTTGGTAGAATCACACAAAATCAACTTGTCGGTAAACTCTATGAAGAAAATATGATGACAAGAAAAACAAAAGATGTGAAAGGATTATTTTATCCGGTTGAAATGTTCCCTCAAATATAAGTTCTCCTAAAAATTTTAACAAATGTCAAAAACAAATTGGGTGCCGCTGAAACCAACTCAACCATCGCCTCTGGCATCAACACAAGTAGATAAATATCAAGATTTAAGACTCAGTGGGAGACCCATGATTACAAAACATGACTTAATGAAAACGCCAGAAAATGTCCAACCATTAGGTAGTGTTAAAGGCGTTTTGAACAAACCAACAGAACTTAATACAGATCTAAACATAAGATTCAATAGTCGGCAAAATTTGGGACGCCTACATAAAACTCTTTATGCCGAATATTGCCGAGACACAAATGCAAAGAAAACCGAAGCCGAATTCGCAAAATTCTTTTTGGAAGAAGTTAAAAATTTTAAGTCTAAGGGCAATTTAAACCAATATGTAACCGCCGAATATCAAGCGACTGGTTATAATAATTATCACACTGCTTTGGAACAAATCAATATGGATTTTATGGCCGAATGCCGCAATCATTTTCCTTATCAAACATTCAATCCTTTCAAAGCTGATTATCTAGTTGGATCCCTAGAAGAGAAGGTTCTTAAAAAAGGATTTGATCTTTCTCACGAAGATGTCCAAACGTTAGATGTTTGGCGTAGCAATATTGTTAACTCAGTAAATCGACATTATAGAGAAAACAACCAAATTCCTGTTTATCGTCATTCTTTGCATATGCGCCATGTAGATCGCTCAAATGAAGGTCTACGTGATAATAATCCTGATCGTGCGAGTCTGGAAAACTTTGTGCCACAACGATATGATATGGGGAAAATTGAACAGACACATCTTAACTACAAAGAAGAATCGTGGTATGAACCATATTAACGTATTAAAAAAATGATTTTTTTAATAGTATGATATTTCCCACATGGCGGAAAAATGCAAAGAAGCGTTAGATGAATATAATCAAGCTCTCCTTGATCAAAAAGCCTACCACACATTATGTGCAGAAAAAAACTTTCATTTGTCAAACCAATTAGCCGTTTTGAGTGGTGAGATTATTACAAAAAAAGAAAAATTAGATAAGAAAAACAAAGAACTCACCGAACAATTAACGCAGTTAGTCGGTTTTACTTATGAAGAATTGAAAGAATCTGTCGGAGGATCGGTATTTGAATTAGAACAAGAGATAAAGGTTTTGGAAGGCGAATTGCTTTCGGCAATTGATTTGCATAAAGGTATAGAGTCGGAAAAGTCGGCAAATCAACAAAACATGGAAACATTAACAAAAAACACACAAAACGCCGAACAACGTCTAAAGGAGGAGACATTAAAATTGATAAAAACTATCAATGCTGCAAACAAAAAAAGCGAATGCACTTTATATCTTAGTTGTGCATTAATCGGATGTTCTCGTAAACCTCAAGATTTCAAAAATATCAATGTTCCGGAATTCTTCGACGAAAAGGAAATGAAGAATTTTCAGATGCTCGCCGATCTTTTGAATCTTTCGATATGCGTCATACAAGTTTTCGATATTCCACATTTCAATATGGCTAAAGTCCGAACTATCATTAATCCAGTCAAAAAAATAAGTCAATTTAAAAGGGAATATGTCACACTTATAATCGACGATATGGAAAACTTCATTACGTTGAAAACTTGATGGGGGTTAAAGGTTCATGTCTGTAATTAATAACATTTGGAAAAAATGTGCATGATACGGACGTTGACTGAGGTTTTGTATCGGGCAATAGACAATGAGGACTGTTTATAGTTGTTTCTAAACCAGATTCTTCATTTATTTCCCTAAATAAATCGGCCAGAAGTTGACTTGTTTTTTTCAAACATTCCAACGCCGACACACCAGTTATTTTTTTACTTGTATTCACATCAACTACAGGTTCGTCTTTGGGACTCAATAAATAAGTATAATCAGTCGTTAATTCTGTATCTTTTTCTATATCTTTTAAGGCATAGCAAACTCCAGCACAGTAGAGAACATTGGGATTTTCCGAATGATTTATGAAATTTTCATATCTAGGTTTTTCATCAGTATGAAGAAAAACGTCTCCGACTGCTCTAGAGCCAGTGTTAATCATATTTACATTACCTTTCTGTTGTTCGCTAATATATGTTGTTTCATCGATCAATTTGGCATCAAAGAGCCAAACCATAATAACTTTACCTTTCTTGACAAATTCATCGGTGAAAAGGCCTAACCCCTGTATATCCGACTTTTTTACTTTCATCTTAATAGTTGCCATTGTAATAAAAGCTACAATTTCCAAACGAAAAACTCTTTATATAAGAATACAACATATTTCATAACATAAAAATCATTTTTCAAATGCAATCTTGCCCCAAATAAGTTCGAAAATTCCGCGAAAAACTGCCCAAAAATCCGCCGCCGACGTCGAAAACCATAAGCGGGGAAGCCACTCGACTGCGACCTGACGTTGGCGGCAGCCCGACAAAAGCCCGAATTTTTTAAAAAAGTGCCCCCGATTCGACAAAAAACGCGGACTTTTCATTCCAAAACGCGGCAAGATAGCGTTTTCCCAAGACGAACAAAAAAATAAAATGTCTAAAAGTTAAAAATTAACGATCATTTTGGATTGTAATCGCCTTTTCTTTTGGCATATAATTCGCGAATTTTTTTGCGATTATAGTTGCGACTTCTAAAATGATCTTTTAGCATTTTATCTCTTCGATGGTCACGTGATTGGTGTGGTGGTTCTTCATTCTGATTCACGGTTACTGGCGAGATTAGTCCATCTGATCCTGATAAAACAAAGCTGTGTGTTGTTGGATCAGATGGGTCATAAGAATAATTTAGATATTGTTTTGTTAAATAAATTTTGTCATTTATAGTAACATACGTCGTTTGTTCTAATTTATCCACATATTGTTCTATATTTCTCACTATTTCTTGTGTTTCCTCTTTCGATTCAAACTTAACTTCTTGTTCCGTTTGTGTAGAAGACAAAATCGAGATTTTGCTTTTGATGTCTAATAAACATTCATCCAGTTGTTTTTTGATTTTATGATTTAATCTTTCTACATGTTCAATACTGCGTAATTTAGCTAAAATTTCATCTTTACGTTGCTTTTTTTCTTCTGACGTCACATCCGTCACTAGAGATTTTAATATTCTTGGAGATTTGACACTAATTATCATTGGTGCTGATGCCCCAAAAGTTAAATATGTAAAAAAATTCAATTTTAGTAGCACGTTGGAGGCAACTAGAGTATTAGAACGTAATTTCTTACCCTGTGTTATCTACATATGTTTTTTATCTTAGAAGAATTTTGCGACAGAGTTTATCTAAATTTGAAATTAAATTTTATATATAACACTTAGATGACATCAAATAATACTGCCAACTTTCAGCAAGAAACTCCCAAACTTGGGCCAGTCATTCATTTTAATACAATAGAAGAAAAAATTCTATCGAGAGCTGATTTCGTAGAGCAAAAGAAAAAACTCGAAATTAATCAAAAAATCCGCGAAGATGGCGAAATTTTGTTTATGCCGAGTGCACATATCGAACGCAACATGAAAGCCCTGCAAACAGATGGATTTAAAGTTATATTATGTGGAGCCCTGCAAGATGGTAGAAAAGCTTCTGTTATTATTTGTGGCGTTCAACCTTATTTTGATATTTGTCTTAATAAAACAAACAAAGGTGTTCCCATGACGGAACAAGAACAAAAAGACGAAATATTAAATAGTATGCAACAAAACCAAATCGACATAGAAAAAATAGTGTTCAGTAGTGGTAATCAATTTATTACTTATAACCCAAAAAAGTTGCGCTTTATGAGAATACACGTTAGTGAACTTAAAAAACGTAAATTAGCCATGAATGTGGCGAAAAATCTCGGCTATTCTACTGCAACAGATGACGCAACCCACTTTAGTCGAGTTGTGTGCCGAGACAATAAACTTTCGTTTTCGCAGTGGTCCATTCTCAAAAAATATAAAGTTTTCGACCCAGAAAAAAACGTCAAACATCCATCCATAAAGGGGTTGGTATTTGAAGTTATGCTTGATGGTATTGTCCCATATAAGGGCGATCTTGTTGATGAATTGAAAAAAGACCCTTCTTTAACTCTTGCTTTTGATATCGAAACATACTCGCCCGACAGATCAGTGCCGCGTCATGAAGACCCAACACATAGAATATTTTGTTTGGGGATGACTTTTCAATGGGTTCATTCAAAGGAACCTTTTTACAAAGTTGTGCTTTGTGATTTTCCGGCCGATCCAATAGAAGGAGTTACCACTGTCATTTGTGATTCTGAACGCAACATTATCAAAGCATTTGGAATGGTTTTTGCGAAGTTTATGCCGGAATTCGTTATCGAATTTAACGGCAGCGACTACGATTGGCCATGGATAGTTCACAGAGCGAAACAAACGTCTGGCCTTTTATCAAATTTGGCGACAAATTTGGACATTACAATTCCGTGGGGCAACACTACTGACGATCAAATTATGCAATTTAATTTTAGGTCAAAAGCGATCAAAATTTCTGCAGATACCGTGCATCATGGTTCTTCTCTGGAATTAAATGGTTATTTAACAGTCGATGTCCGAACAAGTTTTCGAAGATTATATCCAACGGATGAACTTTCGAGTTTGAAATATTATCTTGCAAAATGCACAGATGGTGCTAAAGATGACCTCAGTTATGAACAACTATTCACATATTATTCCAAAGCATTGGAGTTCGCAAAGAATTTCCCGCCAAAACTGGGCAAATTTCCGCAACATAAAGACACAAAACAAATCATGGCTGGGCTGGCCGAGATCAATAAATATTGCGTTATTGATGCTTTTATGTGTCATAAATTGCTATCGAGCCGACATGTCATTCTGGAAAATCGACAACTTTCCGATCTTTGCTATATGCCTCTTGCCGATTCATTTTATATCGCAGGAGGATCCAAAGTGAAAAATTTAACGATTTCTGTCGGTCAAGAACCGCCTTTCAACCTCAGATTTACTAATAATACTGAAGATTTGGAAAAGGTAAAATATGGTGGTGCGTTTGTTTTTCCACCAAAAAAGAAGCTTTACATCAGCAAATTATCAATCGATGAGAGAATCCAAAAAGCTAAGATCCAACAACAATATGAATTAGACATCTTTAACGAAGATCACGAATCTAAATTTGAAGAAAGCAATGAAACCACCGATCAAAACGAAGCCGACGATCAAAACGAAGCCGACGATCAAAACGAAGGAAATGGTGGCGCTGTAGAAGAACCCGAATACATTGCTGAACTCGAAGCCGATGAAGGCGAAGAAGCTGATGAAGGAGAAGAAGCCGATGAAGGAGAAGAAGGCGATGAAGGCGATGAAGGCGAAGAAGGTGAAGTAGAATTGCCGAAAAAGTCCGTCAAATATCAAAAACCAAAGAAAATTAAGAATGCAAAAAACACAAAACCCCGTGATTTATTTACTCGAAGTTTTCTTGAGTGGGCAAAACTTACGGACAAACAAAAGGCTTTCTTATACAAGGTCATAGAAAATGACGGCATTTATTTTCCTTCACAGTCTTACATCAATTCTATGGAGGAACACGGTGATGAAATCTATAAACGTTACAATAAAAAAGTAACAAGTTTGGAGCAAATCGAAACCAAATATGCAACGGAAATAAAGACTCATTTCGGTGCAAAAAAGTTTCCACAGCACATTGCCGACTTTTTCAACGAAAAAACGGGCCGACCAATCACTGGTCTTGATTATTCTTCACTATATCCAAGTATCATTAGAGCTTACAATTTGAGTCCGGAGTATTGCATACAAGATCCACGAGAAGCGAAAAAGGCCCAAGATGCTGGTCATATTTTGACCGAAGTCAATTTTACTTTCAAAGGAAAAGACATTACGGGTTATTTCATTTGGCACAATAATGTTTATGAGCCTAGAAATCCGGATGGAACATTAAATCCAAAATTTAAATTTGGCATTTTTCCTTATATTTTAAACGATGTGTTTAATCGCAGAGCGGCCGTCAAGAAGTTAATGAAACCTTACGCGGCTCTGATGGAAAAATATAAAGGCATGACAAAGGCCGAAAAGGAAGCAAACCACAAAGAAATTACAGAAAACACTTTTATGTATAACTATTACAATGCAAAACAAAATGCCTTGAAAGTGTTTATGAATACGTTTTATGGTGTTTGTGGGTCTGTCGTTTCGCCTTTCTATCTTTTGGAGGTAGCCAACGGAACTACTTCATTAGGTAAATTTAACATTAAATATGCTTATACTCTCGTCAGAACTTTCGGTTGTGAAGTCCATTATGGAGACACCGACTCACTTTATATTTCTATACCAGATGAACATTTCGACAAAATCGACAGAGAATTTTACACAGATAAAATACAAAAAGAAAAATATTGGACTGATTGTGTTTCTATTACATTTGATAATATTCAACATATACAACGTAAGGTGAATGAAGCACTTGAACAACATAATGGCACAAAGTTTTTGACTATGGCATATGAAGAAGTTCTGTTTCCTGTGGCATTTTTAGCAAAAAAGAAATATTATGGTATCCCGCACGAACATAAGATAGCCTTCAATATCGAAGCAAAACATCTATTCATTAAAGGCCTCGAAGTCAAAAAGAGAGGTGTGTCCGAACTGCTGAGAGAAATCTGTCTAGATATTATGATGAAATCGGTTTCACTAAACAATCTTTATGACGTTATAGAATTGGTCAAAGCGGCCATCCATAAAATTTATACTTATGAATGGGACATTCGTTATTTCATTCAAACGGCGGAATATAAACCAAACAAGAAAAACGTAAAAGTTCATACTTGCGTTCAAAGAATGTTGGAGGAATATAAAGAAGTTATACCTCCAAATCAACGTTTCGAATATGTCTTGGTTAAGAAATATCCCTACGTTTATAACGAACGGGGTTGTGTTTCTCCGATTTCCACGGGTGATAAGATGGTTTTGGTTGATGTTGCGAAACGTGAAAATTTGCAAATCGATATCGACTATTATCTGGAAGGCAGCATTATAGGACAATTTGGTAGACTTATCACTTGGTGCGAAAACTTCCAAATTGATTGCGATACTAATGACGACGAAGAATTGAAACAAATAGAGGCGACTGTTTTCAAAAACGCCAAAGCTTTTGTCACTGATTATTGTAATTTATATTCGACAAAATATAACAAATTAGGTGCAACATATAAGCAAATTTTCCGCGCAACAAATGCAGTTATTGGAGGTGCATTAAGTAAACGAGACCCACTCGCGAGCAAACTTTTGACAGCAAACGTTAATTTCGATGATTTTGCCTCATGGATGCAGGGAATGTGTGAAAAAGAAGCGACTAAACTTGTGCCAGAAGATTATGGTATGATTTCTGTCAAAAACTATCTGGGCGAAGTCTTAGAAGAGAAAAAAGAAGTTAAACGGCGAACAAAAACAGCAAAACCGAAAATAAGCACCATCGATATGGTTATGTCGGAATTGTCAGATGAGCAGAAAAAGCAAATCAAAGAATTACAGGCAAAACATAGAAAAGAGAAAGCAGCCGTTATTGCTGCTGCCCGAAAACAAATTCTACTTCAACTTCAAATCAAATACTTTGGTCGTGCTGACTCGGAAATGGTTATTAAAAAGAAACAATTCGAAGCTAATAATTACATTTTGATCAAAGAATTACGTGCCAAATTTGATAAAATCGCTAGAGTCTACTTGAAACATCAAAATACAATCGAGCATCTAAATGACATTATCAAATCAAAATTGCCAAAAATACAATTGGAAACTGATGGTGAGATTGCTGATCTAGGTTTGAGTGACTTTGGTATCAATGTCGAAGACTATCAAGACGAACTCGTAAAAGACGCAGAAGCAAAAACAGATGAGATGTGGCAATCGAAAGAAATATTGGAAGCGCTGGAAATACTCAAAGAAATATACACAAAGATGAGAGAGAATTATGTAAACTACACAAAATACAAGTATATCATTGCTTATCTACAACAACTTAGAAACAAAGAAGTTCGATATGTCCCGCCGCCTTCTGATGAAAGAATAGAGCAAATCAAGAATCAGACATTGGCGGAAGACTTAGAAGAAGTAGCCGCTATGGATCTTATGAAGTAAAATCCCACAGCTTATGAAGTAAAATCCCACAGCTTATGAAGTAAAATCCCACAGCTTATGAAGTAAAATCCCACAGCTTATGAAGTAAAATCCCGCGCCCCGCTGCTTATGAAGTAAAATTTACAAAAAAATATAATTAAGAGTCTCCGTTGGAATAATAGACCTTTATTTTTTTCTTTTCGATAAAACGCTGGCAGTTTTCGCAAGGTCGAGAATTCATTAGACGGCCATTTCTAATACGAACGACCACTAAAACGATATTTCTGCGTAGATGTCTCGGAGTTCTGTTATATGCCAATACTTCGGCATGCATGCCGCACTTTGTTGCCATATCACAATTTGCCAAATAAGCGATCTTTCCCTTTTTGGCGAAACTGATTGCATGATTGTGCAACAATATAACGGCCACGAAACACGGCGATGCAACCGTGCATATGCGTCATATCAGACTTTTCAGCATACATTGCGGCAATAGATGCGAACTTTTCCATTGTCGTTTTTAGTGCCAAATAATTCAATTTTTTGCGTATTCCTACGTTGTAGTTTAAATATTTAATCGTAATTTGGTGGTATTTCCAAACCAAAATTTTACAATTCTAAATTGATATAAGACTTAGTTTATATTATGTTTAAACCAAAAGGTTATAACCGACTTTTTGGATTCTTCTTTTTTAGCGGTTATACAGTAGAAAAAAAATTGAATTTTTTACTGATATTATTCTAAACTAACACAGTTTAGCCGGCTTTCAACTTTTTACAATGAATTCTAACAACTCCATTTCCTTTGAACTTTTGCTGTCAAAAGCACAAAATGATGTGCATGCCAACACTTTTACATCTGTTGCTAAAGAAATCATGAGCATGAACGTCGAACAACTTTTGACTCTTTTGGGAAAAAATCAAGAGAATTTGTTGCTTGTTTTGCGCACTACTGCACTGGGCATTGCAGGAAATTCTCTTAATATGACTAAAGAAGCAAATCAGGATTTCATTCCTCCAATGGGAAAAACTGTCCATATTCCAAAGGACACCGACGTTCAATCATGGGCTGACCAATGTGAGGATAAAGGATCAAACAATAGCAATTCCAATGAAACATCGCCAGTTGCAAAAGAAACTGTCGTTGAAAGTCCCGTTTTGCATGTTAATGGTTCTTCTCGCCCTGTTATGATTACGAGCGCAACTTTATCGAATCCTAATCAGCAAATTGTGCCGACTAAACCACGAATCGTTAACCAATCGGTTTGGAAAAAACCGCCAGTGATTCCCGCCGAACAATCAGCCAAAGCCGCAATTCAACGATTTGATGAGATTGGAAACGGAAATCAAAAAGAAACCAAACACGATTCTGAGCCATTCACTGTTGTTGGTCAAAACGGACAACCGATGCCACGAGTCTTCAATCCTTACAAGATCCATAATAACGGTGATCTCACTTTGGTGAAGATTTGTTCCGGCAGATATAACGATACTGGAAAACCAGTATTTTCTGCTGAGTTCATGGAGAAAATGGGATTTCCCAAGATGAAGGAAAAAATCGAAAGAATCAGCATTAACAGTATCTTCAATCTCTTTCCAGAGGAATTTGACAGCGATACTGTTATGACGCCTGCAGAGATTTTGGCTTATCTGCAAAGCCCACGAGATTCCACTCATTGGTCTTGGTTTTCATACTCATTTGACGACTATTTGTATTTCTCGCCAAATCCGATTAAGGTCATTGGTGAGAATGTCACTTATGGAACTGATACCGCTCAGATGAAAATCATCGACAAGCGCTACCCACCACTCATCAAACTTTCCAAGACGGGATTCGAGATTTATTATTTGGCAAAGACTCGCAAAGAAGCCAAATCATACTCTGATGATATGTATAAGGGTGCTCTTCTGTTGTTGCTTTCGCCCACTATTTACCAGAAAATGGCTCAAGAAAATAGTGCGGAATTTGCTAATCAAATTGCAGATCATTTGAATTTGGCTAGTGATCATAACGATCGCACTCGACTGTTGAGATTGGCATTTTCCGGATGCAGTTTTGGTATCAATCCAATTCAAACGAAAAATACCATTGCTAGACGAGGAGGAGTGACTAAAGTCACCAAAAGCGATATTAGTATTCGACATGTCGAATACTCGCATGAGCCGGCAACGCAAAACAATCAGCATGATACGGTTGAAACTCCTTAAGAAAAGCACAATAACGCCGCTTTAACTTTTTGTTTTAAACATCAAACTTATTTTTTTTAATATAGGAATCCCTAAAAGATGAGCTTCAACAGCATCAATTTAAATAGCACAGATTTTAACTTTTCAATCAAAAATTCGATTAAAAAAGAACAAAATACCAACCCTCAACTTAAATTCCATCAATTTGCAGTCAATCGCTTTTTTACTCAAGCCAAAAACTCCAGAGGATTACTTATTTGTCACTCCACTGGTCAAGGCAAAACGCGATTGGCAGTTTCTATAGCCGTTGACGTTTCAAAATTAGATCCTAGCAGAAAAATCATTGTGCTTTCTGCCAAAAGTCTCGCAGACAACTTCAAAAAAGAATTTTTTGCATACACTGGCCAAATAGACAAAACAAAAAACGACAACCAAAACGAAGAAGAACCAACCGAAGACGATCAAAATGACGATCAAAATGACGATCAAAATGACGATCAAAACGAAGACGATCATGTTAGACAATCGGAGGACACAGATGTAATTCAAAGAGGTAAAACACGCGAAGGGAGCGGTGGACCGACAGAAATACCGAATGTAAAATTCATTAGTCTGAACTCTAGTAATATGTTCAAACAAGTCGAAAATTCAAATAAAACTACCGAAGAATTAAAACTCGAAGAAAAATTTGGCGAGTTTATCGAAGACGTTGCTGACTCTCTTGAAAATTCTCTGTTGATTATCGACGAAGCTCATAATCTTTTTAATGCAATTACAAACAATGCAAAAAATGCAGTGGCCCTGTATGATTTGATTTTATCTACCAGTAATATTAAACTTTTGTTGATGTCTGGCACTCCAGTCATTAACCATCCATTCGAATTAGTCCCATGTTTTAATATGCTGATGGGTATGATTAAGACAGATGAAGAAGATTTAACTTTATTTTCCGAAGACATCGACGAATTTGAAGATTTTTTCGTTGATAGAGAAAAGCAAAAAGTCAAGAACAAAGCAAAATTTATCAATCGTATTTCGGGTTTGGTTAGCTATTATGGTGATTTATATTTCAATACTAAATCCGGAAAACCTGGATTTCCCAAGGAGTTACCAACGATAATAGAAAAAGTCCCAATGAGTGAAACGCAATTTAAGTATTATGTCGGCGCAAGAATGTCCGAGCAAGATGAAGGCAAATATAGTTATCGAAATAAAAAAGCACGATTCTCATCGAGTAGTGGTGCAGCAACTACATATCGAGTAAAATCGCGACAGATCAGTAACTTTGCCATTCCCGAAACAGCGTTGGGCCCAATAAGGGGCAAAAAATCAAGAGAAAAATTCATCGACAAAATCACTGTAGATGAATTGCGCGACCCACAATATTCTCCGAAGATGGCCAAAATAATAGAAAATATAGAAAAAGATAAGTTTCGTTCCATAGTTTACAGTCAATTTGTTTCCGGCGAAGGAATAAACTTATTTGCGAAGATTTTAGAAGTTCATGGTTGGCTAGAGTATCAAACACAAGAAGAAGAGATTATGACTAATACCCAAAAAGGCCGCAAGATTTTCGCCCGCATCACAGGTGATATCGATCCTGCCATAAGAACTCAAATAATTAACGATTTTAATGCGACGGATTCACCGATAAGTTTGTTGCTATTGAGTGGTGCTGTTGCTGAGGGTATAGATTTGAAACGTGTCCGAGGTGTCCATATTATGGAACCATTTTGGAATTATGCCCGTATCAATCAAGTGAAGGCAAGAGCAATACGTTACCTTTCCCACAAAGACTTACCGACAGAAGAGCAAACCGTTCAAGTTTATATTTATCTTAGCGATTACCCGAAATCTCACGATAAGAAGAAAATCAAAGAACCAACCACAGATGTTGATCTTTATGAACAATCAGTTTACAATAACATTATAATTCAAGACTTCATTTTAGCACTAGCCGAATCATCATTCGATTGTTCTCTGCACTACGATGACCTCTCGCAAGAAATAAAAGAAAAAATAAAATGCAATGTTTGTGCCCCAACTCATCAACGACTTTATCATGCTGTGCTAAAAAAAGATATGCAAATGCCGAATCCATGCACGCCTCTCAACGAAAAAAAGATAAAAGTTATGCCTATTGAATGGAATAATAAACCCTACTTTTATAGACAAAATGAAAATGGTGCATTTTACCTATACACAATGAACTCTAAACTAAATTCTTATTCTCAACTAAGCAGATCTGATCCTGCATATGTTCCTTTAATGGAAAAACTTATGTCTGGCGAACTTAACGCTTAAAAACCATAACGCTTAAAAACCATAACGCTCAATAATTTCTTTTTTATATTTTAGCAGTTCAGCACGTCGCATACCCATAATTTGTTGCCTTCTAATCAGCGTATTGAGCCTTATGTCTTTAGTAAAAAGTTCGTGGTCTTCAGCACTACCATCAACTTCTTTTACGTCACGTAAGCGTCTAATTCCTTCTTCCGTTAAGAGGACAGAATCATTAACAACAAATGATCTATTGAGTTGTGGAATATATCCCGATAAACGATTTTTTCGTTCCATTTTATATAAATAAGTTTCAAAATAGTTTATTACACAATCTTTCCATTCATAAAAACAAATTTCACATTTTTCCAACATGAAAGGTTTCAAGATAGATATAGCACTGATAGCAACTTTAATTTTGTTTATCATTTTTGCGGTTTTAGTTTCATATTCTAAAACTAACGTTGACGAAATTCCATACGGGAAAACTTCCGAATTATACTCAGCTTTAGGTTTCGTGGCTCTTATTTTATACGCTTTATATGACGTTTAATACGAAAAACATTTTAGTTCTAATTTTGATTATCATAATGAGTTTCTTTGTTAATGTAATGTATTATCTTTCTTGGATGATGATGGATAACCTTTTTATCCAGGAACCGAAAGAAGGCGAACGCGATCCGCCACAAGAAGAAGAAAATTAAGACATTCAAAAAAAATATAATTTTTTTGTGCTTAAAAACTCTTAAGTGAAATACATCTAATTTAGAATTCCCATTTGACACGTTCACGGCTTCCAACTTGATCGCCATGCTCCGAAGGGACAACACGTGAATTTTCACCAACATCAACATCATAATAAATAGGTCGGATCCCAAGACGCAAATTAATATCATTAGGATCAGTGCGTTCAGACTGCTGTGATGCTCCTGAACTGAAACTATTCATACCAGCGTTATATTCGTCTTGCGATTCAAATACTTCTGGTTCCAATGCCATTGCTTGAATCAATTGATTATAATCGCCATAATTAGCTTTAGTCAATTCTTGAGCGCGTTCTTTGAACTCAGTATTAGCTACACCTTGGCCTGAATCTGAATTTGCGTGTGATTCCATACCTTCCCTTTCTCGTTCTCTTGGATAACTCGGTTGTTTAGCAGCACATTTACTCATTCTTTCGTTCCGGATTATCATGATAATGACAAAGATCAACAAAAGAACGATTAAAGTCTTTTCCCAATCGGCCATGTTTACTAGATTCTTACAATGCCTTATATTTCCAAGAAGAAAAATATTAACTAATTATTATTATTTGAAGAACTGTTATTGTATAAATGAGTTTGCTGTATTTTAATTTCCACTCTTTCAATCGATCACTATTTCCCAAAGCAGCAAAAGAAAATACTGCAAAACGCCACGAGTAATAAAAAAAGAGAAGCAAGTTAAAAGAACACTATATAGATAGTATAGTGGCCATATTTTGCATTTTAGATTTGCAAATTTGAATTGTTCAAATCAAATTATTAAGTTTTATATAGGCAGGGCCAAAAATGGAAGAATTTGAAAAGAGCCCAATTCAACGCAGTGAAATTAGTGCTGTTCATTTTTATATTCTTTCAGCAGAAGAAATCGAAAAATTAGGTAATGTTACCATTAATAATAGTGAAATTATGAAACTAGACAAACCCGCAATGGGCGGTCTTTATGATCCACATATGGGCACTACGGATTCTTCTTATAACTGTCAAACTTGCCAAAACAACAAAATAAATTGTCCTGGGCATTTTGGCATCATGGAGTTAAATTATCCAGTAAAGCATCCTTGTTTTTATGAAGAACTATTGCGATGGCTCAAAATTATTTGCCATAATTGCGGCAAGCCTGTCGTTGAGATTAGATCTAATTTGCTAGGAGACAAACTTAAAGAAGCCGCGGCAAATACAAAAAAAGTAACAAAATGTCCCCATTGCGAACAACCCCATAGGCAAGTTATAAGAGATAAAATTAAACGTGTGGTATTCAAAAAAGTCATTGACGCCAAACGAATGGAAGATCTGCGAAACCACGAAATTAAAGTTATTTTAGACCGTGTGAGCGATGAAACCGTCAAACAACTCGGAATTCTACCGCAATGTAATCCAAAAAATCTTGTTCTATCTTCTATTCCAGTGCCTCCAAATACACTTAGACCAGATTCACGAAAGATTGCTGGAGTGAAAAGTAGCGGAAGCGACACAACAAATCTACTCAAAACTATTTTTGATACAAACAAATACATTCCATCGCCGTTGCCGCCGAAAGACCAAACAACAGGTCCCATTAGCGACACAATGGAAAATCTCGATATGGCTTACTTTACAATGGTCAAAGGCGGCGGTGGTGGAGAAGTTAAGTTAACTACCAGCAGTAATAAACAACCAGTTTCTTTAATGGAACGCTTGGGACGCAAACATGGTTTAATTAGGCGTGCTTTAATGGGCAAACGTGTCGAATATATGATGCGTTCCGTCATTACTGGTGATAGCCGTTTAGAAATCGATCAAGTAGGTATACCATTAATGCATGCTCAAAATCTAGAAATTCCCGAGAAAGTAACTTCTTTCAACTACGATCGTCTTTTAAAATACTTTAATAATGGTCCCGATATTTATCCAGGTTGCAAGCGTATCCAAAAAGCTGGTTCAGACAATGTTTATCTACGAAGATTATTATCAGATTATAAATTACAAATAGGAGATACTGTTTTTCGCGATATGATAACGGGAGATTATATTTGTTTCAATCGACAACCGAGTCTTTTATTTACCAATATTGCCGGTATGCGAGCAGTAATTATGCAGACAGGAAGCACTTTGCGAATCAATCCCGCAGTTGCCCAACCATTTTTCAATGCCGATTTTGACGGTGATCAAATGAATTCTATCGTGCCGCAATGTATTTATGCACGAAACGAAGCCATGATTATTTCGCGGGTTTCACGTTGGTTTATTTCTCCGCAAAACCATGCACCTCTAATCGGTGCGTTCCAAGACGGTTTGATCGGCCTCGCAGAAATGTCTAAAAGTGGTTTATTGTTCGATAAATGGCACGCCATGCAAATGTTCAGTGATTTTTCCGATGAGCATATAAAATATATTTTCGATAAACCACGTTATACTAACCGTGAACTGATCTCTATGTTGCTGCCGAAAATTAACTTGGCAAATAAATCCCCAAGTTTTTACAAAGAGCAGTATGTGCCTTTCCTCAAGTATAACCCAGAAGATATTAACGTTAGTATTATTCGAGGGCAATTGCAATCTGGCGTTTTGGACAAAGCAACGACAGGTCAAGGTCAGCCAGGTAGCATTTTTCACATTATGGCCAATGAATATGGCAATGATAGGGCAATTAAAGTAGCATATAATTTACAACAGCTCACAACAAAATTCTTCTTTTATCATGGATTTACCGTTGGTATTAAAGACATCGAATTGAACGAAAACGCCATGCGAGAAATTAAACGCAAAATCGAAGAAATCATCCTAAAATCCAGGAACATCACTGAAAAACTCTACAAAGGTAAGTTAATTCCTCCTCTTGGAGTTTCTTTGACGGAATATTACGAATCAGAGCAAATTAATGCATTATCCACTGGTGATGATTTTGTATTGCCTATTTTACAAGCAACGGATTTAAGAACTAATCAAATGTTGAAATTGATCTTGACAGGAGCAAAAGGTAAACCGACTAACTTTGTCAACATTAATGGTAGTATCGGCAATCAAACCATCAATGGCAAACGCTTTCCTATGCAGTGCGGTTGGGGACGTGTGTTGCCCTATTATTTGCGATATGATCCAGAGCCAAGAGCGAACGGTTTCATTAGTATGTCCTATAGAGAAGGAGTAACGAATGAAGTTTATCCTTATATGGCTGCAGATACGAGGCATGGTTTAATTTCGGGTGCCCTTTCGGCGAGTATCACGGGGCATCAAAATCGTATTGCCATTAAAAATCTCGAGGAAGTTTTTGTCAGTAATTTACTTTCTACAATGAAAGGCGATAACATTATTCAACCATTATGCTACGAAACTGGCCTTGATCCATCCAAACTTGAGCAAGTTACATTCCCAACAGTAAAACTTTCTAATGCGGACCTCGAAGCGGAATTCAAAACTAAGATCGAAAGTTTGCCAAAAAAGTTCCAAACGAAAGAAATAGAAGCTTTGTTGGCGGAAGAATTCAGTCAAATAGTTGCTGACCGCGAAGAATTTAGGCGTATTCATTTGAAACTCGAACGATCTAACCCCAAAGAATATATCATGACCACAGAAAAACAAATGCCGTTGAACCTTGTCCGTATCGTCGAAGACACTGTTTATAATTATCCTTCGTTAGCAACAGAATCACAAAACAAAGAGGAACGAGAACTTGACCCTGGATATGTTGTTGATACTGTCAAAGAACTCTGTGAGTCTTTAGGTTATGTATTTTACAATGATATTTTCAGACGTAACAAACGTCCAATTAGTAAAGTTATTAAAAGTTCACTAACTTTCACACTAATCTTGATAAGAACTTATTTGTCGACGAGTTACTTAATAAAGAAAAAAGTAACAAACGCACATCTCAAAATTATCATTACGAAAATTATCCACACTTACCTAAAAGCCATAATGGACTACGGCACAATGATTGGCACCATAGCTGTTCAGTGTATTTGCGAAAAGTTTACTCAATATATCTTAGATTCCAAGCACAGAACCGGAGGTCAAGGAGGAACTAAAACAAATGCGCTTATTAGAGTCCAAGAAATTTTGAGTAACAAAAAGTTAGAGAAAATGAAGAATCCGCACATGACTATAATGGTCAAACCCGAATATGAAACCAACAAAGCCAAAGTCCAAGAAATTGCTAATTATATCGAAATGATGGAATTTGGCCGTTTTGTTTCTTCTACTCATATCTTTTTCGAAGAATATGGCAAACCAGTGCATCCGCGTTTTAAGCACGAAGCGGAAGCGATAAAGGCATATGAGCGTTACAATTATGGTATGCGAGTGCCTAGCGATTTGGCGCGTTGGTGTATAAGATTCGGACTCAACAAAGAGGAAATGATTTTGAAAAGTATCAAATTGGAAACCATCGTTTTGAACTTAAAAAAAGATCGCGATGAACTTTTCATTATAAACTCTCAGGAAAATTCCGAGTTGTTTATTCGAGTTTATTTGCGTAACACGCGTTTCAAACCATCCAATAATTATCTCGAAGATAATGTTAAATCTGTTATGTATGGCCTGCAAAAAGTAATTGTTAGGGGCATCAAAGACATATTAAGCACAGACGTAGTTGAAATTATCTGCAATAAAGTCGACGAAAATGGTGCATTGGTGCGACAAAAAGTATTTGGTATTATTTCCGCTGGCTCTAATTTGGCCGGTATTTTGAGTAATCCAGATATCGATCCATATAGAACGCAAAGTGACGCAATCGAAGAAACCCAGCGCGTGTTCGGATTAGTAGCAGCGAGGCAAAAAATTGTGAGTGAAATGGTTGCAGCAATGACAAATCTTAACAATATACAATGTGGCCTGTTCGCCGATGTTATGTGCTATCCTGGATTTGTTTCCAATATTAACAAAACTGGTCTGGAAAAACGTGATTATTCGAGTGTCTTTTTGAGATTGTCTTTTCAGATGGCAAATCAAGTTATTAAAGATGCTGCTTTGAATGGTCTTACCGATCGTCTCAAAGGTGAAGTAAGTGGTAAGTTAATCATCGGTTCTAATCCAGAGATCGGCACGGCCTTTAACAAAATCTTGGTAAATCACAAATTCATTCGCGAAAATGCAGTTCAAGCGGCAACTGTCTTCGAAGATTTATAAATAGAAAAAAAGATTGTTATTTTACTCATTTTTTTGGACTTCGTTTGAAGTTGTTGGTTCCGTTATAAGCTCATTTAGTTCTTGCGGAATTTTGGCAGGAAGTTTTTTATATGCGGCACTAACGAGGACGGCAATAACATTTTTTATATGTTTGTTTACATTCCTTTTGAACATTAGCTCGACATCGCTGATGGAAAAATTATTAGCAATAATGTAAGGAATATGTTGTGTCAGTAAATTTTTCATTGTCGGTTCTGTGATAAAATTAAGAAATCCGGCCAATGCTTCTGCTTGCTGCTCTCCAGTCAAAAATCGCGAACGTCCCATTGCGTTTACTTGCAGCTGAATACTCATTTGAGACCTAGGCATCATAAGAAAAGGAGCAGTTTCATCGACAATTCTGGCGTAAAGAATATAAAGAGCATCGACCAAAATAGGAAAGCATGCCAATTTTTTGTCTATAGTCGTTAATTCATTGACCTTTGTTTTAAGTAGTTCATCAAAAGACACAATATTATTAAAGTCTAATAATTTATTCATTTCAAAGCCTTCTGGTATGAAACTGTCTGTGCATAACAACTTATACATTTTGATAATTTTTGCACAATGTTCATGAAGATTACCAAGTCTCTCGAGCGCCAACTGGTGTGGTGTTTTATATTTTTCTGCGATCGGTGAATCGTCAAAGGGGTCATCTAGTTCTTTAATTTCTGTGTGTGGATTTTCAGTTGGGTATACGGCCAAAGTAACAGAATCAAAAGTATTTAATTCTTTTGCGGTTGAGGACAAAAGTTCGGCGGATGATTTTTGTTGTTCTGTCTTTTGTTCTGAATATGATTGATTATTTGCTGCACATGTCTCGGGTTCGGCGAAAATGTCCGACATTTTTTCTTTATTTTTCTTAATACAGTCGTGCAATTGGGCATATATAAATCTTTATCTATACTCTTAACAAAAAAAGACCAAAACTTTTTATTTTGTTTTTATTTTACGGCCTACTTTTACTATTGCTTGTTTGGTATTAAAATCGGTGACTGTTCTCAATTCGAAAACACCATCTTCTGTAGTCGATTGCACAGTGAATTTTTTGTTTTCGTCGAGCAGAAACTTCACTGTGTCCAAATGTGCATTGGCAACACAGATAATATTGACTATATCAACTTTGATACGAAATGATTCATCATCACTCAAATGACTAATAAGATTAATTTTTTTATCGTCTTGGCAAATATTCTTTGTAGAAATCTTTTTGTTTTTGGCAAGATATTCAAATTGAAGTCTGTCGTTTTTGTGTTCTTGGAATATAGACATTGAAGCAACTTCCATATTTTTAACATCCGTAATGAGTTTTTGAAAATACTTCGACGTAAATTCAAAACTCAATGTGAAGTCTTTATCTGTGAAAATAGTTTCATCTTGCATTTTGGCATATGATGCAGTTGTATTTATCGTATGAATTTCATCAACTTTAATAGTGTTAGAAAACATAACTGTTATGGAACGATTGATGTTTTCTTGGGCAGAATAAATTGTCACATTAGTATGATCGCTGTCCACTTTCTTAAAAATTGTCACAAGATCTTTAAGTATAACGCCGATTTCGACGGGTTGGCGACAAAAGTATGAATTTAACTTTTTAGCATCAATTCTGACGCGAATCTGACTTACCTCGGCATGATCAACAGAATACATAATTACATCATCTTGCCGGAAGATAAATTGTATTTGGGACGCCTCCATTGCCGTAAAAAACTTAATAACGCGGTGGAAAATCGATGGGCTTTCATATGAAAGTTCGAATGCCGCGTTAAAATTTGCGGGCTGCGGAACGATTCCAAACTTTACTGGTGCTTGTTTAAGTGGATTTTTGCGAGGTCTGCCTGGCCCTTTTTTCTTTTCCTGATCGTTAATTTTAACTTCTTCGGCCATCTTTTATGGCAGCGTTAGATGATTTACTAACGCAAACTTTAAAAGTATATTGTTGTTATTTCCCATTCTTTATACAATTATTTAATTTTCCGGAATTGACTTGCTAGAGATAATTATTTATTCGTAAAAAAAATATAATTCGGCAAGTAATTTTACTTTTTCGATCGTCTTGCGGATGGTTTTGGTCCATTCAAACTGGACTCTTTTTTCTTGAAAGTATAAATGGAATACAAAGAAACATATTCTTTATCATCATCAGTCATAGCATTTTTATATTGCGGAATAAAATCACCGAATGATTCGACGCTAATTTTAATGAAGCCATTTTTTTCGAAAGCTTCTTGCGCTATCTTTTCTGTTATCAAATATTCTTTGTAATATTGATTTTTTGAGAAAGGCAAAAGCACTTCGATTTGTTGCCCTGGTATTTCGGAAACATAATTGACTTTATAATCTGGCGAGCGAATGCCATATATTCTGTGCGTTTGATCACCAATTGTCGTTTCCACTTTATAATCTCCATCGTGTTCATTTAAAAGTTTGACAACTTTTTTCCCGTCAAAGGCAGTAAAAACCATTTGCCCGTCTTTCTTCAGCATTGAATTAGCGAATGTGGCAACATTATTTAATGTTTCGGTCGACTTCGCAAAATAATGGAACGCAAAATTGCATATGATTAGGTCAAACTTTTCTGGTTGAATAATATGATCGGTCTCGATTTTTTCTATCGCTTTTCTATAATCTTGTAAGAAATCAATTTCAGATACGAACATTTTTGTCGTTTTGTTTTTGTGTTGGTTATGGGCAAAACTATTTTTCCTATAAATTAGTTCCTCAATAGCTGTTCTGTCGACTTCTGTAAACAAAACATTTTTAAAATAGTGATCTGCATAACGGAATAAATCTTGACCATTTCCACTGGCCATATCAAGCGTCCAATTTGTATTTTTGAATCTATCAAAAATTTTGGACTTCACGAAACTGTTAAAATTCCTCGAATTCTTTTGCAATTCTGTATCCTTGTCGAAGAAATATGAATTGCTTTTTAGATCTAAAGATTCAATTAAGAGTGGATTTTTATAAGAAAACCAATTTTGTTCTGCAATTTGAAAAGCATTGCCAAAATATGTTTTACGTTGCAAATCTCCCAAACGATCCCAGCGTATACGTTTCAAGCGCCAAATGAGCTTGTCGGGAGCTTCTGGGGCAAATTCGCCCACAAGACCATCTAGTGGCGACTTTTTGGCATTTTCCGTATTAAGTTGTAATTTCAACTGCTTGTTTTTCGAATCTTGCTGATCTATTTTATTGTTCGCGGGCGGGTTGTTCGCGGGCGGGTTGTTCTCGGGCGAGTTGTTCGCCAGGTCAGTTTCTTTTTCGGTGGGCCAAAATAAGTAAGCATATGTGGAATCGCATGGCTGAAATTGATAAGGAAAATAATCTGGCAAATTTTTCTTGTCCACCCAGGGAAACAAATACTCGTATTTTTCTATAAAACTAAGACCCAAATTGAGATAATAGTTACGTGGCAAACCGCAAAACAAAATCATGGGCTTAATGCCTTCCTTGTTTTCCACAAAAGGATGAACGCCAAGTAAGCTTTCGGGGCATTCTTTTATCAAGAAATCGATAGTTAGATGTGAAATGGGCTTGTATTTGTAGCATTTCATGTCGAAGTATTTTTCGTTTTTGGGTGTCAGAACTAGACCATCGGTTTCATAATTGAGTTTTCTTTTTTTGAATTCCTTTATTTCTTCTTGGAATTTCTCCGTCAAAAGTTCGAAAGGTTTCATTACGAGTTGTTTAAAGTGTTTGGATGCTTTATCAAAATATGCTTTTCTTTCTTCAAATGGGAGTTCAGTTAGGGATTTTTCGTAATATAAAACATCGAAAATATAGAATTGTCCTTTATATTCCTCACAATCTACTATACAAATAATATCCGTTTTAATGTCTTCTTGTGGTAAGGTGCGGATAGTAGATGAGACAGCGAATGATTTTGTCGGAGAAAGATATAACATGTTTCTTTCTCCATCAACTTTGTCTGTTATATAATAATCGGTAATGCGCGGAAGAACATCTCTAATAAACATATTTTTATTCAGTTCAACAACTTGATTACTCAATTGTTTGAGGCCAAATTTATGAGTAAACATTTTGACGCGTTTATGTCCAACTTTTTCTGCGATTTCATAGACGCCTTGCTGATATTCCGAATTTTGAGTTTGTGGTGCTTCTTCCACATCACTATTAATAGGGAAACGATCAGCGATTTTAAGACTTTCGAGCGATAACCTATCGAGTTGCCCGATATATTCCAATTCGAATTCGATCAAATCTGCTTCATTCCACGGAGCTTTGTCCGCAAAATTCGTTTTGTTTATTGCGAAAAACATCTTTTCTTTGGCATTTTTGACTGCTCCTGGATTGGTAGAGATATCATTTATGGTCTTGATCAAAGTGATATCTAGGCGCCAATCGTCATTGAGATCAATAGAATATCGAAGTTTTATTCGAGTAAAACTGACACGAGTCATATCAAAGTTTGCTGCTGATTTTTCGATGGATGCCGATAGTTTATAAGAAAAATAGTTGGAATTATTCATAAAAACAGGATTAATCAAGCGTGATTTACTCCTAACGACTTCGTGGTCTTTTTTCTTTTCGCCATTTATGAAAAGAAGTTGTTTGAAAGTCTGTTCATTCGCAGAAAAGATATTGATAGTCTGTTCTATTTCTACTTCATTTTCTTTATATTTTTCTATTAGAGACTTTGCATAATTGATCGTAGCTTCTTTAGAAAGAGTAAATTCTTTGGATTTTGTCCTTGAATCTATAAGTAAACGTAACTCTAATTCTAAGACTTCACCATCTTCCAAGTTGAGATGTTTCAATTTCTTGAAAAATTCGGCGAAATTTACAGACATGGGAAAGGTATCCGTTTATATTATATTTTAAGCTTCATTTTTTAACTCAACAAAAAAATGATGCCTAATGTTTAATTTTTCATTTCTGTCTGTAATGCCGCGGTCACTTCAGATTGATTCGCTGAATCTGATGTAGTATCGAGTTCGACATACTCTTCAATTTCAAATCCATTTTCGTCATAAAGAATCGGCGGTTCTTCGGGGACAGGGACCATCTCCATGCCTTTCAATTCTTCTGGCTTATATTTGTCAGGGATTTCGGTCATACGCTCTGCGTCGACAGTTTCAGTCATTCTAATAGTGGAACGTTGTCTGCGTTCGGCTTCATGTTCTGGCAATTTACCATATCGCTCACAAACAGGCTCAATTTCACGAATTTTGCTTTTGAGTTCTCCAAAAACATTGCGCATTTGTCCCCTCAAAATGATGTTTTCCAAAATAAGGCGAACTTTTGGTTCATCCTCTGGTGAGACTTTTTGATTTCCTTCATGTAATCTTTCAAGATAATCCTTTAGGTTTTCGGCATTAAATAGTTGTTTTTCTTCTTTCACTTGTTTTTCGGCAATTTTTTGTTTATCTTTCATATCGGTGAACGATTTCTTTAGCAATTGATAAGTTTGAGTCCAAACGGCTTTTCTCTCTTTTTCTGATGGATGTCTATATTTGTTATATTCTCGCCACAATAAAGTCACGTAGTCGGCTTGCAGTTGGCACCATTTGTCGTCTCGATAACCTCTTTTCTGCATTTGTATGGGATCATCTTTTGAGTTTTCGCATCTTCGGAGGAATTCGCGGAATGCCTTTTCACTAAAATGTCCAAAGCAAATCATATAACGCGTCACGATTGGAAACTCCTCAATAATTTTGCCGAGACATAATTTTTCAGTAATGATTTCGATTTTTTTGCGATCTGATTCTTTTTCGAAATTAGGATGAAGTTGCTTATAAGTGATGATGAGTTCATAAATCTTTTTCATATGTTTGGTCATTTCATCGGCATCTTTGATATGTGAAATATCATTTAGTGGTCGATCGGCTACTTCTTCCTTTTCAGATGTGCTCTGAGGTTTATCTTGCTGTGTTTTGGCATCTTGTTGTGCAAGAATTTTTTTGTTTTCTTCTGCAAATTCGTCCAGCAATTTCATGTCGTCATCTTTGACTTTTTTTAATAGGCGTTCCTTACGTTGCTTATTTCTAGTTTGTGGCGGCATGTTACGTCCTTTATACTTATTAGTGAAGTAATTTTAGTAGAAAAAAAGAAAGTGACCGTTTTTAAATCTTATACATTTTCAGTGCGCCTCCAAACTTTTTCGAACGATCTTTTGACTTTTTTGGACTAGTGGACATTTCCTGTTTTTCTTTGTTTGTATCAATTTCTTTTGAATTATTGCTTTGGTTGTCTTCGCTCAAGTTATCTTTTTGTTGTTCCTCTTCGCTCGAGCTGTCTTCGTCCAGGCTGTCTTTTTGTTGTTCGTCTTCACTTTGCTTGTTTTCGCTCAAGTTGTCTTTTTGTTGTTCAACTTCACTTTGCTCGTCTTCGCTTTGCTCGTCTTCGCTCAGGCTGTCTTTTTGTTGTTCGTCTTCGCTTTGTTCGTCTTCGCTTTGTTCGTCTTCGCTCAGGTTGTCTTTTTTCTTATCATCTTCGCTTTCTTTTACAAAAGTAGAATTGCCTCCTTTTTTGCCAACATCACTCTTTTTTTCTTTGTCGTCCAAATCGTTTTCCGATTTGTCTTTGTCTTGAGCATCGTCTTTTTCATCTTCCGAATGGTCGACGTCACTTAAATTATCTTCTGATTCTGATTTTTCATCGAAAACTTCTTCTTCGTTCGAATCTATCTGCATTTCTTCGTTTTGAATCGCATTTACTATTTCGTCTTGCTCTGTTTCTTGTTCCGTTTTTTCGGAAGGTTTGGATTCATCTTTCTTTTGTTCCACGTCGGAATCTTCGATATATTCTATTTCTTCTTTACCTCCCAACGCTAGACCCGAGAGAAATTGTTCGAATCCACCGCCACTGACTAATCCTTCTATCGAATCAATTTCTAAGTCCATTTTTCAGTCCGAATGTTATCAAGTATTATATTTAATATTACATTTTTTTAAGATTAGATTCTTTTTCTTTAATACATGTCTGTATTAGATCCATGATTTTTTGCAAAGTTACATCATTTATATCTGCATATCTGATTCCTGTGCCAGAAGTTTTCGTTTGGAATTTGTCGTGTTGTATGCCAGAATCTATAAGTAATCCTAATATTTTGTAATACTCGATCTTGTCCAAAAATTTTAAGTTTTCGGTTATGTAAATTATATGCTGGTCTCTACTGCTCATACCGTAAACAAGTTTTAAAACTCAAAATATGTCCTTGAGATATTTATATACGGCTACGTCTTTATAAAGTTTATTTAAAAAAAGTAATTTCGATAATATCACGTTTCGATGTTTAACTACGCCAAGGTTATTTTTTTACTTTGGTAAAGTTTCCAATATTGTTTGAGTTTTGTCGTTTTGTCCAAATCGAATGTTTCGACAAGTTCGCGCAGTGCTTTCAAATATAAAAGTCTTTTAACTATGATTAGTTTTAATGTTGTGTCTAAATCTTGGAAAATAACTGTATATTTGTCATTTTGCGATTGTTGGCTCTTTTTATTTTCCGTCAATGACTGTATTGTAAATTTGTCAAAATTATCTAAGTTATGATAATCAAACATACTATAAATGATAGAAACAGTCGAAAGTTTTAAAAGATCCGTTAATTCCGACATTTTTGTTTCAGGGAAAATAGAAGTCGAAACTAGATTTGGCTTATACGGATAGATAAGATCACTGAAAAATTTGTAGTTTTCTTCTTTTTTCATTTTCTGGTGGAGCTCTAATTCTGCTTTGAGCAATTCGAAGTCAGCGAGAATAACTGCTTGTTTTTCCATATTATCGGAATTTTTAGAATCACACACGAAAATTATCGGATTATCAGCAAATTCTTGAGGAGTAAACGGAGCAGCGATAACAGCAACACTATCAAAGCATGGATTATATGCAGCTTCGGTAACAATTACGGGAATTTGACTTTTTTCCGGAATGACATCGAGAAATGCACGATTACTTTCTTGTTTCATTTGTAATATGCCCCGCACATAGTCATTAGAAAAATGCAGACTATTGCCCATTAAATTTGAAGCCGCATTCGTAACAATAACATTAGGTATCAATTCTTTTTTGACATATTGTATACCCTCTACTTCGAAATTGACCGAAACTGAACCGGTAGCATCAACCGTATTGTTTTTAATAACGATAGCAGAATGATTTATGATGCGTATGACTTTGGAAATAAAGAACCCTCTGTAACATTTGAGCTGGAACTTTTTTTTGACTTTCTCGAACAATAGTGCCGTTAGATCGCTAGTATACATTTCCTTAGCACTGAGAATGTCGATATCACAAATGATATTTTTCTTTATTTTCATATTAACACTAGACTCTGTCTTCCGACGTTATAAATCTAGATTTCTACAGCTCAAGTCTATATATATACATTATTCAAATTTAAATCATTTTTAAATTCAGCGACAAAATCCACGTAAGATTAAGTTCTTTAAATATATAAAAGAGTATTGTTATGCCAAAAAATGAACCATATAGTTTATCTCGTAGAACGTATACTTTTCGGTAGTTACGTTTTGTTATGTTTTGTCTTGTTTTTCATTAAATTTGTAACTGCGAATAATCAAGTATCTCTCATGCCACGACCTTTCAAAATTTTATTGATGATTTGTATTATTTCACTTGGAATGATTTGCATTGATCCACACGATCAAATCATTTTCTCGCCATACACCATCAGAATTTTAAATCGTTTCAGCACATTTTCTATTATGGTAATGACCATTGTCCAATTCAATATTTACTTTTTTAAGAATTGCTGTAAAATCTATACAGTGCCGAGCTCGCCTGAACCTCAAACTGCCGGAAGCGCGGGCGATAAACGTCGTAACAGTAAATTAAGAACAATGATTGAAAAGCCAGAAAATGTGGAAGATAGTAAGATATTTTTCGATCTGGCCATTTATACTGGATGGCATTTTGTTGCGTGTTTTGTTTGCGTAATATTAAGTTTAGTTTTCTTACATACTTATCTGCATGTTGCAGGGTTTAGTTTTATGTTTTTGGTAAATGCAATTCAATTAAGTTACAAATGGGAGCCTTATCGTCTTGCTTATGTCCATCGTCTGCAAATTGCTTTTGACGAATATAGACTCGGTCGGTTACTTAAAAATCTTGGGTTTTGGATTAGTATCGTGGCTTTTTGGCTATTTTTAATTGCGGCAATCAATAATGCTTTAGTATTCGACGAAGACATTACTATTTCGAACTGTATAGACCTTAACTGTTCGAATCTCTTGCCAAACAACATAAATATAGATTTTATTCTGTTTTTGCTTTGTCTTTCGATATTACCAATATTATTTCGATTCTTCATGAGTGATCCTCCAGTAAAACCTGCTATTTTACCATTAAGGGAAGAATCGAAAAATAATAATTCTCCACGTCCCGCAAGTGATATTACAAGTAGTTGTGCCGAAACATTATCAGTAGCAGATAAAGCCATTGTCGCTCGATTTCTTACTATGGCGAAAGATCAACAAGAAAACGTTTTTATTCCTCTTAATACAGAGCCGCAGGAAGAATCTACAGAAGGAAAAACTACTTAAATTGAATGAATTCAAAATCACATAAGGCAAAGCCGCTATTTGTTGTATAGTTCGTTTAATATGTCTGAAATCCACATTGAAGAAGAAGCAAATATATTAAACGACATTCGGCAAAAACAGGAACAAAAAACCAATTTAAATAATCAAATTAGTCAACTGGATACCGAGATACAAACGCTCAAAGGCAAATTTTTGAAATGTAAGTTATGCCAAAAAATACCGGAACATTGCATACGCAAAGTTACGAATATCGAAGTTATCTTCGATCATCAAAAACCAGATAATTGGACGATATCATATGATCATTTTGGACATCCAACCGAATCTCTCTATGATTACAAAAATTACACATTTATTGAATCTGTTTTAGATGTTGACGATGAAGAAACTGATGATATTTTTGATTATGAAATAGAAGCAGAACAGTTCCGGGAACAGACAGAACATATCCAAAAACAAACTGAACATAAACAACCGCCAATAAAAACACACGTAACATTGAGTTGTATGAAGCAAAATACGAAAAAATACTTTATAAGCGTTAATAACGATAAATCAAGATTTGCGATTTTTATGATGGATGGGGACTTAGTGATACATAACTTAGATTACAAATTTGATCTTTCAAAAAAAGCACAGCAGGAATTGATAAAGAATTACACTTACGAAGATGACATACCAGAAGCAGTTATACTTGCCATGATGATAGAAGTAATAGAAAATGATTGGTCACCAAAAAGTATTTTGCAAGACTTATAAGAATTGTTATAAAAAATAAATTCTTTCATATATAGAGCGTAATTATTATAATAAAATGAATTCGGACAATACGCAACCTCAAACTGAAGTAAATATGGATCAGGCAGATCAGGTAGAACAATCAAATCAGTCAGATCAAACATACAATGATAATTTACGTTCTGACGAAGCTGCTGCTTTCACATTTATGCCTGATGAAACGAACGAAAAGGTAGAATCTAAACTTAAGGAATCTGAGCCGGAAGAAACTCCAAAAAAAGAACAACCAGAAATTACGTTCCAAAATCCTGAGCCACAAAGAACCACAACATCCAAATCGAGAATTTCGAAAACGCCAGAAGAACTGGCAAAAATAGCATCAATTGCCGCTCCACAACTCATGACTAACAACATTTTGTTATTTGTTTGCCTTTTGTTACTAATTATTGTTGTAATAATGAAAAATTACGGAACGAAAGAAACTCCCAAAAAAACGCCAATTGATAAAATTTCGGAAGAAAGATTGAAAGCTTTAGAAACAGTTCATGTCCCGCAAGTAAGTGATGGATATAAAAGCACCGTTTCCTCAATGGTCGCGCAACATTTCAACATAGCAAAACCATATGATACAGAAAAAAATGAAATGTTCGATGTGGTAGTAAAAAATGGCCAAACATTCAAATTCGCAAAAGACATTGCTCCACCAAAACCAAAACACCATGCTCCTCTAAATGATTTTCAAGCTTTGGGTCATGTAGCTGACCGTGACGGTTACCATTGAAACCTCGGCAGTCGTTGAAACCTCGATTACCATTGAAACCTCGATTACCATTGAAACCTCGGCACCGTGCCAGCCCATTGAAATACATCGGAACAATAAAATTTTATCGTTTTTCTTTTTTATGAACAATATAAAATGCCAAAAAGAAAAGGAGGATTTGTGCCAAGCCCAGATGAGATACGCAAAATTGAGGGCAATCCGTTTTTGACGGACGCACAAGCAATGGAACATCATATCGACGGGACTGTTACCGTTGCGGATGTAGAACATAAAAGAGAAAAAGACAAACTACTGCAAGAAAACGCCGCATTACAGAACGAGAGGAATAGACTTTATGAAGTTAAAAATTATCACCATACACCTCTAAATATCTACTCTGTCGATCCATATCCAGCACTAAGTCGTTACTACGAAAAGAAAGATATTGAACGAGCAGTCCTGGAAGAATTGGAACGAAAAAAACGTGCAAAATCCCAAGAACGTGTGCGTCGTCAGCCTTCCAAGCCCAGAAAAACCAAGTCAAAAAAACCAAAACCGCGAGCAAAATCAAAATCACGCAGTAAAACTAAATCGAAAAAGTAAAACAACAACGCCTTTCTTTTTTGCTTGTAAGATTTTTAAAGAGTATAAAATATACTTCATTTGTGTTCTCTCTATTACAAATTCGAAATGGCGTATGAATATGAAAACGACACAAACGAACTTATTCACCGTAAAGAATTTTATTGGCTCAAAAAATGGCCACAGCAAAAAACCACCTATCACGATATGGTTCCCAGGTTTTCGTTAGAGCAGTTCATTCAAAAAAGTAGCCATTTACGTCTGCTAGGACACCAACAATTCGTTAAAAATTTTATGAATCCTAACACAAAAAACAAAAGGCTTCATTTGGAATGGTCAACAGGTTCTGGTAAAACGCTCGCAACTATCGCCATTGCGATGACTTTTATAGAATCATTCCGTGTCGAAAAAGATTTGGGGCACCAAGAAATCGGCAGTATTTTTATCATCGGATTTTCCGAAAGACAATTCAAAACGGAACTGTTGCGCTATCCAGAATTCGGTTTTATTTCAAAAGAAGAACAATTAAGAATGGAAAAGTTGCGCAGAATTGCTGCAAAGGGAACAGTCCAGGATATAAATGTATATACAGAATTTGTTTCACGTATTAAATCGCGACTGACAAACCGTAAAGGTAATGGTTATTTTAGATTTTACGGCTACAAGGCATTCGTAAATCGTATTTTGGTCTCCAATGAAGAATTTAACATTAACACTATGTCAGAAGAAGAAATCAGAAAAGCATTGTCCGCGGGAAAAATAACATACAATGAAGAACTTTTGAAAGAGTTCAAGAATTCTCTTATCATTTCCGATGAAATCCATAATGTTTATAATAGTTTGGAAAAAAACAATTGGGGTATTGCTATTCAAGCCGTTCTTGATCGCGAGCCTTCTGTGCGAATTTTAACACTTTCTGCGACTCCCTTTAACAACTCACCAACAGAGGTTGTCGATCTTTTGAATCTTTTATTACCCAAAGAAGAACGCATTTCACGATCTGCATTATTCCATCCAAATGGCAAGTTAAAACCAGGTGCGTTAGAAAAAATTGCAGAATTGTCGCGAGGAAAGTTTAGTTTTCTAATCGATACAAATCCGAAACATTACCCACGAATGATTCTTGAAGGCGAACAAATACAAGGAGTTCCGTATCTAAAATTTGTGCGTTGTCCTATGTCGCCATTCCATTATGATACTCTAAAAAATGCAAAAGAATCGCCGGAATCCCTGATGCATGATAATCAATATTTAATTGACTTTGCATTACCTAACCCGAATAGCGCCAAAGTAGGTATCTATAGAGCCCAAAACATAAAACAAGATATCCCTGCCGCATCTCAATCATGGAAGGATAGAAATGGCGTTGATTTTCAAAAAGATAGAATAGTAGGTAGTATTTTTGAAGCGAAACGAATCGGTCAATTTTCGGCAAAGTATGAAACACTCTTGAAACACGTCCTTCATGCTATACAAAACAAACACGGCAAAATATTCATTTATCATAACGTAGTTCATATGAGTGGTGTTTTGTTTGTCGAACAACTTTTGCTTCGTAACGGCATTTTAGATGAATATTCTGGCAGTAGTGATAATACGATATGTTCAATTTGTGGAAAGCAAAAACGCGATCATAAAAAGTATGGAGCCGGAGAATCCGGGGATTTGGCGGACACCGAGGCCACAGACGGCACGAACGCCACAGACGGCACAAATAGCGAATCTGAGCCGGATACAGACGGCGAAGAAAATAAGGAATCGTTCGATATGCCTTGCAATCGGAAGAAATCTGCCGATCTTTTTGACCTTTCCAATGAAATGTTAGTCCAAAAATCAAAGCAAAGTATGATTTTTGGCGAAAAATCTGTAGGAAATTTAGCAGAACTTGAACTTGGAAACAAAAAGTTTTACTACATTGACTATTTAGACATTGAAATTGATTCCAAGGGTCAAGACGTAACATTATTAAAAGAATGGTTAGATTCTCTAACTTATCAATATCCCATTTACCTTCGACTTCATAACGAAACACAAGGCGCTTTGGCCAAAGTTCTTCTCAATTTTAACTTCGAATATCATACATGCACGCCCGATTATACTTTTATCGTCAGACAACCGATCAATGGAAACCCCACTGGCGGCAAATCGATGAACAACAAACCATCTAACAACAAACAACAAAAGACTTATCATGACTTCTTACCAGTCCGCTTTGTTATGGCACATAGTGAAATAGAGAAAAAGAAATTAGACCAGTCATTAGAAAAATATAATTCTAGCGACAATTTAGAGGGTCAAAACTATATGATTCTAATTGGATCCAAAATTATCAAAGAAAGTTACGATCTTAAAGCAATTCAGAATGTTTTTATTGTTGGCCGACCAGATAATATTTCTACATTTATCCAAATTAAAGGCCGCGCAATTCGCAAAAACAGCCATAGAGGGTTACCTCCAGAACAACAAATAGTCCGTATCAAAATATTCGTGACATCGCTCCCAGACAAAAAACAACTATCCTACGAGGAGCAAAAGTATAAGGAAAAACTTTTAACTTATCAAGAGATTCAACAAATTTCAAAATATATTCATGAAAACGCCATTGATGCTTCTATTAACACGGAACGAAGCATACAAAATTCGATTGGCGACCCTCTAGGTATTTTACCTTTCAATCCAAAAACTGTTATTCGTAAACCAATACCGTTGAGCCAACTTAAACAAAATACATTTTCCGTTTACTTTGCCAAACAAGAAATCAATACCATCAAAGTCATTATTAAACGTCTTTTCATTGAACTTTCGTCGATTTGGGAATATAAAGAATTATTCGAAGCCGTCCGCAATCCTCCCGAAGGATATGAAAATGAACTCAACACCGAACTTTTCACTGAATCGAATTTTAATATTGCTATTGGTCAACTCGTATGGCGAAGACAAAAAAATTATGTTGAGCCCATAATAACAAAAACCGAGGCAATCAAAAAATATGGTGGTGATCCATCGAATGAAACAAAAGCCACAGACAACTCAATTGGGCATATAGACATAACAAATTTGGAAGACTTGGAATATTTTGGCGGAGGCGAACAAGAGGAAGAAATAAAAACTGGAGCATCGGAAACTCCACACGAAATACTTAACCAAATGATAGATTCTTTGTTTGATCCATATGACAAAATCATTTATTTACAAAATGGATTGCCATATGTTATTGTGCCCATTATGGATGGCAAAAAACAACTCTATTGTTTATTCCAATATAACACATCTAAAGCCCAACCAAATATCGATTTTGAAGCATTATATCGGCTCCATAAAGACGATCACATGACTAGTATCAATATGAATAGTTTTGTCCAAACGAAACGTATAGATTTTGACTATGTGGAAAAAAAGAAGATTTTTATGCGGAAACACAGAGACACTTTGATCGAGAATATGGAAAATATTGTATGTGAATATGGAGCTATGTTCCACATCAAATTTCTCGAAGAGTGTATAGAATATGTTTTTAATGTTTGGACTAATCCAGCAATAGAAAAAAGCGACCATCATGATTTTTACTTCAAAATGCTTTATTATTACGATTTGCTATCTTTAGTGATGTGGGCATATACTTGCAAACCCAAAATTTTCCAGAATTATACAAAGTATGCTATTCCTGTCAAAGCGAAAGATATTAAGCTAAAAGCATTGCAAAAGTATGAAACTCGCGAAGAAGAACTCGAAGACATATCGCCAGATGACACTAGCGATTTAGCGAGTAGCGGTGTCATCAATTTACTCAAAGCCACCTACAATAAAACATCAAACTACTGGATTCCAAAAGAATTTCGCACGGAATATAACAAAATTTTGTCGAAAACTTCTGAATTATTTGCTGGTCGCAGAAAGAAATCTAAGACTTTAGTTAAAGTGAACGCCGATTTGTTACCAATAGGTCATTATATTTCTGAATTTCCACGCATTTATCATCCGGAAAAGGGGTGGGACGAAAATCCTATTTACTTGCAAAATGAAGAAGATTACAGAGAAAACGATTATTTGGTCGGATTTGACGAACGATCCGCAACTGGTATTCATATTAGATTCAAAATAAGAAATCCTATTCACAACATTAAAAAACACAAGGATTCGCGAGAAACAGAAAAGGGCACCGTTTGCAAATCAAAAAGCAAGGATTATTTGATTGGCGTTGCAAAGAAACTAGATATAATTTTACCGGACAAGGTCAACGTAGAAGAGTTATGTGTTTTGATTCGTAGTAAACTAATTCGTTTGGAACTAAAAGAAAGAATCAAAAAAAGTAAAATTAAGTATTTCTATTTCCATTACGAAAAACGACCCGAAACACGTTAAATCTCCATTTTAAACACCATCTAAATAGTTACTGGTTGTCTATATACCTCATTCTCCAACACTTCTTTAATATCTTTCGATAATTTACCTTCTCGTTCCATTTCTTCTTTCCAAAATTCTGCTTCTCGTAGCCTCATTGTTTTTTGAAACCAAGTTTTACTGTTCATAATATGCGGATTATAAGTTGGTCCCCACTCGGGTCCATAACGAATATCACGCCATTCATACATATAAAATGGCACATCACCATAAACTGTTTCTATTAGATTGTATGGTTTTGGTTTGTTTGGATCTGTCAATTGAACCGGCTCTGGGTCTGCCTTCCAGGTTGGCCCGTAAAGACGTTGCAAAAACTCGTCTTCGATTTCTTCCGCGTTCGTTAATCCACTGCGTTTTATAGAATTCAAAATGTATCTATTTGCTCTTTGGCGTTCATTGCCTCTCAGCGAATGATAATTGGTTACGAACCCAGCACGGCAACACATATTAGGGCCCTGCACATAAGTGCAGATGGCCCAAATTAGCATTATAATAATAAAGACAGTTAAAAGTTCGTCCAGCATTTCGAGTTTTAGGACAGTTATTATATTTGTGGCAAAAAATAATTTTACATTTCATTTAACACACGACGGTCTTACAACACGACGATCTTACAAATCGAAAAATTCTTTGGCTTGTTCTTTCGCTTTTACTTTTTTGATATTTGTTAAAGAAGTCATTAAGAATAAGTAATTTTTATATTCGAGAGCAGCGTAAATATTATCGTGAGGCTTCAAAATCATTCCCAAAATCTTCAAAAACAAATCTTCGCACTCTTGTTTTTCAAATTCTGTCGGCAGTTTCAGATATGCGTCATGCAATTCCTTCATTAATTTTATGGCGCTGCGTTCAATTTCGATTAAAAAACTGGTAAAAATTTCGCCGAAGATAACTTTCGAAGCATTCGTAACATCATCGCTGCAAATGTCTTTGTAGTTTTCCATGATGCATTTTTTGAAAATTTCGGCATACTCGGGGTCATGAAACAAATCATTCAATTCCATTTTCCCCAATTTTTTTGTTCTTCCCCAATTTTTTGTCATTCTTGCCGTGAGTTTTAATGAAACATTTTGGAAAAGTTTGTGGCTTGGAACATCCGTAAATTTTCCATATGCGTTTAGTTCTATTGGTTTTTTAAGAAACATATTTGAGCAAGTCGCATAATTTAAATTTCTGTTATAAAGAGTCGAGCGCGTTGGTTGAATTTTGTCGTTTTCCAAAACTGCAATCAGTCTTTCTACGCGAAATTTGCCCAATATAATGCCTCCAGATTTTGCATTAATCCATGGGGCAAGCACTCTAAAGTTTGTTTGATCTAGTGTTTCGACTACCAAATAACGTTCTGTCGTTTTTCCATGTATAATTTCGCCCGAAAAATCCCATTTTTTGTTTTTGTTACTAAGCTCGACGATGGTATTATATTTTTGCACTAGTTCTTTTGAAATTCCTGGATGCGATTCTTTTTGTGCTGATTGCTCCAATTCTTCTTGTGTGTTAGGGTATAACAGCTGATGGCTTCTAATTTCGATAGGAGTGGTTGTTAATTTATATAACAAAATAACACCACAGCCCGAATTCTTATGAAGTTCGCGGAAATTTTTGGAACCCGTCTTAATTTGAAGTTCCACCGCAGCACGTTCCAGGATATCCTTAATAGTCAACATCCCAGTAGCTGGCACTAAACCGAAACGTGACAAAAGTGGATTGTTGTCGCGTTTTATTTCTGGTTTAATTTTATAAGGTAACGAAAGAAGAACATTTTTGCGATTTTCTACTATCTCCATAACTTTAGCCATTTTTTTGATATCTTTCTTAAACAAAACACGAATCAGCCCTTGCATGATTTGTGCGTATAATAAAGTTGCTTTATTAAATTTTTCGTAAAGTTCGTCGACAAATTCGGGTTTGAGCTCTTCGGATAATGTATCAAAATTTAACTCATGAGTCAATTCTATCGTTAATTCGCGAATAGTATCTGGATTATGCAAAATAGCCAGATGTTTTGCGTAAGGTTTTATTTCTGTTGGGTCCTTATTTTCTAAATTTTTGTCAATACATTCTATCGTTGTTATTATGTTGTGTATTAGTTTGAATTTGTCTTCAAGTTTAGAAGTTTCTTGCTTTTGTGGTATTTTACACTCCAAGTTTTGTTTTTTTGCAACTTCACTTAACGATTTTAAAATAGAATCTACAATAGGACTATTTGTCATTTCTTATCCAACACTATATTTGAGTAACGTTTAATTTGAGTAACGTTTAATTTTAAAATGTAAATCTGGTTAAGTTTACGGTATGGATATCTATATACTTAACTAAAAGTGTTATTGTTTTTCCCATTTTTTAGAATGTCGCGTGTGCAAAAACCAATGGTGCAAAAACCTCGAGTCACGCAGGTTCCTGTCGTGGAAACAGCACCACAAAGTAATATTGAAATTGATCCAGACACAGAGGCAGTAAACGCGGCAGAAGCTCAAGACTTTAGTTTTGTATTCAATGGTAAGGCAAAAACAAAGGAAGAAACGGTGCCAGAAAAAACGCAGCCAGGAATAAATTTTTATAAGGTCGACGAAAAGGCATTGATGTTTTTCACTGTAGTCTTCGTTTTGTTAGTTATTATGGTTATTTACCTCGCATATAAACTCTATTTCCAAAAGAGCCAACCACAGAATACTGCCGAACATGTCGTGTCCAGAGGGCAACAACAAAAAAATAACCAAAAGCCAAATGCACGACCGCGTAGATATGTGCCAGGAGCGCGACCACCATCTGCACAACAGCCACAAGAAGAAAACTTAGAAGAAGAACCCGGACAACAAGAGCCTGGCCAACAAGAGCAGGCCCCTCAAAAAAATCAAAAAGCGGCAAACCAACAGGAAGAGAAAAAGCAACTCGACGATAGCAAAAATAAAAAACAGCTTTCGGAAGCAAACAATATTTTGGATGCTTTGCATAATATTCAGGTAAGCGATGCTAAACCAACCAGCTTAGAGCAAGAACAAACCAACGATACACTCGAGGCATAAAAAGGCAAATTGAGGTAAAAATAAAAAATTAAGTTCATGACGAGATATGACATTTTATTTTTTTACTTAAAAAAATGCTATTTTTAACGTTGTAAATGTGAATTTTTGCAATGTAGAATTTTGGCTAAAGAATACCATTATACAGAGTATACTAACGGCATATTTCGTGCCCAAGTTCACTGATAGCATTTGCTGTTCGCTTTCGAAAGATCTGTCTTAACAATTCACTAAATTCATAATGGCTACCGTCGTTGCTAATGGTCATACCACCGATGCTCCGAAGACTTCTTCGCGCAAAAAATCGCCAGCTACCGCACCCGCTGTGCCCGCAACTACTGCTCCAGTTGCCGCTCCTGCAGCACCCGCCGCACGAACCCGAAAGACAAAAACTCAGGCAGTCGATGCTGCTCCAGTTGCTGTTGTTGCACCTCCGGCCCCAGCTCCAGCTCCAGTAGTTGCAGCACCTGCTGAGAAGAAGGGACGTTCGCGAAAAACGGCTGCCCAACCGCCAGCGGCTGCCCCTGCTGCAGCTGCTACTCCTGCTGCTCCTGCAGAAAAGAAAACCCGCGCGAAAAGTCAGCCAAAAGCTGCTCAACCGGCCCCCGTGGAAGAGAAAAAGGGCCGTTCGCGCAAAGGTGCTGCTCAACCAGCTGCTCAGCCAGCAGCAACTAGCGAACAGAAGGCGGCAGAACCAAAACCCCGCGCAATTAAGGAACATCCCAATGTTTTCGCTACTGAAGGAATTATTACCGCAACATCACGTGTGAGAGATTATCTTGACAGCATTATTAATGCGAAGCATGAGGAAATCGTCGCCGCTATTCGCGCCGGACACAATAAACCTAAACCTCTCACTGACAAAGATGGTAACAAATTGCCTCCCCCTCCTCAAGGTCCCCAGGTTCCCGTCTCTAAATTGGCACCAGCTGTCGTTAAAATGATCAATGAAGCCGAGGCACAATATAAGCAACGATTGGTCGAGAAGTATGAACGCTATATCGTTGAAAAGTTGAAGGAAAAGGACGAAAAGAAGTATGAGGCATATATTACTGCACGCGACAAAGAAATGAAAGCTGCCAAGCAAAGAAATGAAGAATTTAACTTGCATAATTTCAACGAAACTTACAACCCCAAGTTTTACGCAGACTTGAACAATTTCATCAAGAACGACATTTTGACCATTGGACATGTTCATCCAAAGGCACAGAACAGTCGTTGTCCCGATGAATGGACCAGAGCCATCGCAGTTGTAAATAAGACTCGTGTGCATTTTGCGAAGTCGACTAAGGTCATTTTGGCAGGTTTCCTCGATAACATTCCACGCCAATTGATTACTAACGGTATTGCCAACATTCTGCAAGCCAATCGAAGCCAAGTTAAGTTGGAGTTCTGTCTCAATCAATTGCCCGGTTACGAAAAACGTTTGACTTTGTTGCCTTTCTTGCGCACTCTGTCAGTTTATGACACCATTACTAAGTGGGTGCATAGCTGTTATGAAATTACTCAATTCAACGCTGCTCAAAAAGACAAGGAGCAACGTAAGGAATTGCCGGAGCGTCCCGAAATTCCTCATGGTGAGATTTTCAAGCAATCAGTCGGCACTGTTTTCAATAGCGTTCGTGCTGAGATGATTCAAAAAGAATCTGATGAAGAGAAAAAGAAACAGCTGCAAATGCTAAAATTCAGCGAAGACACTCGTTATTTCTGTTCCGGACTGATTTACGAAGCAATTTCACGTATTGCAGTTGCTTTGGGACGAAGAATTGGCCAAGAGGAAAAGAAAACTCTGCGTCTTTCCAGTGTCGAAAACATCATTATGGAAATGCTTGATCTGTTGGGTATTACCGATGCAGAAAACATTATGAATGATATTCGAGCGAGACGTGAAGTATTTGACAAAGCCGCCGCAAGCCGCAAACAAAGCAAGCCCGCAGATGGCAATGGCCAAGTCAACAACGCAGAACAAAAACTCGAAGATGAGCTCGAATATGAAAATTAAACAAAAGTATGTTTGAAAGGCAAAGACAAAAACAAAAACAAAGAAAAAGACAAAAACAAACAAAAATTATAAACTCCAAAAAACTCCAAAATAAAATTTAACTTTTTTGTCCCAAATATAGAAATGGAACATGTCATTTCCAAATTGCCTGAAAAGCATAAAAAAGAATTAGATTCTATAAAACAAAAAATAGAAACATCACAAACACAACATTTCAAGGATTTTCGCGACAAATATGTTAGCCAAAAACTTGAACAATCCACAAAAGAACAAACTACCGACCGACAAAAGTATGAAAAAGAAGCGTTAGATACTGCTGCTATTGCATACTATAAACATCAAAGCGGATGGTTTTCTATGCTTTATGCTTATTACGAAAACCAATTTTCGGTTTTATTCTTTGCGATAACACTCATTACAATCATAATTTTCGCAATTCTATCTTTTACTACTGAAGGAAACTTGCAAATCGTTTCAATTTGTATAGCTTCTATAGGAGGTATTTGTTGGTTGGGTTTCTTTTTCACTTTCTTATCTTCCTTAAATATAATTTAGGTCATGTTCGAACGATTACTTCTTGCCATATTGCTGATCTTCGTTTTAATTTTAATTGTTTTCTTCTTGCTTTTACTCGTAACTAATGGATTTGGGCGGTTTTTTTACATAACAAAAAACAACACCATAGATTCCATCTTATACTTTTTAACTATGTGTTTTGGTTTTTATCTAGTAATATATATTGGCAGAAGACTCGAAAAAGAAAAAATTAACAGCTTGAAAAAGTAAATGGCAAACCCAGAGAAAGAGAAATTGAAGTGGAAAGTTTCACAGATGCAAGAAGCGATCATATTTTTGTTTTGCGTAACTCTCATATTTGTGATGGGTCTTATATTGTTCTTTTATTTCCATATGACAGGTAAAATAAACATTAAACGCAGTGACGGAACCACAGATTTCTGGATATATTTAATCATTTATTCTGCATTTTTCCTGTTTTGTTTCCTGTTTATAAAAGATCTTGTTTCGGGAGTAAAATATTACTGGGAAGAGAAATCTCGCCTGGCAAAGATGTCGGATTAGATGATTTTCGCGAATTTTTTTTATCCTCAATATACAGTATAGGTTTTTAATTTTTATCATGGATGCACAAAGGGGTTCGACAACGAGCACCGTATCAAACAGCACAAATTCGACTAGATCGAGCATTTCAGATGTTTCTCAGCGTTCGAGCATATCTTCCAATCGTCCGAGCTTGACAATACAACAATTGATTAACCCCAAATCTCCTTATTACAATCCAACCATAGCCGCGCAACATCAATATTCAAAACCAACTGTTATAAGGACATATCCAGATGTCGAAAAAGACATTTCATGGACAGACCCAAAATATGATATTTCACGCAGAAATCCTTTGGATTTGATACATCATACGCATCAATTTGCGATTATTATTACCGTTCTATTGCTTATTTTTACTATCATTTCTATTGTTCTTTATTTTACAAATATATTTGAAATAAATGTGTTAATCGGCGTGTCTGTCATAACTATCATAATGATTGGAGCATCTATAGGTTTATACATCAGACACAAAAATAAAGTTAAAAATAGAAACGAGTTTTTATTGTTCGAGAGTGATGCCAAACGACTAAAAGGAATAGAAATATCAAACCTACGCAGACGCCGAATGGAAAAGGAAAAAAGATACAGAAACATTGTAGATAATGCAACAGAGCATTACGTGAGTGATTGGAAACGTCAGCAGGCACAACAAGAGCAGCAACAAAATTAGCCAAAAATATCGATTTCGGCTTCTTTCAGTTCTTTTTTGATGTCCTGACATTGCTTTTTAATGCCCTCGATTGTTTTTTCCACCAAATATTTCACTTCTTCGAGAGTATTTTTGTCGTGGAATGAAATACGTATAACACCACGCTTAATCACAGGAGGGGCCATAATCGCATTTAGCACATGACTTGCATTTGGACTTTTTGTGTTGCATACTGATCCTATGCTGACTATGCATTTCTTCTGATCCAAAAACTTCTTTAAAGCAATATTACAAAATTGACTTCCTGCGTTTTTTGCCACAGACATTAAAATAGTATTGCAGAGCAAAAATGCCCGTTTTTCTTCGGGCTGTGGACCCAAAAAGACAAGCTCGAGTGGTTTACGACTGGATGGTTTGTTTTGTTTATCGCTTTTGTCGCTTCGGTCGCTTTTGTCGCTTCGATCTTTCTCGTCATTTAGAGCACTCTCTATATATTTTTCGTATGATGCTTCTGGTATATAAGAAGTAAACATTTCGACACATGCGTTTCGTAATTTTAAGAGCTTTTCGTTTTTTGACTTTCGGTTTTCATGAGCATACGCTAAAGCAGCACCGAATCCAGCGATACCTGGTAAATTTTCTGTTCCGGCGCGTAGACCGTTTTGTTGTTTTCCATTAATTTCGCCTGTTAAACAATATTCTTCAAAAAAGCTTTTTCGAATCAGCAAAATACCAATCCCAAGTGGCCCGTAAAATTTATGCGCGGTGGCAGTCAAAGCATCCAGTTTGAGCCTATCCAAATTAATAGGATATTTGCCAAAAATTTGGACTGCATCAGTGTGAATAGGGATACCCTTAGAACGAGCGACATCTGCGATAGCAGAAATATTGTTTACTACCGGTATTTCATTGTTTGCATACATAATACTAATTAGGCAAGTATTGTCCTTAATTTCTTCTTTGACAGATTCCGGCGTAATATTGCCATATAATGTTGGGGACAAATAAGTGACTGAGACTTGTCCCATTCGTTCAAGATCGGCCAGACAATCCATAATTGAACTGTGTTCTGTTTTACTTGTTATGATATGAGGCACCACACTTGACAATCCTCTTTCGTTAAGTTTTGCTCGAAAAGCTTTGACAGTCATACGCAAAATGGCACAATTACTTTCTGTCGCGCCTGAAGTGAAAAGGCAATAATAATCAGCGTTTGATGTCTTACAATGCTTCAAAATACTATTTTGAGTTTTCTCAATCATTTTCTTAAATGGTTCGGCTAACTTACTATCAGACGACGGATTGAACGAATGTTCGATATATTTAATCACTTCGTCATGCGCTTTTTTGCAGATATGTGTATGACCATTAGCGTCAAAATAATATGGAACATCCATAGATTCTTTTTTGGCACTCATTACTTTTTGTTATATTTTGTATATCTTTAATACCAAATTTTAAACAAAAAAATATCACTTTTAAAAGATTTCTCCACGCTAGTTTTTCAACGCTAGTTTTGTGTCAAGATTATTGTTTGTTTGAAAATTCGACACGAACTGGCGATTGACCTGGGTCTCTTTGTTTTTTTGTGGCAGAAATGAATAAATCAAGATAGGCACGCAAAAGCGATTTGACATGTCTAATAATGATTTCGCCATCTGTGCTATCCTTAAGAAGTTGTTTAATATCTTCGTCCGGAGGAATAAAATTGCTCGGTTTAATCCATTTTGTGCCTTCCAATCGCCCATCAGATCCAAATTTCTTCATATTTGCATTGTGAATTAAGTCCCAAATGGCACGACTTTTAACGAAGATCGGTGAATCACCAAACATCGGAATAGTGCAAATCCATAGACTTAATCGCGAAATTATATTTGCAATGGCACATAAATGAGTCGCGGCAAATTCTTGAGACTTCCCAATTTCTGACATACCCTTTTTTTCCAACTCTACAAATGGCATACGGATCATTTCGCTAAGACTAGCTGTTACATCAAAACATTTGATACTCATTTGATGAAATGTGTTTGCATCAAAATAACATGCGCCTGTATCAGGATGAAGACCCCATATTTTGAACAACTTCTTGCTAAATGCGGAATCTGTAATAGCTTTGTTCAAAACCTTTTCATTTATTTCATGAAAATCCAAATATTTTCCTTCGATCAAAGACTCATTATGCATATTCAACAATACATCACAATCAGTTTTAGTTGTAGAAAGATGTTGTAAAACATAATAAAGTGCATCGAAAAGTCCATCAATAAGCTGCATCCAAATGTCAACGTAGAAATCTTTATCGTTTGGCCATTCATTTTCGTTGTATTTACCATCCACAAGATATCGATTTTTGAAGTCTTTTAAGGGTTTGAAAAATTCGGCAGTTTCGTCCGATACCATTTTTGTAATATGATCAATATTAATTTTGCCGTCAAAAACCTTTTTGGCATTGACTTCCATGAGTTTAGTGAACTCGGATGCTTGTTGAAACATAGACTTTAGTGGCTGTGTCGTTTGTGGCTGTGTCGTTTGTGGCTGTGCCGTTTGCTGTTGGTCAGCCATTTGTCGATTAATCTTTCGTAATATATTAAATCTAAAATTCAAATTTAGAATCATTTCGGCAAAAAATAAAATACTGAGATAATTTAATTTTTAACTGCTAGCGGGTGCAGATGATGCCGGCTTCTTAAATTTCGACAATTCCGTCGAAAGATTTTGATTGACGGCCTGGAGAAATCGCAGTTGCAAATCATACAACTCGTCTCGTGTTGCGATGTAACTTTGTTGTGCTTCGTTGATTTCTTTTTGAAGTTTGATATCTTTTTCCTTGAGCTGGTTAACAAATGTGAGTTTGTTTGCTGTTTTTTCCGTCAGTTCTTGAATGGCATCCTGGATTGTTTTTTGCTTTTTCTCTCCTTCTTCTGGCTGTTTGTTATTCAGTTTTTCGTCCATGACTTCTTCAATACGAGCAGCCATAAAAATGCAATATTAGTTGCAATATTAGTTGCAATATTAGTTGCAATATTAGTATACAATATCAATATTTAACGTTTAACACGATTTAACCGTATTTTCGGCAAAAAATAAACTTTATTATAGCGACGACATAATCAATGAAATGTTTTTGCCTTTAAATGTTTTTTGATTATCTTTTTTGCGTTTGAGAGGAGTGTTTTCATATAGTCACTTATAAAAATAATACTATCAGTCTTTAAAAGTTGGTCGACAGAAAACCAACGTGCCGAAACTATTTCTCCGATATTGTTTTTACGAAAATCGATATTTAAGTTATTCAGAGTGATATGATTTTGGTCCAATTTTGTTTCATCTTTTATTTCATTTATTGGGTCTTTGTATAGTGCAAAATAATAAGTGTTTATATATGTAATACCATAGTCTCGATAACTTTCCACATATGGCGGTTGATGCCACAGAATTTCTATATTTTTAATTTGATTTTGCGTCTCCTCATTAAATTCTCGAATCGCAGTTTCGATTGGTTTTTCGTCATCCATTGCTCGGCCTTTCGGAATTTCCCATAAAGTATCAATAGCTGTTTGTTTGGACATAAGTTTTTTAATATGATCTAGGCCATGATACTTAATTTCACTTTCGAAAATACTAGCCTTTCTGCGATAATGTATATTGTCAGTATTGTCACGAGGATAAATTCGACGCCAGAGACTAGCAAAATTACAGTTTAGTATGTCCAGTTTCTCGCTAAAAGTCATTCCGGAGAACAACTTAATTAATGTTTGATCATTTCTTTGTCTGTATATTCCATTGATAAATTGCACAAAATTATATGTAACGGCTTTCTTTACCATAAGAACGCTTAAATTACCCTTGTTCGCACAAAAGCAAATAATACCATAAGATTTCCTTTGTTTGTTACTCTTAAATAGCATATTTATTGGTTGAGAGGTGGTTCCATATTTTTCGTATGTTATATGAATTAATGATGTTAGTCTTATAAAAAAATAAAATTTGTTCCGAATATATTTGAGCATACTAAATGTGATATTTTGCGGCATTAAGTCTCAAATCGCACCATATGCATTTTCTTTAGTATAAACGATGTATAAATTGTTGTCTTCGGGATCCCTGTGTTCTTTAAGTTGGTTGATAGGCTGATCACCGTTTGGTAAATGTTTGCCATTTACGAAACAAGTGACCGTCTGCGACGCATCTACGATCAAATTTTCCTTTTTCAAACGGTCATTGACTGTGCTTGTAACAGTGTAAAAAGGCACATCTGGCGCAAATAAAAACTTTTGTTTTTTTAGTTTTAAAGAAGGATCAAGAGAAATTACAATCACAGGAAATACTTCTGGCGCATCTGGATTTTTCTTTTTTTCGTTTGCGACTGCTACTTTATATGAAGTTCTATGTTCCAAAGAATGGGTGCTTTTGTAATTTTCAATGACTTTCGTCATATTAGAAACAGTTTGTTCGTTGTTAGAAATACCTAACCACTTAAACATAGCGAATAGTCACTTGGGTTATATTAATCAAATTATATTCATTTTTTATTTTAACTTTAACTTGTTCCATTAGTTAAAAGAAACTTTACAATATTGGAAGGTATTTAATGCCATCATTCAATAATCATATTCTTCTCCTGATTCAAGCATCCATGTTTTATCATCACGGACCAAATTGGCATATTTGTCTTTGGGAACGATAATTACGTTAGATGGCCGATAAATTTCGGTTAATTTGTTATCCATTATTAACTTACCAAAAGGCCACATAGGATAAATCATAGAAATCACAACACCAAGTGGATTTTTGTCTGCGGAACGAAAATCGGAATAACGAAAAATTTCCTGTCCAAATTTGATTTGGCTCAAATGCTTCGGCAACGCGGTGTAATACCACTGCCGCCACGTCACGTTAGAGCAACAATGTCTCACGAAAGTTGTGTTGGGTTTCAAAATCGAACCTAGCTCAAATTTCAGAGCAGATTCTTCTGTGACTAAAATAGAACGCCAGTAAATATTTATCGGTCCAACCACCATTCTATAGCCTTCCGGAGTATTTTCCATCCATACAAATGTATTTTTGTTAATTTTAATTTTGTTGTGACCATCGCTAGTGGACGTATTGTAACGATGGGATGCGTCCATATTCAATTTCTCGTTTTCCACTTCCGTTAGCTCGACACATTCAAATTCACGATCTAAAAGATAATCATCGAAATTTGTCTGCGGTTTTGTGAAACACTTAAACATGTCAGAGCAATAATATACTTATTGTTTTTCATTTTTTAAACCAAAAGTGACATCCCAAAAATGATATCTTTCGTTCAGACCTTTCTTATTTATATGCAATAACACGAGAAGATCATGAATAAGCTGATATTCCCTTGTAGAAATCTCTGTGTTGAGGGAATGCGTTGTCATCAAATCACTTGCCAAAGTTGATTTACCGCCGATTTTTCTTGTCGATTTGTTACTTTTTGGGTCATAGATCCAACTCACATTGCTTAAGACACGATCATTCTTCACTTCCATATTTTGTTTTAAGTAATGTTCTGGCTCATGAAAAAATGGACACATGCCGTTCCGCATTTCAGAACAACTGGGGCCCTTTTTGCACGGAAACGATTTTTTTGTCGGCGAACCTTCCGTTATTTCTGCGAGATTTCCCTTAATTATAATACCGCCGATGTTAATCGCATATTGTTTCAAAGGAACAATGTAATATAAATTCATTATCGGGATCTGTTCTTCTGTTGCAACTTCTTTGACAAATTCCCTCGCAGATAGACGTAAACAGACATGATCAGTCGCTTTTGGATAAGTTTCCATATTAACTGGCATAATTTTCCGGACCATGCTAGTAGATTGTGTAATAGAATTACAAATATCTGCCATATATCTCGCCACTGCTTGAATATTACGAATGTAAGTTTTGAGTTTTTTAATGGATTCTTCTATCTCTTTTGATTTCATTCCTGCTCCTTTTAATTGCACATCATCATATATAGTTTGCGCTAAATACATATATTCTTTCAGACTAAGATCCATTTTTATTTGATCTTATATGATAGTCCAATTTACAATTTAAACAAAAAAAGTTTCCAGCTTTAGTTTCGATAGTTCAGCCTTTGTCCAAATTTTCATACCGCTGATTTTTTTTGCCGTTATAATCGAGCCAGACTGCCGCAGTTATAATATCATTTAGTCCATACATGAGCAAACTTTTTACATCTGGGAGTTTGACATAAGTAATATCTTTTCGTATCGTTGTGGGATTTCCAAAATTCGGAACGGAAGGACAACGAACCGAATAACCTAATTTTACCATTTTTTCACCCAAATGCGTATAACTACATGTCCAAAATCCCTGTTTATTGTCGCTGCAACTTGATTTTGTTTGATGTCTACATCTAATAGAATTTGCTTTTTCGCTGACCTTTGTGCAATCGATTATCTCGGGAAAAGGTATTTTCATCAAGTTAGAACCCGGCAATACCATCCAAATGCATTTTGTCTCTTCGCAAAAATATATAGAATGCTGTTTATGCAATTCTTCCATCGTTTTTATGATAGGTAAAGTCATTGAATAACCTATAGGCGCAATATTAATGGTAGATTGTTCAATCTTTTCTGGTAATTCCTTAAGTTTGACACGGTGGTCGGGCATTTTATAGTTCAACATAAAACGTTTGGTCTGATAAACGAAATCTTCCGACCGAGGGCTATCGATGTCGTCTTCGAGGTTCTTTGTAAATTCATCGCATTTTGTGACGATGTCATACATTTTTTCTGCGTGTTTTTTGATTGTATCGAGGTAGTTACGATATTTTTCGATGGTTTGATGTGATTCTTCTACCGTTTCGAAAGTTCTTTGGCGGCACTGCAAATGTTCAAAATCATCGACTAGTTTCTTATAAATACCAACAAGAACCATTTCTACGTCTTCGATTTTTATTGTGTTTATGTCAAAAGTGCTTTTGATATCTGGCGATTCTCGTGAATTTGACTTTGAATTCTGTAATTTTTCCAGTGTTAAAGTTTCATTTTTAAGTCGCAAATTTGAATTTTGAGACATAATTCAATTCCAAATAAATTTGAATTTGCAATATATTAAATACAGACGAGGTCTTATATTGAAACTAACAGAATGGCAGAAAAAACGACCAAACAAACGACATCGTCACAAAATGTTTTGCAAAATACAAAAGTAATTGCAGTGGAACAAAAATTTTCAAAGGAATATTTGGAAGAGAAAAAAATACTCATGGAATATATCGAAGAAACAGTTAAACACGGACCGACGCAAAAGTCTGCGGCATGGTATGCGATAAAAAATGTGACCATAGGCGGCAGTGAAGTTGCCACTGTTTTGGGTCTCAATAAATTTAAATCAGTAAGTGAATTAGTTGCGGAAAAATCCAAGTGTAGGCAAGATAGTTTCAGTGGTTCCATTGCAACACGTTGGGGAAATATTTTTGAACCAGTCACAAAATTATGGACAGAACTTGTTCTAAATATGCCGGAACGTATCATGGAATTTGGCTCTGTTGAAGGTATAATCATGAGACAACGTTATAGTCCTGATGGTATTGGTTTAGTTTTGCTCAAAGATACAGAGGGAAATTTAACATGGTTCAAAGTTCTATTCGAATTCAAAGCGCCGTTTTCAAGATTACCAGAAGGTATTGTCCCCGAACATTATTATCCACAAGTGCAGACCGGACTTTTAACTTTCCCATTTTTGGATATGTCGATTTTTGTCAATAACTGTTATCGAAAGTGCAAATTGTCTGAATTGGGATTCGGTTCCGAGTATGACAAAACATTCCACAATGACGCAAAAATGCTGGAAAAGGCCAACGTTACATTTGAAACTCTTGCTTGTGGTATGATTTTCTTTTATCAGCGTTATGCGGATTATATCAAACTTACAAATAAAGAAGATCCAGACGAACCCGATGTCGATTTGGAAGAATCGTTTTTCCAAACAGCAGAGGAAGTGGAAAAATATAACGAAAAATTCAATAAGATCAATTTAGAAAAATTACAACTCATTGCCGACACCGATCCAGACAAAAAGGCCATAGATTTTGGAACTTCTAATAACAAAATGTTGGCAAATTTATTTGAGCTAGTGGAAGAAGGGCAAATTTATTGCCACTATTCAAGCATTTTTATTAATAACGAAAAAGTAGCACAATTACCACTCATAAAATTTCATGATTGCAAAATACCGCAACAAAACAAAAAAACGCCCAAAGCGCATTTAATCAATGAATTCAATGAATTTTTAGAAATTTGCGACCAACAAAAAAATAAAATCATAGGTTATTTGCCATGGAAACTAATGAAATCCGATATGATCATACAAAATTTGGAAGATGGTTGGCAAGAAAAAATTGAACCTAAAATCAAGGAAGTATTGCAACAAATCGATGAAATAGTTGCTTTACCAACTGAAGAAGCTAGACGCAAAAAATTAGATGAATTCTATCCGCCAAAGATTCAAAAACCTACCATTGATTTAAGTTTGGCTCTTTCCTGTATAGACGATGATGATATTTAAAAAAAGACGCAAATTTATCCGTGCCAAACTTACATTGTTCAATCATATTGTTTATTTTTTCTGCCTTTCTTGGGCTCCTCGAAGTCATAATCTGATTTGTCATTCGAAGCGTCCGAAAGCGCATCATCACTAACTTCTATGTCGCTGTTTTCGTTCACAACGTCATATTCCGCATCTTCGCCGTCGTCTTTGATTTCTTCTTCCAAAACTTTACCTTCATCGCTATCATCAGTATCTTCATTGTTGTCACTGTCGTCGGCGTATTTTTCTGCATCGATTTCTGGATTTTGCGCATCGTCATCATACAATATTTCTTCTTCGTCGCCGTTCGAAGCTAACAATCCGCGAGGATTTTCTCGTTTCGCGATAAGTTCCGCCTGTTTTTGTTCGATCGGATCGGTCGGAAGTTTGCCTTTTTGCTTTTTATACTTCGCCATATTTGCCCTTGCATTCTTTAAAAGTTCTTTCGAAATATTCTTTTCTGTCATTCGAAAAGTATGCGGAATAACCAAATGATAACGAACACAATTGCCGGAAATATCCGTATTCATCGTTATTTCAAGAACATCTCCGGGTTTTGCGCCAATCCAAACGCATTGTGGATCCGTATCGAAAATTTTCGGCAAATTGACCACATGGCAAAATAGTTCGTTGTTTGTAATGTTAGAAATTTCCTCTCCAGAAAGAATTCTATGAGGGGACGAAGAGTTTGCGCGTGGTAAAATAAAATCGAAGATTTCATGTTTGTATGCATCTATGATCACATTTTTTTCTTTTGCGATCGATTTTTTGTGATAAACACTTAGAACTTCGTTTGTAATTAAAATGATCCGTTGTTTTCGATCTGTTTTTATAAATTTCGATAAAAGTTTCTTCATATCAGCATTAGCTTGGACATAAATATTGTTTTCGCTAAATAAGAATATATGCACGAGCTGTTCATACTTTGGATCATAACATTCGAAAACAATATAGTGAAATGATTGCATTTGTTTACGAAATTCATTGTGAGGCATTTCTCGATGCTTTGTTTCGAATTTTTGCCACTCAGTTATAAATTCGATAACATTTTTATAACGCACATAATCACGCTCACTCATCGCTTGAATTCTTCACTAAAATCAAATTTTAGATTTGTCAAATCAAATTGGGCGTATTACCTATAAAAGGACTATTATTTTAATAGGCTGAATTTCGTATATAATAATTGTTAAATAAAAAATGAATTTTTTGTATCTAAATAAACAAATACCACTCTAATACAAAAAAGCCCTATAAAATGATCAGAAGAAGAGTCCATTCATGTGGTGCCCTATTTTTCACTGTCGATCCGAAAGGAACGCGTGGTGTAATTCTAGGCAAAGAAAACGACAAGTATTTTGTGTTTAAGGGATGCCCATCCGAAGAAGAAATCAAAAAATATGGCGCAGACCAATTAACTCTATTTCGTGTTACCGCACAACGCGAAATTCTGGAAGAGACGTGCGGATTGATTAACATTGATTATCGAAAGCTCAAACTAGAGCACACTTTTAAGAAAAAGAATGATGATGGTGATAAGATTTATCACATTGCGTTGGTTTATGTCCCGTATACATTCATTAATGATTTTGAGGAAAAACGGAAAGTGTCAAGTCATTTGCCTTCCCAATACTTAGAAAAAACTACCGTAAAGTTTTTCCCTTTGAGTGAGATTAAGAAATCTAAAGAAATCCACCAATTGACGAAAAGAAGCATATACTTCTATCTCGGCAAAATGAACAGTGCTTCGATTATTTCGAAAGGTCCAGTGATTCAACCAAAACCACAACAAAACAACATTTTGCAAAAAGTATATGATATAATTGCATGTTCTACGCCGATTTCAGGCATAGTAGATTTACTTTCACCGCTTTCGGATGATAGTAAAAAAATGGGAAATAAGATTAAAAACAAGTTCAAGGACTGGATCGACAAAATCGGTAACAGTGAAAGTCCCACTCCAATCGAAGTAAAGCAAAATACTTTGGAAACTTTGCTATCTTTCGAAATGAAAAAACCAGAACCGTTACGAATTCCCAAGAGTCCGACATCAGCGCCTGCACTGCAAATAAGCACCATAGAACCAAAAGTTCAACCTAAAAACAAACCAAAAGTCAACGCCGACAAGTCAAACGACACAAAGGCAAACGCCGACAAGTCAAACGACACAAAGTCAAATCAAACGAGCGATGTTCGCGAAAGCAAAGAAAATCAACAAGTCAAAAAAATAGGAATCTTTGATATTGGTAAATTCTATACCAGTTTTCTATAATTTTACTTCTTGATATCATTGATAATCATTGTTCGAGATATAAATTGTCCGATTTCGTTGAAAAGTTTGGCTTGATTTGTATAATAATCTTCGATTTTTTTTGCATGTGGAACTATTTTTTTCCGTAATTGCAATATGGCATCCATATACCACTTTATTAATGGAATCCCAGATAACTCTTTTGGAGGCACAGCCCTTTCATAGTTTTCCTCTTTAAATATTGGGTTTTCGATATGATTCCTTTTAATTATATCTTCGATTTGTGCTTCTACTCGCGAATAATCAGGCAGTGCTTGTTCGCAACCCAAAAGCTGAATAGCATCGGCAAATTCTTTGATGGGAAATTCGAGTAATTTGTCCAATCTCTCTTTGGGGACTTTTGGACAAAACCCCGGGTATTTGAATTTTAAAATGGCATCGGACAACACTTTCAATGCTTGATTTATTTGCGGAGTAGCTACAGTTTTTTGTTCGAATTCGATCTGTAGGTATTCGTTTATTGAATTTTCAGGCGGATTTAGGAAGAAAAGAACAACAGAACTTGTATCGTAGGACTGTTGTGAATTTGTATCTACCCAGTGTTGTAATAGTTTTTCGAAATCTTGAGGTTCAACATCCTTCGATTCCAAATACCTATTTCGGCAATCTGCAAATAATTCTACAATTTCTTCGAAATGTCGTTTTATCATCAAAAATACAAAATGAATAGCATGGCTCAATGGCTCCCTTAAGAAATATTGGCTTGATAAACAAACCAAATGATTCTCAAGAGGTAAAGCATATATTTTTTTGACGATCGATAATGTTTCACGTTTTAGCAAATTTGGCGATGAAAATTCTTCTTGAATTTTTTTGATGTCGGGTATGTTCATAAGTTTCAGGACATGTTCGAAAAGCCTTTCGTCGTTCTGTGTTTTTTCGTGAAACTTCTTAAATTCTTCCCAATCAATAATAGTATCACGTAGACTGGCTTTAAATCGGTCACTCACGACATATTCTATACCGTCTATCTTTACCGAACTTCTAACTTTGTCCTCTTCTGTTTTTTCCAAACCGCCGATTTTATAATAAGAATAGATATTATCCATTCTAAAAATATACTACAACTATATTTAAAAGCAAAAAATTCGAGCTAAAACAAATGGAACTTATCGATAATTCATTCGACAAAGACAGACGAAACGAGACGTCAGAAGACTCGTTAGAGGATCCCTTAGAAGACTCGTTAGAGGATCCCTTAGAAGACTCGTTAGAGGATCCATTAGAAGACTCGTTAGAGGATCCCTTAGAAGACTCGTTAGAGGATCCCTTAGAAAGCGAGCCAACTGTTAAATTTGGAGGCGCATCAGATACGGCCATCAAAATAATCGATGATACCAAAAATGAAGTCAAAACTTCAGATGATTTGGTGAGATTAGCGAAAGAAAAAATACCGAATGAATGTGCAATTCATCACGAGAAGGGACAGCCTAATGTATGTAGTCCGGCACATGTAGTTGAAGTAGTAGCGAAATTTGTCAACGCAAAACAAGGCGAAGCAAAACAAAGTAACATAGAACAGTCAAAGTCTGTATCGCAAAATAAACGTTTTAAAGATGCCGTTAACAAAGTAATCACAAGCCAAAAAGTAATAAAAAGTGCCAAAGAATTGTTAAATTGCAACAGCGAATCGTGCGTTCTAAATAACTCTGAATTTCGTGATTTT